>Ga0065711_1034582_pt1 | contig 23539 bp, 17 predicted proteins | sample Hoacrofraction12_FD_59098 | JGI IMG/M metagenome (GOLD analysis project Ga0065711, IMG submission 59098) | Hoatzin crop microbial communities from Cojedes, Venezuela - Epithelial fraction 12 v2 (version 2) | ecosystem: Host-associated > Birds > Digestive system > Esophagus > Crop | place...
TGCTGGCTCATGGTTAACCTGTCGTCCACCAGGACACCCAGGTCCCTCTCCACAGAGCTGCTCTCCAGCAGGTCTGCCCCAAGCCTGTACTGGTGCATGGGGTTGTTCCTCCCCAGTTGCAGGACCCTGCACTTTCCCTGGCTGAACTTCATCAGGTTCCTCTCTGCTCAACTCTCCAGCCCTTCTGGTGTATCTGCCACTCCTCCCAGTTTTGTGTCATCAGCAAACTTGCTGAGGGTACACTCTGTCCCTTCATCCAGGTCATTGATGAAGAAGTTGAAATTTAATGCCTAACCTTTCAGTCTTCAATAAGGCTGAGATAAACCTAACTTCTGACCAGGTGGACCTTGCTTTTTCATGTTGTGTAGCTTAGCGTGTGCACATGCACATTGTCTCTCTTGGGAAAACTGATTGGCTGCTGATCTTGGGAGCAAGGCAGTGTTTGTTCCATGCTTGGACACCTTCTCTACCTCCTCCCTACACAAAGGTCTTTCTATGAAACTCACTTTGCCTTCTTGCCAGTCCCCACCTAAGCTTGTACCCGTGGTCTTCACCGTGTTTAAGGTGGGTTGCCCTTTCCCAGGAGCTCCAGGGTTCTTGTGTCATCTCAGGACTTGGCAGGCTGGGTGCAGACCTTGGGGAAGCGGGGGGCAGGGGGTTGCACCCTGAGTGTGTAAGGCGCTATCTAAATTTTCCAGTGGTACGTGTGTTGTCTCCCTTTTCTTTTGTCTCGGGTGAGCAGCTGAGCTCAGCGATGGTCCATCCTTATTGCCACCCGGGGTGTGGAACAGGCAGGCTGCCGTGCCCAGGAGGAAGAGGAGCAGCATCCCGTGGGGTGTTGGAACCAGATCGGTTACCAGCGACGTGCCAGAAGGCTTTGCCAAGACCCCTTTCTCCCACAGCTGTTGCACTGAGATCCCTCTCTCCTCTCCATACAGGAGATAACGCGGCGCATGTCGGAGGCAGTGGAAGGGCTTGCACGAGCCATCCCCTCGGACATGGAACGGGAGAAGGCCATGTTGGTGCTAGCAATGGTCTTGACTAAAAAAATTGCGAATACGATGCCTTCCCTTCTACAGCGTGTCTTCAGCACCACTGTGAGCTACATCAGCCAGCAGCTCCACAACTACATCGTCAGAATGGTGAGTGCCGTCAGACAGCGCGGGTTAGCCCCGGCTCTGAGCTGCCCGTGGTCTGCTGCGTTCCCTGTAGCGCTTTGGAGGTCTGGCCGGAAGGGAAGGCCAGTCAGTCCCTGGGGAGCTCCGAAGGCTGATGGGCTGAGGGAGGGAGGCTGGAGGGGAACACCTCACGGCTTCTGCTTGCCCTACTCTCACAGCAGCCGGTGGACAGAGGGCCTTTAGCCCGCAGGGCAGAGAGAGATATGTGATTGCTCCTCAGTCTCTTCAGGGAGCTGTGCTGATAAGATGGGTTAATCATGCCCTCAGGGAAGGAAAGCCTGACCTGAGCTCCAGTGGCTGTACTTCCCAAGGGCCTTGGGCCTGAGGTCTCTGCTCTTACCGTCCTGGGCTCCCCGGAGCTTGACAGAACTGGAAAGGGAAAGGAATTGCCCTGAGAAACAGCACCAGCGAAGGAACAATGAGAAGTGGTCAACTGGGAAAGGGCAGCTCTGTTTTTGTTCTCTGCTGGAGCTGCGGCGTGGGGGGGAGGCTGAACAGCTAGCAGTCAAGCCAGGGTCGAGGCCAGGGCATCTGACCCCAGCTTCAGTGAGAACCTGTCAGGGGAGGGGAGAGGAAGAAACCCCCCGGTGTGTGTTTGTGTCACTCGGCGCTGCCCTCCCCGTGGCCCCGCTTGGCTCAGGGGGCTGCTCAGTTGCTGCAGAACCGGTCACTACCGTGAGCGCCTGGCCCTGGGGCTGCTGTGGGAGAGCTGCTGCTGACGGCACGGCGCAGCGAGGGCGGGCGAAGGGCTGCGGGGCCCATGGCTGCGCGCCCACCCCGTGGAGGGGCATTGGCAGGGGGACGGAGGTGGGCACCTGCCGCTGTCCCAGGCTGTTCCCCCGCTCGCTGCCCGCCAGCAGCGCGGAAAGGGCGGCCGTGGGGTGGCGGTGGCAGAGGTGAGGCCCAGTGCTGCTGGGCTCCCCGGCCAGGCAGGCGCAGGGCTGGCTGTCGCGGCTGCTGTTAATGCCGGTTCTGTTTCTCTCCCTCCAGCTGCGTGGGTGAGCTCGCCAGCCCTCTGTACGGAGAGCGTGGGCTTGGGAAGACGCCCTGCTTTTCTTTGTGTATTCAAATCACTTTTTCCACTCTTCTGAGATGCAGCTGTGGAAGGGAAGGCAGAGCTTCGTAGATAGGCTTTTGTAGAGTAGCACAGCAATGATGGTAGCGTGAGCTGCGTGCCAGCTCTGCCAGTACCTGTAGGGAGTAGTGCTTGCCCGCTCTCATTTTACAATATTTTTGTCTTTTTTTTCTCTTTTTAGCAGTAGCGGACTTTGCAGACCCTGGTTTGTGCCTCCAGGGAAATGCTGTGGGCACAGCACCTGCCCTCTCAGTATTTTTTTTCTTTCTCATCAGCTGTAGCATTTCGCTGTAGTTAATCTCTTGCCAGCCCTGCTCCTCGTGCTGCAGCTGAGCCATGTGGAGTGTTTGCTGTTCCCAGGAAGGCCTCAGGCTGTAGAATGGGCGGTTGATCAGCACAGATCACCAAGGGGGGTGGGAAATGGGATCTGTCTTAGAGGGGAGCTGGCAGCACGAGGAAATGACCCTAAAGGAGGCAGGGGCGTTGGGCCAGGGAAGGCTGAAGTAAAGATGCGCGAGTATCAATCAATCACCGTAAACCTGTGCTTGCTTGACAAATAACGCTGAATGAGAAACTGTAATAAAGAGGGCAGGGGCAGGTACAGGACAAATTCTTTCAGGGAACACAACCTGGATATGCTTGAGGAAAAGCGTTTAGCTTTAGGATATCTTGCTATGAAGAGAAAGAAGGCATCAGCCTTGGATGGGGAAGAATACCTGGCATCTCTTACGAGTGTACTGCCACCACATCTCAGGTTCAACAAATTCGCACTCAGGTTGTTTGCTGCGTACCTGTAATCACACACAAGGTGGCAAAGGCTTCACCTGTGATCCAGCTGCCTCAGAAGTTTTGAAATGATGTAAATATTTTGTTGTTTTTTTAACTTAAATAAAATTGTCTGTTATGACAATTTTAATTTCCACCTGGCTCTCTTTTTTTTTTTTCAGTATTGTCAGGTTTTTTTGTGCAAGTTCTCATGGCTTTCCCCTAATTTACTACTGCTTACGATACAGCTGGCAGCAGCAGAGATGCTTGGTCCTGGCCTTGCACCTTACATATGCAAATCTCACAAGACTAAAACCACCTTTTTCTTTTTTTCTCGTTTTTGTGCCTATGCTAGAACAGGGAGGGGAAAAAAAAGCACAGAAGTAGTTTACACATTGTTTTTGAAAACTGTACCATTTATTAAAGTGCAACCTGGGGGCATGGTCTTACAGCAGTGTCCCATTAGCAGAGGGAAAAAGAAAATGTACATCCCCCTTCACTTCAACTGAATCTAGAACAATGCAGCTGGAAAGAACTTTTCTTCTAAAGGTGGAAACACTTTTATGAACCAAATGGCACAAGAAGCTTTAGACAGTTTTCCCTAAGAGGGCTGCACTTGCATATTAAAAGGAACAATATGACCAGTTCCTTGGGTAATGGGTGACTTGAGGGCCAGTCAGGGTCTCTTCCCCCAGGCAGGCCTCTCGAGAACAGAATCCAAAATCCCTGCAACTCTGTCACCGTCTGCTTATACCCAGCAGAAAGCAGCCTAGACAGCCCATAACCTGCACGCTTCAGTCAGTCCCATTAGTCTTTGCTACTTAACAAATCAAGTGGCTTTCTTTTGGTCTGAGTGGGTTTTAGCTTTACGCTTGAATAAAAGCTTATAATCCGAGTTTAAAATGGGGAGAGACCCCCTGAAGGTACAGCAGTAGGTCGCATCCTCTGCAGCTCGTTCTGTCCCAGTCCATGGTGTTCCTTCCCTCCCCTGCAGATACTGCAAAGAGATCAAAAGCAGCTTCCCCTGGAAGCTTAACTGCAGCTCCCCTGCTTCTACAGCATAACCAGGGACCTCCAGCTAGGCGGAAGCAAGTCAGCCTACCTAAGAGACCGAGAGAGGGTCAGCTCCGAGGAGGGGAAACAAACTGCTAAAGTTATTTAACGTGAGGAGGTGGAGCAGAGCGCTGTAGCGGTTCTGCTGGGTGTATGGGTAATGCTACAGCTGACCCCTGCCACGCTGGCGCAGCTCTCGTTCCAGAGTACCTGAGGCAGGAGGGCTCACTTCAGCAGACGCCAGTGGCTCCACAGGGCCCCATCAAGCAGCAGTGGCTTAAAGCTTATAAATCTGCTCCCCCCCCTTAGCTTTTAACAGCAATACAGAGCTTGCACTTTGAAGCACACCCATGGAGTCAAAGCTGTACTGGTCTTGTCGCCTTCCTAGTGCTGAAATTAAGCAGACCAAGCCAAATCAGAGTCATGCACAGCTTCTGCCTTCAACAGGTACAGGAGATAATGTGCCTCACCACTCTCTGTTTCGCTAGGACGCTTTCTCCTGCTGTGTAACCTACTGGAGTAGCGCTGCTCCTGTTGGAGAAGAGGCACACGGATGAGTTGCCCTTCAGTATGTCTCATGCCTGGAGTGAGACATTCTACTGAAGACCTAGGCATGGCAGCTGGGGCTGTGCTCACCCCTCCATTCCCCCCCCCATTTCAATAATCTAGCAATTACACCCTCAAATGCTGTAGCGTGAGCTTGCGCTGGTTCACTGAATGAGAGACTATGCTGCCAAAAGCAATTCTATGTCTTTTTTTGCCAGAATAGCAACATCTACCTTACTAGGCTTTACTAGTACTGCCGTACCACTGTAGCAGAAATTAAATGTAGGGAAGGCTTATGGCCTCAGATTATTTTGTCTGCTGCTCTCATTAAAATGAAAAAAGACCAAACTTCAGAACCTTGCTTGTTTAGTACTAAGTAAATTTTTCATTTGTGACCATTAGGAAGCGTTGATTAGCTTAAAAATACAGTCCAAAGTGTTAGCCTGCCTGTGATCAGAGCTGCGTCAACAGGAAGGAAACAGGAGTCTGGCAACGGAACCTGCCTTATGCAAGAGCACTCGGCACAGAAGCATCCCTGGAGCTGCAGATGCCCAGACAGAGCCCTCCACCCAGGATAAAAAAAAAAAAAAAAATCAAGCCCTCAGCAACAGCAAGGATGGATTCTTGTAGTAGTGATTTGCCCTCTACAAGGCAGGTTAGGAAAGAAACAACCAACTGCAAACACCGCAACAGGCACTTCACCTCCAGCCAGAAGATAAACCAGTGTCCAAAACCAGGTGCAATTCCAAACAGAGACCATGCTTCCACTGCATCGTCTGGCTCTGTGCGAGGAGCTTCTGGTCAGACAGGTAAGTACCTGGAGCAGGCAGCTGCTTCGTGAGTCACCTCTGAATAGGCAGAAGGCTGCAGAAGTGTTGCTTTCTTGTCTAGCTTGTTCCACGGGGCCAGACCTCATATTTTACCTCTAAGTCAAAAATCAGTGTTTTTCAGCAGCCATGTTGCCACCCCGAGAACCCCGACTCAGCAGCGACCTAGCCCGACGAGAACCGAAGCTGAAGTTCTCAAGCTGCCCCTCCAAGTGCCCAGTAACATTCCACTTTTGCCCCAGCTGAGCAGCTCAGCCCTGCTGTGCCAACTGCAGCCCCACAGCCTGGCTCTCCCGCAGCTCCAGGGCCGCGGGAGGCAGGAGCCCGCCAGGCCCTCGCCCAACACATGGCTGCAGCGGGCAGACGTGGCTCTGTGTCCGCAGGTGGGGTTTATGCCACAGAGGGATGCTGGGTCTCGGTCTCTGCTCCCAGCCTGCTCTAGAATGTTTGCTGAAGACAGGCCTTGCCCAGCTCCCAGCCACAGCGCCCAAGTGAGCAGAGCCTGGAGTTAAGCAACAGCTGAAATTTAAGTCGCACCTTATCTTGAAAGCCTTGTCCTTGACGGCTCCTGACTTAGCATGCTACCTGCTGCAAGTCCTTAAGCATTTCACACCTTTGTCGATCCAGTCCTTTGCTATTTTGGCATCTCAGCGTTCGGGTGTGCTGCAGACAAGGGTAAAGTGAAGAAAGAACGGGTCTAAGGTAGATATTCTGTTAAGGTACAGGCCACTCGAGGACAGATATTGAGGCACTTTTGGGAAGGGGATAAGCAACACAAGTGAGAGTAATTCTGTATGCCCTTTTGTGAGTGAATAGCTACCGCCTTTCCTCTGCCCGCTGGAACAGACCCACTAAAGAGAGGCTGCGTCACACAGTTCAGGGCCATCAGACCCCGCAGTTTAGGATTGCTTTAATATATTTGAAGGGGGGGGGGAAGCCCTTCCATGTTCTACTTCACAGCTGTAACAGAGGTGTCTCACAAGTCTGTGAGAATGCTGTCACTTGAGCGTACTGGCCCTTCAGTGACTTTCACAGGCCTGTCCCAGCTCTGACCACAGGACTCCCAAATGCAGCAGAACTCAAGCCCTAACCGACCTTCTGTGCTAACGGAGTGTTCCCCGAGGAAGGAGATGCACACGGCAGATTTTCTAAATGCGTGGGGGGTGGAGAGGGTACAAATTCTTGCTGACTTGTCAAATCTTTAAGACCCTAAAATGGGAATTACAGAAAGAAGGGACCAGGCAACCAAAACACACGGTGCAGCTGATGCTCCATTAAACGTAGCAACACACCAGATACTCGAGGCTTTCGCCCCACCATGAAAATGCTTAACGAAAGTCATTTGTTCTCCTTACTACTGCTGCCACCTTCTTCTCACTGCTCTGTGTGGAAGAAGACGCTTTTATTTAACGCCTCACTGGGCTCCTTGTGCCAACAAGCTGGGGACTTCTTCCCTGGCTGGCGTGGATTTATTCTCGTCGGTCCTGTACCCGTCTCCCACACTACTACTGAAACAACCACGTACAGAGAAGAGCGGAAAGAACACCTGACACCCTCCCTCCCCCCAGTTTGTACAAAAGTTATCCAGGGTGTCTAGGAAAAAAAAAAATCACATCTCTGCTTCAGTGCCTGTGGGTACTTCTGTGTGACCTGCTGTGTGGCTACAGATGGGGATGCCCCAAGCATAGGTGCATCACCTTCAGCAAGGAGAGGACACAGACGGGGTTAAGGATGGCCCTTCTCCCACCAAGAACAGGCCCGGAGAGGACACGGAAGCCGTCAGCAAAGCAGCAGGAGAGGGGCAGACCTACTCTGACGTACCAGGCAGTAAAGCAGCCCTTGCCACACAGGAACAACCAGGTACCCGCACAGACTGGGTCACTTGTTGATAAACACGGTGGCAAAAGTGTAAATGTTTGTGCACATCCGTGACAGGAGGAGCATAAAGACACCTCTCCACTCCATGAGAGGGGCCAGGAGAGGGAACTGCAGTGGTGGGAAGGCAGACACAGGAGAGTCCATGGCGTGAGGAGGTCCCAGTGACCCATTCTGGGCATACAGCACAGCAGTGAGTACCAGCAGGGCACCAGGAAAGGGCAAAGAAAAGTCAATTCCATTTTGCAACATAGTAAAGGTTGTTGGTTTTTGGGGTTTTTTTTTTTTTTTTCTATTAAGGCCAACCTGCTACCTTTCCTACATGGAAAAAGAGCAATCAATCATCAACAGGAAAGTCCAGAACTCCAGAGCTCCTGAGTTCGGTCCACGGCAGCAGCACATACATGACAATCCTTTCTCTCGGTATTCAACTTCACACACACAGAGTTCAAAATCCAAGAAGTTTTCTAAAAATTCCATTCTCAGAAAAGCTTAAACAAAAAAAAATTCCTCAGACTCTGCCAGGTTCTTACGGACTTCCCAGCATCCTGGGATACGGGTGGGATAGGAAAATGCAGCAAGAAAATCGTAAAACAGAGGATGTGCTAAAATCTCGTCTCAGATCACTTAAGAATCAGGCTCATTAGGAGACGTACTCTAGATAAGGTTATTTAGAAATAAAGTACCTTGTCTTTGTGCTTGATGAAGAGTAAGCTTCCCATAAGCTTACGTTTGGATCTTTACATTATCCTGAGTTCCCCTGCACCTACCTCCATCTGGCCTAAGCCGCAGTGCCAGCACGAACCCTCTGAGACAAGTCAGTAGTTTTGCCTGCAAAGCCTAAGGTCCTGCCCACAGAGCCGCCGTACGGACAGGGACAGACGCACAGACGCGCACTGAAAGAGGAACACTTGTGGTTGGCGCCGATGTAACTTACGCGTATGGCTACACATACAAGGTTTCTTTCTCGTCACACACATCTGACATGGTGTGACTGCAGGGAGAGGGATTTACTTTCTCATCATTTGTGAACCTGTAAGTTTAGCCAATTACAGATTCAGAATCGCAAAAGAAATCGCAGTGAACAACACTCCGGGTCAGGTCAGGAGCAGGCAGATAGAGGAGATGTTTAATGCTGTTTTGCTCAGTCAATAGAATCCATTGCTTTATGTGATCTGGGATTCTGTCACAGCCAGGACCAAGTCAGGACTACACACACTCTGTGCTTAACCTGGGAAAGACGATGCAGAGCGCAGCGGGATACAGGACGACACAGCGTTTAGCCTTTGGACTGCACAGGAGGCATCGGCCTCACTTCGTGTAGCTTTGCCGTGTCTTTGCTGAATACACCCCGGCGTCAGAGCACTGACCGGGATGGCGCCGCATCCAGCAGGAATTCTGCGCCTCTGGCAACCGCAGCTGGCAGCGAAGTGGGCTGGGCAGGAGCGGAGCGAATGGATTCTCAAACCAGCAAAGAGCAGGGTCCCTCCCGCCCTCCCGGGCAGCCGCGGCGCGGTCCCGCACCTCTCCCCCAGGAACACCAGGCGCTCAGAGATGACACAGCTATAGAGAGGCAGCATCTTTACAGGATGGGGCTCCAGTAGATGTGAGGGGCCAAAACCGGTGCGAGCGAAGAGGTAAGAATAAGCACTCTCCCACTGGGGCTTAGGAGCAACCTGCGAGGTTACGAGGAGCAGTGCTGTACCTGAGAGGAAGCCGAGAGAGAGGGGAGACCAGCCTCTCGCTGCAGGACTCAGGTTGGCTGACGTTCGTTCGGGAGGGCTTGGGGGCGCGACGGGACGTGACAGGACAGCACAGCTGCAATAGCGGCCGGTCTGAGAAGCCAGGAACTCCAGGGGCTGTCAGCAGCTGGCTCTCCCCTTCCCCTGGGGATTCTCTGTTCCAGTTCCTAGAGTACAAGCACCCCTTTCTTCAGCACCTGCACTTAAGTTCTTAAATCTGCAGAATTTATTATTTTTTTTTTTTTTTTTTAAAAATACCCCTGTACTTTAATCACGAAAAACCAGTCCCCGCCCCAATTCTACTAAAAACATGATTGTCCATAGCTGGAGGCTTATTGAACGACCTCACCCCATCACCATTAAGTTACTCAAACGTCCAATTAAACAGCAGGCAGCTCAACCTTTAGGTAACACAACTACAAAAATTGGATCGTGCTCGCTTCTCTCTGCCCCCTCCTCCTCCTCCTCAAGAGAGCTCCGTTACTTTTTCCTAAGCGCCAGCGCTACTCCGACTGCTACAGCTAATATAGCTACCGCAGCAGCCCCGCCGTACAGCAATATAGATTTCCCTTCCGGCAATAAGATAGGCTTCTCCTCTGCGGAGGATTTCTCTTCGATTTCTTCCGAACGGCCCTCTTTCCCCACTTTTTTTTCCCCTGGAGGCATTATTTTCTCAGGTTCTGGTGCAGCCTTTTCTTCTGATGGGGCTAACTTTGGGACAGGTTTACTTAAAACGGGGATTTCGGGTTCAACAAGCTCTTCAGCCACTTTTCCCTTTTCCTCCTGTTCCGTACGCAGAAGTGCGGAGGGATGTGCTTTTGCTTTTTCAACAGCAGTAACGTCGGCTTGAGGTTTTGCTTCCTGCGAAGAAGCCGGGGTTTCTGGCAACGCTGCCTGCACGGTCTCTGCAGCGACAGCTGACACCACCGCTTCCTCAATCCCCTCCGGTATCTCTTCCTTCTCCACGTGAACAATATCCGAGTTGGAGGAGTTGTTCTCACTCCTTTCTTCACCCCCTCCGTTGCTGTCCAGGCTTTTGACTTCTTCAGGATCCATGGCCACTTGCTGCCAGGACTCGGGCCCCAGGGAGACGGGCAGGCTCTCCGTGTGCCAGCTCTGGCTGGCTGATAGGGAGACGGGCAGGCTCTCCGACTGCCACGATGTGGTCACCGTGGGGGACTCCGGCGGGCTCACCTGTCCCGAGTTGTCACTGGTCAGGATGTAGATGTCATTGCTGTCCTCTGCGATGAGCCCGGGGTACTCCTCCTCTTCGGAGTCCAAAGCAAAGACCGTCCCCTGCGAAAGAAAAGGAGGACACAAGACGTGAGCGATGGCTTCAGCACCACCTCCCCTGTACGGGAAGGAACAGGACCCCTGCAAACTCGGCGGGGCTGGCGGAAAGAGAGGGCTCTGCAGGAGCAGCAGCGGCCTGACCGACGTTTTAGCAGGGATAACAAAACCCACTTGGCATTTCCAGAGAACAGAACCACTTGTACGAGCTTTGCTGTGGGCTCCTCCTTTCCCTGACGTTACTGCATCGCCGAGTACGTCACCTGAACGTACCACGTGGGCATTAGTAACCAGAGGAAAATACCAAAGTCTGAAACCAAACTGAAGCAAAACGAAAAGAAAAAACTCCACAAGCACGTGAGCCCAGCTGAACACCACTCCCCTTTCCACTCTGTGCAAGTGCTCTGTATTGCTTGTCCATTTTCAACTAACAGTGTTTCTCTTACATTAATTTTATTACATCTTCAGTGCTCTCTGAAGCCTGTATTTCTACTTTGCACCAACAATCTGTAGTCTATACTAATTCTAGTAATTTACTAACCACCAATATCACTATTCTTAAATGAGTTCACTTTCCAAGACTGGCCTCATAACTTCGGCCCCAGAACTTAAGTTAAAACAAACAACCGAGCACAGACATCCAAAGATGCTGCTGACAGGGTTTGTTTGTTTTTGTTTCGCTAGGAAAAATCTGTAAAAACTTGACAGTGGGCTCCAGTTAGAGAAACTGCAAGTGTAAATGCTGACTGATTCCTTCCTTACAGAAAGAACAGCACTGCTGATTCTAGTCACGCGTGGACTGTTGGGTACGTAACACAGAAGAGATCTGCTTCAAAGGAAAAACTACAAAGGAAAAAAATTAAGCACAGAAGAAAAACCTAAGATCGGTGTGATACCAAGAACATAAAAACAAGAGATAGGGGCAGAGAGGAACCCCAGGATTTGCTATGCCATACTCTGTGAAACCATTAACAAAGATTCAATTACTCCCTTGCTCCTAACAAAAATAATTTGAACATTTTACCAAGTACTGCGGTGCGGGGAGCCCTTTCCCTGCAAATTCCTCATTCAGTTACCAAGCTTTTCTGTTCAGTCGCATCATAACATGACAAAAAAAATCAAAAATCCATTCGTTCTCTTTCTCCCTGCTCCCTTCTGCATGCAACAGTTCTAAAGCACTCCAGGCAGCTGCAGTTGTCCCTGTCTTTTTAAACCCTTCCCAACACCTGTGAATTTGGGGTTTGGTTCTGCTCCAGTCTCCTATCGGTGGCTTCCCATTCCAAAACACCGCCTCAGTTGTTCTACAACTTTTTATGGATTCACGCAGTGGTCTGTGTCAGGAACTGATCCAAGTTAAAAACAAACACATTCTCTATTTTTCTGAGCTGTTTCTAATCCTGACCAGTGTCCCGTTTGGGCCGCTGAGACACTTGAGCGTGACTGTGGGTGGAGTGGGGCCAGCAGCTGCGTCTGCTCGCACTGATGGCCGAAGGGCCGAATGGATACCAGGGCCCTGCTTAGAGAGCAGAAGGGAAATGCATTTCAGCCTTGCTAACTCCCAATTATCACTTAGTTCCTAGCATGCAAGGAGTTCAGGGCCTGCAAGTGAGCGGTTTCTAACTCTGAGTAGGCACACTCCACGGCAGCCAGAGCTCGTGGGGCCAGGGCCAGCAGCAATGCATTGTTCTCTCACAGAAGGAACAGCCTCAAGTTGCCCCAGGGGAGATTTAGATCGGATATTAGGAAAAATTTCTTCACTGAAAGAGTGCTCAGGCACTGGCACAGGCTGCCCAGGGAGGTGGTGGAGTCACCGTCCCTGGAGGTGTTCAAAAAACATGTAGCTATGTGGCACTTCGGGACATGGTTTAGCAGGCATGGTGGGGTTGGGTTGATGATCTCAGAGGTCTTTTCCAACCTTAATGACTCTATGATTCTATTCTATGATTCTAAGCACAAGAGGCTCAGACTCTCCACAGACACGGGGTACTCTCCACAGAGACACCAGGCACACCACAACCCCTCACCTTCCCTAGAAGGGGGAAGCATTACACAGGCACAAAAAACCCCAAAACCACCAGAAAACCAAAAAGCAAGTTGGCAGGCACAGGACAAACAGCACCAGCACTGCTGGTCACCGGCAGCAGCTGCAGCGAGAGCAGCCGAAGCAGGAGCGGATCCCTGGCGAAAGCGCTGAAGTGGCGCCCGAGCGAGCCGGGCAGCTTACGGGCAGTAGCACTTCAATCTTTCACAGTTAAAATTATTACCATATCAATAAACTTTGTGAAAAAGGGCCAGTGGAGCCCGAGTTGAGTATGGGAGTGAGGTTTCTCCATCCACCCCCCCCCAGAACATCTTCCCATTTTGCAAAACTTGATGGACCCATTGCTGGAGACTTTTGTGCAACGGTGGAGGCTGTAGGACAGCACAGCACTGGGAACGTCAAGATTTCGCAAAGTATTTTGGCAGGGGTGGGATCTAAATCTCATCTCCTCAGCCCATGGAGCTTTGGGAGATATTTGTGCACGAGCAAGGGAATCTCACAGAACACTTCAAACGGAACTGTTCTTCACAAATGCCTTTAAATCGCTTGCATATGGGAGGCATCGTCTGACTCAGTAATGAGTTCAGAAACTCTAAAGAGAAACGGTACGCAGAATCCCTCAGGGGAAGGTTAAAAGCGATCAAGCCGTCCACTAAGCACCTAACGATCTCCACAAAGCCTTGATTCAGAAGGAAATAAAAATTAATAAAGCATGACATTTGTGTAAGTATTCAGACACCACAAACGCGCCAACAAATCCAAACCAAGTTCTGCCCTGCGAGCAGTGACTGAGAATTCAAGACTCCAGTATCCTCTTGAAAGCCAAGTTTCACTAGAAGAACAAAATTTATTTTCAAATGCAGCTCAGGCCATTGAAACAAAACGGAGCTCTACAACCTAGGAGGAAGCAACCAGCACTACAAACTAAGCGCAGTGGAAAAGAAGTGCCAAGAAACTTCGGTGAAGGCAGAGGTTACCGCATCCCGAGAGAGCAGCCGCTGGGCAGTGTGGGCCTGGGCTGCCGCACAGCACGTGAGGACCAACCGGGCTCACACGCAGCACCGACCCGTCCTGTCCCAGCAGAGCCGAGAGCAGCGCAGCAGGGAGTCAGTCCCTGCAGCTGGCTTCCCCTGCGCTGAGGGTGGAGAGGCAGCCCGCTGCCCGGACATCCTGAGACTGCACGCTTGCTCCTTCCATCATCAGGATTTGTCTCTGGATGTTGATTAAGTAGGAAATGTTCTCACATAACAAAATGACTAGGGGTAAAACCTGCAGTCTCATGAAGCTCTGCAGTACCCTCCTCTCCGCTCAGCTCTACCCTCCCACAAAGCAGAATCAATTGACTTCCCACCGCAGCACATCACAACCAACCAGCCTACAGCTGTGATCTGATGCTAGCAAAAAGAACAGGGACACACACACACACACACCTGGTCACAGCTCTCAGCACACCACTGGAAGTGCACCCATGCTGCTGTGACTGGTTCAAAGTGAAGCATATGACAAAAAATTCCAAAACAACACTATCTTTCTACAGGCTTCTGAGCTCTGGAGACCAGCAAACTTCAGTAATAAACTAAAAAAGGACCAACTAGGGCCATATTCAGATAGCCTAAATTCCCCTGAACTCGTATACAGCACAGTGGCGAAAGCCAAGCACCTCTGAGACTGCAGGGGAATTTAAGCCATCCTGATACTGCTTAATGTGCATTCCTCCAGCCCTTCTTCTGCTCTATTCCTGATCCACCACTCTTAACTCTTCCCCTTCCTCTCTGTCGTGGTTTAACCCGGCAGCCGGCAACTCGGCACCCGACAGCTGCTCGCTCACCCCTCCCCTTCCCCCCCACCAGGATGGGGAGGAGAGATGGACAAAAGGGGAAACTCCTGGGTTGAGATAAAGACTATTTAAAACAAAGGAAATAATAATGCTACTACTACTAATGATAATAACGAATATGCAAAACAAACAATATATAATTTTCTCACCACCTAATGACCAATTCGCAGTCAGTCCCCGAGCAGTAATCATGGAACCCAGATATCATGGATTTTGCAAATTTTGCAAAACTTCCCAAAAAAGCCAAACTCGTGGAAAAGTTCGAACTCCCAGACAAGAGAAGATTCAAACCCATGAAAACAAGAAAGAAAAGATTCCTGCCCCACAGCCAACCCCCATTCACAAACTGAGCATGATGTCCATGGTATGGAATATTTGCATCTGTCCAGCCTGGGCTGGCTGCCTGGCTGTGCTCCCTCCCAGCTCCTGCACACCGGCTCGTTAGCTGAATATGGGAAACTGGAAAAAGTCCTTGATTTCACAGCAACAGCTGAAAACATCAGTGTTATCAACATTCTTCCTGTACTGAATCCAAAACACAGCAGATACTGGGAGGAAAATTAACTCTATCATCTCAGCCAAAACCAAGACACTCTCACAAGGAAAAGCAAAGTTGTTCTTTGGGGAGAACCCACAGGTGATTGGACCATGACAAAAATGAGCAAGTAATATAGACAAAGTACTACCACAGCTACTACATGGACCGGTAACTGCCCGGGCCCAGCAAAGGATCTTAGCTCAGTATGAGATGCTACATCCTCAGCAGGTTAACAGATGGGGACACAACATCGACACACAAGGAAAAGGCATTAGTTACTCTAGTTATTCCCACGTATCAGGGCATATTTTAAAGGCCACGTGCTTTGCTGGAGCACTTTCACTAGAGATACGCTTCTATCAAAATACAAATAAGGTCTGGGCACGTACTGAGGGTAACGTGCAGGATAAACTGCTTTGGAGAGGGCAAAGAAATGAAGGGATGGTAATACGCGGAACATGGGCGATCCTCAACATTTCAGATACTTCATTAATAGGAGTACCATCACTACACACCCACCCTGCCTTTGGCAGAAGGGACAGCCTGAGAGGCTCAAGCACTTTATTGTTCCTTTTCTCACGTAGACTGCACTGACCCCAAAAGAGTTATCAGTTGCTGGCTCCCTATAAATCAGTTATATATAAACTACAAACCAGTTGCTGGCTCCCTATAAATCCCTATAATCGCTGGCTGGTTCCTTTCTGTCTTTACAGACGATTTAACTTCCGTGTCAGTGCCTCAGGACACAACTCTCCAAGTCTGAAGAGATGGGTCACCCACGGTTGGGAAACCTCGGGGAAAGCTGACATACCGAGTGTCAATGGGTAATTCCACTACTTTTTCATTAAAAGCTTATGAAGTTTTAATTGAAAAACCAGACAGTAATAGGTATTATTTAGGATACGTGATTAATATTTCTTGAGCTGAATTAAGAGTTAATTCAGAAAGTCAAGAGGATAAAGCTAGGATTTTGTGCTGATTTGTCTGAGGTTTGCACTTTTTTGGTGTTTTTTTTTGTTTGTTTGTTTTTTGTTGTTGTTGTTTTTGTTTTAAAGCAGCTGCAATGAAAACTGAATGACATTTGGGACAATTCTCTTGATTCATCTACAGCTGTGACCCAGAAGCAAAGCTCCCACAGACAGATTAATTCAGGACAGCATGGAACATGTGGAAGGATTTTTAATCACCTGAGGCCTTATATAAGCCCTACACTTCAGATTTAACTGTAAATAAGGAATGTATGTAAGCTTTTCTTTATCTGCTTTGTTTATTGTAAACGGATAGTCTACTGCTCCAGACCAAAACAACAACAAAAAAAATCAGAGTTCCTGTTTTTAAAATTTGGAATGGGAGAATTGCAAACTTGGAGTGCTTTTCCTCACCCAGCATACTCACAGAACCACATCATCTATGTCTAGAGAAGCAAGAGTACGTCCCTCAGCGCAGCACCCTGCCGGTCCTGATCCCACCCACTGCCACTTGAGGGAAGAGCTGGCACAAGTTATGATGAGGAGGAGAACGGGATAGTTCCCTGCTTGTCTAGAACACGACAAGGATGGTCCACAGCTCTTGAGGCAGTCTTGAGGAGATCAACTTAGTTCTGTTGAAGTGGCATTTGCAGACCTCAAAAAGGAGCTCCAGAAGTCAATCACTGTCCTCAACCTGTGTGTTTGACCTGTGGAAATTTTCCCCCAGCCTTCTACACGTGACAGAAAGCATTTCTAACAAATGTGCTAGACTAGCCCTCAGGATAGCTTATAGCTATTATGTTACAGGGTGAGCTACACTAGACAACTGTAAACAGGTAAGAAAATAATGAAAAAAAAAAAAAATCTGAAAGGTCTTCCAATAAGCAGAACCCATCAGTTTGGATTCAGCTGTCCAGTGTCAGTAATCTGAACTTTGCTGAAAAACATTCTCAGCAGTGGATTCAGAACACTACCAAACTTTAACATACAGTATGAAATTGCTACTTAAAAACACACGTCAAGTTTCAATTATGATTGAGAGACAGCAAAAATAACAAAAAAAAACCCCACAAAACTTGGAAACTGACTCTCATGATGACTATACTATTTTTGATAATTTTCTAATAGATCTGTTATTAACTGTATACAAACAAGCTGGCTTACTAACTATAGTAGTTAGTTTTGCTAAACAGCAAAAACTTTGACTACACATAAGAAAAAAACCATCCTTATTTACCAAAATAATAATTTCAGCCTGACTTATGTAAAGCCACTTCTGGTGGAAACAGATATTCAAATCAAAATTGTGAATGTCTCAAGATGAAAGTAACTTTATTTCCTACAAAAACAGTAGGAATAGTAGTACGCATTGAAGCTGTAATGGAGATCTTAACAGATAATGGTTGGTAAGAGATGACCATTAAGGTGTCCAGCAGACCATTCACCACGTCTTAGCAAAGACTTTGAAAGCCCTGCCCTGTAAGCTCAAAAGACCAGACACATGCAGACCTATGCCTAATTGCTGTGGACACTGTGTGTATTCTTCTCGGGTTTAGTTCAGTTTTAAGTGTTCTGAAAAGCTCGACTGGTCCCTCTGGTTCAGTTCTTAGGGAAGTATAAACAGGCAGGTTTCAGTTCAGTCTGTTCACGAAAGGAATGATGTGGATAGGCAACTCATACAAAACTCATCTCTGAAGATGCTAAAAAGCCCCCCAAAAAGCTGTACAGCCCAGCAAGCCACCCATACACCCCAGATCTTGATTTTGTCCAGTAGAAGCAAAAATTCCATATATAAGCCACAGAGGAGTGCCACCTTGCGGAAAAAATATCTGTGTTCACTGAATTTTTTCTTCCCCCTTGAAACTGAACAGAGCCGCATAAAACCCCCTAGAAAAAAGAGCACCCTGAGGTACAGGAGGAAATGCTGGCAGAACGCAAACGTTCCAGGAGAGCAACCTTTACAATGACAAAAAATTCAGAACACTCCACACACCTAGCAAATTTTTTAGGCAAGAGTACTGACTTTACCTTTTAACATAACCTATCAGAGAGAAATTAGGTTCTGTCATTACTTTCCTCTCAACGACAGCGTCACAGCAACAATACAAGTTCGAGGAACCCATCAAATACATTTGTGCTTAAAATCCAGTGTCTGAAAAACAAAAGGGAAGGAGTGATGAACTGGTCTGTGTCCAGGGATCCCAAGAGATCTCCGTCTGGGGAAATAAGCAAATTTCCCACAATAACACATTTCCCCAGAGCTGGGAATGTGCTTGTCGTACGATTTCTAGCTGTAACAGAGGAGCAGCCGCGCGCTGGTAAAGTGCCGCCTGTGCCAAGGGCTGAGCAGGCGAAGGCTGTGCCCACAGACGGCTGCCAGGATCAGGAGAGCTTCACTCCTGCCCGCGCTGACCAGGCTGCAGCTCTGACCGCGCTCTGTGCCTCCGGCCGCAGCCCCGCTGCGCCATACCTCTTCAGACCCTGGAGTCAGATCTGACAGCGTTACCCCGCTAATCCTTCAGAGAAATGGATTATACAAGGGGTAGCTGACAATGTCCAGATCTAGAACAGTACATTTAAAAAAAAAAAAATTATTTATATAGTAGTAGCATTTATTTATTTAGTATTTATTGTAGTATTCATCTTTGTGAAACTGTCAAGATAGGTGGAGCCAAGAAAAACAGAGTCCACAAACAGGACTGAACTTTTTATTGAGGAAAAAAACAAGGGGGGGAGCAAAGGTCGCGTGAACCGAATCAAAGCACACCGATATTGCAGCCACTGTTCTCACTCCCTTCAAGGAACGCTTTGGCTAGAACAGCCTGCAGACATTATCCTAATACTTCCCCTGACCTCCAACATAACCTCTACTACCTGCAGAGAGTCAGCAGCAAAGCAACACCCTTTAAATTTAAACTGCTAAGGCTGAAACCTTAAGTACATTCAGTTATTTAGAGATCACTTCTTCAGGCAGACTGATCTGAAGTTGTTGGAAGGGAAAAAAGAAAGGAGATCTACTTGCTCCTTGACCACTTAAGTTCCTCCTCCTTCAGCCACAGTGCCTAAAAGATAAAAAATCTATTATCATATCAAAGAAGTTGCATACAAATAAAAGCAGATGTTTCACTGCTGTGGTCCATGATACAAGCGTAAAGTATAATTATTTTGCAAGGAAAACTCCTTTCTCGGAGTTCTTTAGTAAGACTGCCCTTTCTTGCATCGCTACCATAGTAAACTTCCCTCTCCTCCAGCGGAGCACGTCTCCATTTCTGCACTGTCATTCTCGAGGCAGACACCTGGACTGCTGCGGAAGGAGATCCTAATCTCCAGTAACACAAGCTGACTGCCTCGCTTCCCCAGGATGACAAGTGTCTCTCTACACTTTTTCTCCTCCAGATTGTTAACAGGCTCTAATACGTAGATTATTCAATCACCACCAGCAAAGAAAATGTTAAAACCGGCAGAAAAGCGAAAGACAAAACACTGGAAACAGAGAACAGCTCTTTCAAGGCTGAGATAAGGAACTGTAAACACTATGCATATTTCAAGTAGATTTACTTTTACTCTCTTCAACATGGGCAAATAACTAGTTAATTCAAATCCAGATGTGAACATCGTAAGACAAGAACCCTAGGAACCCTAGGAAGGCAGAGACAATTTCAGCTACGGCTCACAGATACAAACAGCAGCCTCTTACTGAGAGAACAAAGGTTATTAACTCATTACCGATAAACACCAATTGCATGCACTTATTTCATCCCTTTGAAACAAGTAGATGGGCTCGGAACACGAATGAGAATGAATTCAAGAAAAAAGAAAAAGCAGATAGCTTCCACGTAGTCTTACACTTTTTCCTTCTTACAGACATTTCCAGACTATTTCAAGATAGATGAAATTTAGCCAAAGAACAGAGAGCTTGAGAAGAAATAAATTATTTGGGAGGAGGGGTGGGAAAGGAAGAGGAAAAAAATCCTTACCAACTGACTGGCCTTACTGTGCACTTTTCCAGGAGACCAAGAATTGCTTCTGATGCAGCAGCATTCAGCCCTGGAGAAGCCAGACAGAGCAAAAAGGGAGGGGAGGTACAAGGAGGGAAGGGAGGGGAGAGAAGGAGAAGGGAGGGGAGAGGAGGAAAGGGGAGGGGAAAGCATGTACACTGCACATCAGTTTGCTGAGCCCTAACATTGCCTTCAGGAAAGAGGAGAATGAAGCTACTGCTGAATTAGGCTGGGAGTTGGTTCAAAATGATAAGAGAATGAGACTTTAGCACGACCATTTGTGTTCAAAACAGAGAGTCAGGAGGAAGAAATGTGTATCCCCACACGGGGCTATTCAGAAAACTTAAAATGCCAAACATGCTTTTTGCTCCAAAACAGAAATCATACTAAAACTCAAGAGTCAAGCAGGGTAAAGGCAAGGGCTGCAGCCAAACCTGTCACTGCAATTAGTCAGAGGCAGACTGACCAGAAGAAAGCAGGATTTCCTTACTTTCCCACAGTCCTCCCAGCTCAACTTGCATCTACTTGCAAATCTAAGAGATTGTAAACTAAATGGAGTAGTCATTTCATCTCCTCAATCATACTTCTGTTGACAGCTGCACCCAAGCAAAATCTGCAGTGCACTGCAGACACCCCTGCTCAGAGAATCTGCTCCCTGAAGCAGTAAAACAGACCAAGGGGAAGAGCAGCAGCATACGTAACAGCCAGAATCACAGGATCAAAATACTATACGCATCTCAACATAAAAATACGACAGCCATTCCCCCACCACCCACCCACTACACCCGAGTCCCACCCTACCACGAAAAGTTAGCTGAATTTTAGTGCCTGAAGGGAGAATGGGAGGGACACGCTCACTTCAACACATCGTCTCATCACCACATCTCTACAGACTAGGGTGAGAAATCCAAAAGTGACTTCTCATCTCAGAGGCTCTACCTCTAGTATCCCAGTTTTCCCATTCCTCACAAGCCACACCAGTTTCTTGAAACCTACTGCCCAGCTATGCAATTTCTCAACCTTTATTCCCTTCAGCCATTTTGCTTCTAGTTAACTGTTGCCCACCATCCTCAGCCAGATGCTTTCCAGGACCTACAAGCCTCCTGAGCCCACAAAACAACTTGAAGTCTTGCACACACGCAGAACCTCAGCAGCTCTTCCAGCCGCATCGTGGCTGCACAGCATGACTTAGCAAGTGGTCTCACTGGATGACACAGCTCTGTAAAATTCTGACTCCACAGATATGAAGTGGGGCACAGGAAGGGCTCAGCTGATCCCTTTGCCTGGCTTCTTACCTCCTGGCAAAGGTAGGCTTCAGCCCCAAAATTGAGGAAGATCCCAAATTGCGTGGTGCCATGCGAAGAGACAGCACCAGAGGCACTACAGAATTTTTCTGGTCTGCCCCTGAAAAGCAGATTCCTGTGAAGCTCTCTGCTCCTGATCCATGAAAAAACAGATAGGCTCTTCTGGTATCAGTTTTAAGTAAGCTCTTAACAGCTGTAAGAAAGACCTATCTTCACACACAAAAATTGAACTTCTTCCTGTCACAGCAACATAATTCACTGGAGACTGCCAGGTTTATGCATTGCCCTTATGGCTCTAGCAAACTATTACTGACAACTTGATCCGGCACACAGAGCTCCTGTGGCAGATGCTTATCTTAAAATAATGCAAAACATTTGCCTGATGGCTAACAGCCTGCCAGGCGGCTCCCTCCCGGTCCTTCTCGGAAACACACACTCTCTCCCACCCCATGCCCTGCTCCCAGCAGTGCCAGCCCCAGAACACCATCCCACAAATTCCTAAGAAACCAAGAAGCATGTCACTCAGTAAAAATAAACACTTTCATTACGGTGGGCATGAAAAAGAAAAAAAGACAATAAAACCATATATTGCCTTCCTCCAAGTAATGTCACAAAGCCCGGTGGGTCCCCAACTCCATCCCCAGCGCAACTCACAAAGGGTTAGTGCAGCTACATTAATTCATCTGGAAAGGATTTTCATCACCTTGTCTCCTTCCTCGCTTCTTCTGCTGTTTCAAAAATAGCTCTGGCTTGTTTGCTGTACCGCTTATGTCAGTCTGATTTTACGCCTGACTGGAGGTATACAGACAAGCTCGTAGCCCATCAAACACCGACTATCCAGATCTGTACGTACATGCACAGTCACACAAACACAAAGCACAGCCCCCTCCCATGGAGGCCATGCTGGAAAGCTGCTTGTTTTCAGAGGCTTTGCGCTGTTTTAAGTATGTTTATAGCAGGCCTCAAAGAGGGGCTAGAGAACAGACCGCAGCCTTTTCTGAGGTTAAAAAAAAAAGCAGAAAAGCACAATAACGCTAACATCCATCTGCCTTAACGCTGCAAGTAAGGACCTTCCCTGTGATGAAAATACTTTGAAATGTGAGTGCTTTTATCGAATGACCTAAGGTCATTTGGCTGCATGCTGTTACTGTTTCTGTCCATTAAAGACAAACAATCCCTCCTGAAGGCTTTGAAAACCATTACCCACCATTGCCGGGAAGGGAAAGGATATAGGAAGGTGCAGAAGTGCAGAAATTCTGGAACAAACTGCTCTTAAAAAAAAAACTTCAGGTAAATTCTGAAATATCTCATCTCTGAATGAGATTTTTCGTACTAGCACGTTTTAATCACTGGGTTTTCCTCAACAGCCTTTCTTTTTAGAATAAATTTAACTTGCTGGAGCCATTTCACTAATCCAGATTAATTCCATTCAAATCCAGCATCCTTCCCAAACCCAGTAATCTAAAGCTCAGCCTCCTTTAGCACAGTTCTACCTTCAAGACCCAGCTCATTGGCTGTCCGCTGCCTCTGTGATGTATTTTTAAACGAAACTTTCTCAGCATGCCATGACCCAGGAACACTGGTTACCATGAACTGAAGATTTCCACAAGGAAATGCAGCACAAAGAAATCCTGATTGCTCATTCTATCCATGTTCCTATACAGCTATAAAATCCAACATGCATTAGCTATTTTATCACTTCTTATAAAAATAAATTAGTACCTACTGACATTTCTGTGTGAAGTGCTCCCCAATTACTTATCTCCTAAAAAGCTCTCTGAAATTTAAGAGGAAAAAACCCATACGCCATTTCCACCAGTCACCAGAGTATGAAGATAACATTAAACAGATGAGTCTCCCAGGCACAGTATCTCATTACAGGTGTTTGCTTCTAAATGCACTCTGTCTGTACATTAACAGGAAAGAACATACAAACAAAAGCTCACCATATAGCAACATATTAACACCTTGACACCCAGTGTACAAAAACTAGCTATTGACAGCTGAGAACCTCTTCAATTTCAACAGCAATCCATCAAACCAGGCATGCAAAGAACTGCAACAGACTGTCTGAGGAAATTGTGGAGTCCAACCACAGGGGTCTTTAATGCCAACATCAGAAATGAATGGGTAAAAGTCCGTTCTGCCTTGGTGGCAGAGAGGTGAAATAGATGGCTGCCCAAGATCCCTTTCCAACTCTATGGTCCTGATCTGCTTTTTTTTTTTGCTTTGTCTGGGGCACTCCTTTACCCCTAGCAACCGTTCTTAGCTTTCACTCCTATTAAGACTAGTATCACCCTTAGAAATAAGCTTTGAACAAAGTATGAAAATTAAACATCGTCTTCTTACCCATCCTCCTTGTTGAATGATATAGTCTGCTGAATAGTCTTCTAGATATGTCACCCCAAAGTTCACAAGTGCGCTCAGTGGTTCCTGGCCCCGTCTGGTTAACTCCATCAGAAATTGCTGTAGCAGAACCAGGGGTACCAAGACCTTCAAAAA
>Ga0065711_1034583_pt1 | contig 23538 bp, 11 predicted proteins | sample Hoacrofraction12_FD_59098 | JGI IMG/M metagenome (GOLD analysis project Ga0065711, IMG submission 59098) | Hoatzin crop microbial communities from Cojedes, Venezuela - Epithelial fraction 12 v2 (version 2) | ecosystem: Host-associated > Birds > Digestive system > Esophagus > Crop | place...
CACCACTGAAAAGAGTCTGGCCCCATCCTCCTGACACCCACCCTTCAGATATTTATAAGCATTTATGAGGTCCCCTCTCAGCCTTCTCTTCTTCAGGCTGAACAAGCCCAGCTCCCTCAGTCTTTCCTCAAAGGAGAGATGCTCCAGTCCACTCATCATCCTCGTAGTCCTCCGCTGGACTCTCTCCAGTAGTTCCTCATCTTTCTTGAACTGGGGAGCCCAGAACTGGACACAGTACTCCAGATGGGGCCTCACTAGGGCAGAGTAGAGCTGGAGGAGAACCTCCCTCGACCCGGTGGCCACACTCTTCTTGATGCACCCCAGGATACCACTGGCCTTCTTGGCAACAAGGGCACACTGCTGGCTCATGGATAACCTGTCATCCACCAGGACATCCAGGTCCCTCTCCGCACAGTTGCTCTCCAGCAGGTCCACTCTAAGCCTGTACTGGTGCATCAGTTATTCCTCCCTCAGGTGCAGGACCCTGCACTTGCCCTTCTTGAACCTCATCAGGTTCCTCTTCGCCCAACTCTCCAGCCTGTCCAGGTCTCGCTGAATGGCAGCACAGCCTTCTGGTGTATCTGCCACTCCTCCCAGTTCTGTGTCATCAGCAAGCTTGCTGAGGGTACACTCTAACTCTTCATCCAGGTCATTGATGAAGAATTTGAATAAGACTGGGCCAAGTACTGATGCCTGGCGGACACCACTTGTTACAGACCTCCAACTAGACTCAGCACCTCTGATGACAACCCTCTGAGTCCTGCCATTCAGCCAGTTCTCAATCCACCTCACCGACCACTCATCCAGCCCACACTTCCTGAGCTTCCCTAGGAGGACGTTATGGGAGACAGTGTCGAAAGCCTTGTTGAAGTCGATGTACCACGACCGATATACTTGAAAAGCATAAAGGAGAAAATAATGAAGCATAGGAGAGAAACTTCAGTCAAACTCCTTTAAATCAGGTGCTAACAGGACCAAATGCTCTTTTTTCTTTTCACACTAACACTTTCTCCATAATTCACTTAGTTATTTCTGCAAAGTATACCCTGCCCTATGTAACAACACAAACAGATACCATTCGATAATGAAGCAGAACTCAAGAGACCTGGGTTTCTGCTCCTTAAGTCTGTAATCTGGAAGAATTTAGGTCAGGTGTACCTTCAGCTTTTTGGAGAAGGGTTTAATATATTTTCCTCAGGGGACCAAGAGAAGCCAGAAGCATGAAAATTACTTTAGCTGGGGTCAAAATCTATATTGGAGATGTCATCTTTACAGTTTTAATGTCCTTGGCTTTTCCTATTGGCATAAGAAACACAAAGTTTTACTATTTTGGAAAGTTTATTTCTTACTATTTTAATGTAAACAAAAAAAAAGCAACATGTTTAATCATTCTGGGACTAAGTATGAAAATTGTTACATGGAATCTTTACAGTTTATTGAAACATTTGCTAACTACCATGTGACGACATATATTTACTAGCTCTTTAAAACTATGATTAGTTTTCCAGGACACTGGAAGGTCTTTTAAGATCTGTTATAATCCAATACAAAATACTCATTCAGGGAGATTTTGTATCACAAAGTATTGAGCTATTTATGTTATGCCTGGCATGTATGTGTAGTGAGTTTGCAAGTTTTAGGCTGTCACGAATGTTTCTTGAGAAACAGCCTTGGAAGGAAGTAATTTTTCTAAATTAAATAAATATGTTGTTTCTGATTTTCCAAAACACCCAAAGGAACTAGCTCACATTCTAGATCAATGGCCTGCAAAATTTCACTTTGAAATATGATGACATTTTTTACTTAATGAAGCACAAAATATCTCAGGAAACAAAGAAACTCTCTGCAGAGGATCTGATCCCACAAACTTTACCCGTTGCAGGCAAGTTTTCCCATTGACTTTAACAGGGCTGCTTCTCTGAGTTTTCATGTTAGCTGAGTATCAGGATGGAGCACTATGCACAGGTGTCTGTACAAGCAACATTATTTTGCAATTACAGCACATAGTTGATGCTTTCCAGGATATTCACACTTTCAAAAAGATATGAGAGTTGGTTGTTTTCTTAGGAAAAGGAAAATTTCAATCCTCTAATGGATAACAATTTTGCGGGTCAAATTCTGAATCATTATACACATGATCTCCAAAGCTTTTTCTGCATTGTCAGTTTGTATAAATTGTGTTCAAGACTCCAAGTTAGGAAGTGTAAAGGTAGGAAATAAAACCTTTTGAAGGCTCCAGCCTCTCTGAAGACAGTAATTCAAATTGTGCCAGGAGCTCTGGCTATAGCAAACCACTATGGAGACAAATTCCGGGTGTGCGATGTTGTTGCTGGGTTGTTGCTCAGCTCAGACATGCTGAGTAGAGCCTTTAGGAATTGATGGAGGGAATCCCACGGAGATACATTTTTAAATGAGCTCCTAGGGTAATGGCTTCGTTACAGAAGTGGGACAAGAGCATCACAGAACTTTCATCTCCCCAATACCATGGAGCACTAGAAATGACAAGGCACAAATGCGCATATGGAGAGCAACAGCAGACCTGAACAAATTCAACCATTATTTAAAACCATGAAACAGCAGTGAGGAACCAAAGGTAAAATGGGCTCCAGTGTGTTTATGACTTCACTGTTTACTTGCAGTTATACATCATTTTGGCTTAAAATTCTCTGCAAGCAGGGCTTTGTCTTTTGTAAGATACACTTCTTGTTAGCTTTGGCAAGACCTACACAACTATCTGTCCTCTCAGTTCTCTGCCAAAAAGGTAAATTGGACGTGCAGGAAGACTTGGGTCTGCTCCATAAAGTGTTGTCCATAGAAATAGAGTCAAAGACTCATACAGATGTGCCCAGAATGGCTATTAGATCATCAGGACCGATTTCCCAGGATAAAACTGGCCATGGTTTTGTTTGTTGTTTCTTTTTTTAAAATCAAGTTAGTTCCATATCATGCCATTTACTTGGAGTTTCTCTGAATCACAGTCTTCCATATAAACCTGTAGGCTTGAGCTGAAGACTTTTGGGCCAATAACTTAAATTACTTTGGCATTCCAAACCATTTGCTGTATTTCTCTTATAAATTTGTTTTATTTTTACTCTTCGTTGCTCATCACAGTAGCTTTCTCTACTTTAGTCCAAGAGTGGTGTCTTGTGATGAAAGTACTCGTAGAATATTCAAGTTACCTGTTCTTCCTCTTTTTGATTAGGTCTTTAGGTCTTGCACTGTGCAGAATTTTTTTTTCCAGCATTGGAATATTTTTCCTGGCTCATTTTTTGCATCTTCTTCAGTTTTTCAACGTCTTTTTGTAAATATGGGATGACCAGCACAGTGCATGGTGTTCCAGCATCTGTGTCCCTGCAGCTACGCACAAATGTAAAATTACGTCTATATTTCCACTGGTTGCTCCTCTCTTTTTACATTTAGGGCTTGTTTTAGCTACAGCATTGCAGTAGGAACTCTAATGCAACTCTTTGCCCAGGAGTCCCAAGTCCTTCTCAGAGGCACTGCCTTCCTGAGCCCCAGATTCTGTAGCCTTCCTTGTCTTCTTCAGTCCTACACACAGATTTCTGGGTTTTGCCGGTATTAAAGCACATGCTCTTTGTATGTCAAGTCCGTACCATTTTGTACACTTACGCAGCCCTCACCGTCACATACCACTTTACCAGGTTTTATGTCATTAAGATATTTTCAGCAGTAATTTGCATTCCCCTCTAGATTAACAACAGAAATACAGACTAGCATCATCACCAGTACCAACTGGCACAGATTTCTATTGTAAAAATTTACATTATCATGTGATTTCCCAATGAAACTGCTATTTCAGGATCTGCCAATTATTCAGTTCTTCACCTACTCCAGAATTGCTTCCCAGTTTTTGTATTTTACAGTGTTACACAGATCCATTGTTTGATGTTAAACCAAGTAGTATTCAGTAAGTGGTTTACATCTATACAGTGCTGACTTCTGAAATTATGTTAATTTTCTCAATTTATTTCAGCTAAAAACAAGTGTATGTATATATGTATGGGTACAAGAAGAACCTGAAAAAAAGAGTTGAAAAGTATTGGGCTGACATTTTAAAAATGGAATATTTGTATTTTTCAGTCTGAAATATTTAATTTCAAAATTTGCTTCAGCTTTATTGTAAGAACAATTTATACTTGAATACCAAATAATATATTTCTTTCTTGGGTGAAATAAAGCAATTTCTTCATTCTATTGTATTTTTTAAAAAAAGTCTCATCAATCTAGAACGATTTAAATAATAGAATTGCAAATGGATTAGGAAAGACTTTTATTCACACATCTGCTTCCTTTATCAATGAATGTCATTTCATCTTCTCCATTTTTTTCCTAAAATTTCTGTCAGAAGAGAGAATCTCTCATTATTTTTGTTTATAACTACCTATTTGCTTTCTTGAATCCTGGCACAAAGTCAACATCTCCTTGGTTATCTGAAATTATCCTGATTGTACACTAGAATCTATTAAGCGTCTCTTCAATGTAAAGCCAGTATGCCAAAGGTCACCTCAGATATATCTTCTTCTGAAGCAGGTGATTTTTAATAGCCTCTGTAGGCAAATTGCTCTGTAAACACTCATGTGGGCACCGTATGCCTCCATCCACTGCTTGTGAAGTGTCTCATGGACTGATTTATTTCAAATGTCACTGGTTATGAGTTTACTAGAAATTCTGCCATCTCTAAACACTGAAATTCCTATAGTCCTCATAGGCCTTTTTTTCTTTCGTGATCCATCTACACAGTTCTACAAAGTAAAGACAGGTATTTAATAGACCGATTTATTTCCTTATGGCTTTACTTTCCTTATTGCTTTTCCATGTTGCCATACTTTGCATCTACTTCATCTTTTTCCTGACATGTTTTATATATTGTCACTATTGTTATTTTATTCCTAGTTACCTTTCTTCTCTCCTTTCTTGTTTGTGGAATTGAGGTGCTTTGGTCCATGTAGTAAATGTCTTCTTAAAAGCTTTATTTCTCACTATGCTTTTTTCTGGCTTTTCTTTCTGATTTATGAAGTCTGCAAAAACCTGTCTCCACACATCGTTAAAACTGTCCTAGTATTTATTCTATGTATAGTTTTATTAAGCGTCATTTGCCTGAATACCCTAAACCAAAGCTTTTTATCTTATACTACTAGCATTACTGCATACAAAGCAGACAGTGTTCACAAAGGTGAAATGCTTGAGATACAAAGGCAAGGTATGAGAAGGACATACTAATTTCAAAGTTCATTCTTTTCATCATATTGGTTTTCATTGGTGATGATTCTGGTTTTCACCTGAGCATGTATTAAGGCACCCACCGCAGTCATTCAGGATGCTATCACCATTCTGTGCCCAGCCCTGTCCCCTTGCACTCTTGTGCTGACTGGTGGGATTCACAGCCACAGACACAGCTGCACAACCTGCGGTCATGTCCACCCTCGGGTTTGGGCATTGCTTAACATGCCACTGGCATGGGAGGATGCAGCTGGCCTGAGAGCATGCTATAAAAAATAGGAGTGTTGCCTCTCAAGTGTGATTTAATTGCAGAGAGGAAGAGCACTCGAACAAAAGCTAACTTTATTGACACTGGTGGGGAAAGCCCTATTCTGTGGAGCTGAGTGTGTAAATGGTGATTAAAGTAACCTCTAACAAGGAGGATCTTAGTACTTAAATAATGGGATCATGGGGTCATACGAAATCCCCTCTAAGAAGGCAGACTCTTTATATAAATCATTGGAGCATAATCTCTCCAAAAAGCACAAACAAAGAGGGCTCAGTACATAGATGATGGGACCATAGGTCACTCAAGTTAAAGCCCTCTCTAAAAAAGGGGAATTCAATACCTAAACACTGAGAGAACAGTGTCATTGTGTACCATCATAACAATAAGGAAATTATTTTTAAGATGGAAAAAGCAACCCCTTTTGCTCCTCCATGCAATTCTGTCATTAATGCCCTGACATGCATTTCTAGGCATATATACAGCAAGAACTGCCATGCCCACTATGAGAGGCTGCCTGAGACACTGCGATATTCACAGAATCATAGAATGCTTTGGGTTGAAAGGGACCTTTAGAGGTCATCCAGCCCAACCCCCCTGCAGTGAGCAGGGGTACCTTTAGCTGGACCAGGTTGCTTAGAGCTCTGTCCAACCTGGCCTTGAATGTTTCCGGGGATGGAGCATCAACCAACTCTCCTGGCAACCTGTTCCAGTGTCTCACCACCCTCACAGTAAAAAATTTGTTCCTTATACCTAGTCTAAACCTACCCTATTTTAGTTGAAAGCCATTACCCATTGTCCTATTGCAACAAGCCCTGCTGAAAATATTTTCCTCTTCTTTCCTAAAGGCCCCTATCAGGTACTGAAAGGCTGCTAGAAGGTCTTCCTGCAGCCTTCTCTTCTCCAGGCTGAACAGCCCCAACTCTCTCAGCCTTTCATTATAGGAGAGTGCTCCAGCGCTTGGAACATCTTTGTGGCCCTAACCAGCTGCAGGCTGTCGTCTCCATCTGCCTGGTCTGCCCAACATTAGAGGCTGCATATCTCATATTTAGGAGCAATCTTCAGATTTTCACATGCTCCTGGCATCCCCTGATGGTGAAAGGCTTTGTGTCCATGCTGTCCACCGCTGGTGAAGTCTTCTGGAGGGCTTTGCTAGTACTGATGTCAAGAGCAGCATTAACACATATCATTAATGATTTTTTGTTGGATAGTGGAAGGATGGATGGTGTTTGGGTTGGACATGTCCTTGAGGATCTCAGTGCCACTGGAGGCTCTCCAGGAGAGACCAGACAAGTCACAGCTTCCGCAGTCTGGTGTCCTCATTTAACTTTCCCACTTTCTGGAGGGAGGGGAGATTCAGTAACATTTGTAACACACTTTGGTGTTGGGAACAGCCATGGAAGTGCACAATATCACATGCAGACAGGAAATTATACTCCATCAATATTAGCAGCGTCCTTCCCCGTGTGAAGATGTGTCCGTCTACCCAGGACTTACACCAGGTGTCCACACTGTCTCACTGCTCCTCTCCCTTTTCACATTGCCCCTTCTTGGTCGTATCACACCCCAGTCCTGCTGCACTGTGCTCACAACTTTTTGCAAACGGTCCTGACTCCATCACATAGCAGCTCTTGTTTGGTCTGAAATACTGCTGGCTACCCTGACCCAAGGCAGAGGGACTCTCAGAGCCTTCTCAGGACTACCTGGAGACAACACATGGCTTCCCAGTGCAATGCATGGAGGCAGGCACTGCAGCAAAAACCAGCAGCTGAATGGAACATGGAGGGAGATCTGGCCTTCTCACAGCATTCGTTTAAAATTAGCCATCCCTCCCCTAGACAGTAGGTTAAAGATCTGGTGTGGAGGTGCTATTTCTACAAGTGGAACACATTCTACAGTTTCTACACATTATGGGCCAAGCTGCAAGGTGGCATTAAGGGGAGATTGCTCTTCCAGGAAGCCATGGACCGCTGGGACCTTGGTCCTGGGTCTTTCTCAAGCAATGCTATCGAGATCTTGTGCAGTGCTGTGCAAATCAGTGAGCCCCTTGTCTGAACCCATCCAGTGCATTTCTTCAGAGAGCTCAAGGCTGTTTCAGACTGTATGTGCAAGAGCAAAGGGCTTTTGTCTTATCCCGTGAATCATCCTGCTATGCAGACTATTACTTCGAAGTGCAAGAGGATTTATACTAAATTTGCAATGTGTTACAATGTAAGAATCAGATTACGCACAAATATCCTCCCATAAAATGAAGTGTAAGTGTTCTACTGCATGTTCACAGGCAAAACATTTCATTACATTTTTATATAATGCGGTCATGTCCCCATCCATATGTTGCACTTCAGGGGAGAAGAATAGCTCCCATTATGAATGTACACATATACATCTTCAATTCAAAAGGGCCCACTTATGGAGATACAAATCCCACTGAGGAGCACAAGTTCTGATAGCTCTACTATGTCTTCTGCTCAGAAGTGCATCTGCCTGGTGTAAGATCAGAGGGATGTCTTTTGTCCTGAACAGAAGTTACATTGGTATAACTGAGAATAAAATCCCTCTCTGTTCTTAACAGAGCTCTGTGTCATTTGGATTAAGTGTCTACATATATTTCTGATAAAAGTGTTGTCTTGGCTTAGTTCAACAAAGACAACTGCAGAGAAAAGCAAAGGTTTCCATCGTTAAAATAATACTGGCTTGTGCTTTGATCAGATAACAGGTTTGCACAATTCTGGTGAAATAATAGTATGTGTACATCATGTATGGAGTGAGTGTATGTACGTACATGTATAAATGGTATTTACATACTCTTCAAATCTATGCCTCTAAAAGGAGACTCATCTGGTAGTTCCAAGATGCGGAGAACCTCTGAAAACACAGGCCACATACATAATTATTGGATTTGTAGTGCCTGCTGAGACCTGATCCTGAATAGACCGAAATCAAGAGCAAAATTCTCAGTGACTTCCCAAGCACAGAATCAGGCCTGCTCTGCAACTGCAGCTGAAATATTTGAGCAAGCTTTGCTGGAGCAGAAAAAAAAGAGTGGCAGGCCATCTGTGTGGGGGTGAATTTTCAAGTTAACTCCACGGTCACAGGAAGAAGTGCTGTTCCAGTTCAGAAAAGGGAAAATGAAGGCTTCGGTCCAGTGTGCAAGTGTGTGGGTAACATCTCAGGGTGTCAGTCCTCACAGTGACTACAGCAGAGATCTTCAGATACTTAGAGTTAAGGTATGTATTTAAGTACTCTTTTGGATGGAGACTAATTACTGCTGGTTTAAATCACATGAAATGGCTGTGGGTACAAGGGCTTAATCAGTGATTAAGGAGACGATAAGGGGCACTAACTAACCTGGTTAGTTACTGGTTACTGGCCTGGTTTTACTTCAACATAATTTTTCATTTTCATCATATTCCATGCTTTCTGTGCTTGTGATCACTTCTTGCAAGTTTTTTCAAACCTAATTTTCCATAGGTGTCATCAGTGTGGCTATGGGCTTTTCTATTGCTCTGAAAGAGTTGAAGTCAGTAAAACTCCAAGGAAGGCACAGAATTGCCAGGATCGGGCCTGTGTGTTGGTAGGAGCTTTTATTTTTCCCCTTTAAAAGAAGCTTAGAGCACACTTTTGGAGCTGGATTTCATTGTGTGTCAGAGAGGTGGACTGACTCTGCTCATTTTGCCCCCATTTCTGCGCCAGGAACCGGTCATCTTGTCCTGATGTGAGAATTTCTGACCCACCAGTGATTTTAGGGTGATGAGATGCAAAAGTTGAGAGATTGCAGAGCTAAGTCTCTAATCCAAACAGCTGCAGGAATTAGTTCTATAGCACTGAGTTTAAAGTATTTTTGTTGCCCATGTCTCCAACAGCTGACCAAGCTTAAGAGCTTGATTCCATTCCATGATTCCAAGAGCTTACTTTTCGTTGTCCACCTTAGGCTCAGTCTCCTGTCTCAGCATGGAACACAACTCTTGGCAATCCAAAGTCGTGGAATGTAACATCCCTCTCCACTTCACCCCAAAAAAAGTTTTTATATCAAATACCCTCAGAAGTTTTAAAACGTTGTTTGGGGTCCTTTAGCCTTCTGTTTTCAATAGTTGTAATTTTTTGGCATGTGGCACCTACATTGTTTCAAATTTACTTGTTATAAAGAGCTGCCTGTGATGAACATAAAGGGCACTATATAAATTAACATCAGTTGTAAATCATTTCAACAAAACATTTTGCTCTTTGCGGCTAAATCAAACTCAAGAGAGGATGATATAGTGAAAAAAACAGAGGGCGATGAGGGAAGAATCATGTTCATTCTGCGGGAGGCCATTACCAGTTATCACCACCAGCCTGTGAGATACCAAGACCCACCAGCCCTTGTTTACAAGGAGAAGAGCAACCGCCTTCAACTTTTGGCTCCCAAGCACTTTCTTGGCTGCACTCACAGGGTGTGGGTGAGGGCGATTGAAGGTTCAAGAAGGACCCCAACCTTGGCAGCGTTGGGAGAGAGGGAGCATGTTGGCACAAGTCCTCCTGCCTCTCCCAATTAGATGTGCAACTTTCAGGCATAAAACCATTGTTTTGCTTGCTGGGCCTTCCATGGCAGCTGGGCCAGGCTTCCTGCTAGGAGCCAGGATCTGCAGCCTTATGAAAGTTGCAGGGCCCAGTAGGCTGTCGGTATTTTCAGCTGGATCATGCCCAGAACAATTTTATTTTCATCAGAAATGTTCCCTGGCCCTACCACATGTGCAAGCCTATATGAAACCACCAAGAAAGCTCCCTCCCTCAGCTATCTTATTTAGCTCAAATTCAGCTGCCCAGCAGAACTGTTTCTTATCCAAGCCCTCTGAGACGGGAGAGGAGTGCAGAGATTTAATTATAATCTTTCTTTCTCTCCACCTCCCACAGTACGTTAATGCTTTTCATTAGCCAAAGCCAAAACCTTGCTTTATAAGCTGCGAGAGCTGTCTTTTAAAAATACGTCCAGCATTAAAAGAGTTCTGAATGGCATTAACAGCAGCACAGCCCCTCATCCACAGGTGTGGGAGATTCGCTGGAGGATTGCTGGTGGAGACACAAGTTTTATTTGAAAGACATCTGATTCCTATTTCTGTCCATGGGCTGATTACCCCTCGCATTACAGCACTTCTGTGCCCACTGACAATTTCGCATATGCATCCAAATGAATGAGAGAAAAGCCTCAACATCCAGGAGCTCTGTATGATTTTTATAAGTATCCAGATGTTTAGACATTTATCTGAAGCTTATCCAGAAAATATGAGGCCACTCCTAGCAGCAGCCTGACAAATATCCACAGCCATTTATCCTGTGCATATGTCTAGAGCACACATTCATACGGACGTATCACTAGAGTAGGGGCATCTGTTGACCTCGGTGGTATAGAAACACAGGTAAATCAAGAATGACATTTTCCACTCACAATCACAATGGGATTTGAGTGACAGAATTAAGTCAGTGTCTGTTGGGGAAATACAAGACACGGACTTAATTGTCATTGCCTTACAGTGTACATAAAGCTGATTTTCATCTTCAAAAAATTATAATTTATTTCCAGTACTTCCCCAGAAGGAGACTACCCAGAGGTAAGAGAGCACTACGAGAAAGATGGAGACTGGTTCCTCATAGTGGCTGATTTTCTATTCTTTTACTTTTTTAAACAATATATCACTTTTCTCCTCATTCTCTTGCCGTCTGCCAGCTTTAATGATGCATATATGCAAATGGACCCCAGCAAATTGCTAAAGTGGCTTCAGGGGTATTTGTTTTTTTTATCCAGTAGCCCTTGGAAGCTTCAAGTGGGCAGCTCCGTTGTGCCGGTGCTGTGCAAACACGTAGCATGGTGGAAAATCCTCATGTGTGAAGAGCTGACAGCCTGCTTGGGGGGAAGAACACAACAAGCAGCATAACAAATACCTGCCTGGTCAATAAAGGACAAGAAAAAGGGCCATGGGATTACATGGATTACAGCTGTTGGTTACGCAGATTAACCAGGCAATTAAAGGCAGCAGGAATAATAAATATCCTTCCAAAAGAAGGAGCTGCTATTGGGCTGCAGGCTGAATGTAGCTGTTCCAACTGTAAACTGCTTTTGCCATAAACACAAAAGCACAAAAGCTGAAGAAGGCAGCCCTGGAAGCAGCCCCACAAACGGGACACATTTTCCTTATTCCTCAAGAAATTTTACACAGTTTACTGGGGTCTTTTTTTATGTACATTTTGATGGTTTCTTATCTTACAATTTAATAGGAAATCTGTTGAATGTCTAAAATGCCTTTTGGCAGTCAGACTTTGTTGCTGATCTCTGCGACTTAAAAAGAGTTTAACTTATCAAGAAGCTTTGGTGTAGATCTGGTGTAGTGGGTAGGTTCATTTGGTTTTTAAATGCTTTCTTTTGGATCACTTTTAATCATCACTTACATTGCATATGGCCATTTATGCATTGACAGGTTGATGGGGACTTTAATGTACATAAAACTTTCTCTGTCAGGACTTATGCCTCTCTGTCAGATTTTATCCTGCAGTAGAGAGGGTTCATGTACAGTTGCTGACAGATAAAATAAGCTCCTCCAGCAGCTGCAGCTCTGCCTCCCACAGATTTTTTTCTGTTTGGATCCTGTGTCCCAAGCTAAGCACTGAGAAAGCAGCGGAGCTGTGCTGGAACAGGCAGGAGCATGGGGCCAGACCTGCAATGGGGAGGATGAGTTAGCCTCACCGCAGCCATCTCCTGTAGCCCAATACTGAGTCCTGCGATCTTTGGTGTCTTTCTTTAACCTCAGCTGCAGGAGATGGGTGACAGCAAGAAAGACTTTATTCTGTTCTAAACAAAAGTGAATTTCCAGCCCTGATTCCTGAGGAGAAAACTTAAAAGGCAAGAAACTTACTTTAAAAAAAAATTGAAATTCACAAATCACACAAACCCTGAAAAAGCTGATGAATTTTAAGTCTGTTCCATGATCTTAAAGACTGGAATAATGAATTTGAAACTCTTGGGTTTGAATACAGGGACCTGCCCTGTGCGGTTTGGAGGGCAAGCACCAAGGTTTTCACAAGTCTGGTGCAATCACAGAGTTGAGGTATGCAGATATCATCTCTAACACGAAAAGGTGCCCAGCATCTGTCATTCCCACAGAAGCCAATGGAAACTGCAAACACTCAGCTCTGAAGGATCAGGCCTTTAATCATTAATGTGTTTCCAGATCTATACAAAAATGTTTCCTAAGATACTTTATTTCTGCAAGAAATTCCCTATTGGCAAAAGAGTTTTCATAGCTCCTTGAAGACCTATAAGGAACTGTGGAAGAAATAAAGTGGGGTTTTACTTATGGAAATCAGACCTACTGGAGAGCAACTGGAAATGTTTTTTATGAGACTTTATAATGGAACTACAGTAGCAGTTTCATGTTGATTTTTATTCTAAGACCATATATTTTTTACTTCTTCTTTTTCAAGCCAAATTTTTTCCCACCTGAAACTTCAAGTGTGGTCTCTTGGCAAAGAAGAATATTTTTGGAAAGTTTAAGGCAGATCTGATAAGCCTTTTTTAAGTAAGGAGATTTGAAAACATTGAGATATTATACTTTTTAAGAATCTTCAAACCTTTCCTTGTTTAGAAGTTGAAAATCGCTTACACTAAAAAATTTCCATTTTGCTTTTATATTTGCCCTTAATGAGATACAGCTCATGAACATATTTTTAGTAATTTCAGTGGTACAAAAATTTGTGGGGTTATTAAGTTTTCTGCAAAGGTAACTTTGAAAAGTAGGATAAAAATAGCATAAAATATGAGAGATTCTATTGATAGAAGATTAAAATATTACACATAGATGTGTTAACCAGCATGAGGATATGAAACAGTGAAGACAACAACAAAGTTTAATGCATACTAGAATCTTTGAAATAATTTAGGTGTTCATGTGTATTAAAAGTATCCAGACTTCTTTTAGTGTTGATGATAAGCACTTTTGTAAAGACCTTGCTCCAAGTGAGTTTAACCCAAGCTACTGTTCATGTCTAATAACTGGTTTCCAGTAACACCTGGGAACTGGCATGTTTCCTCACTGACTTGGAACACCAGTAGTGGTTCTTGTAAGGACAAAATAAGAAAACAGTAGTTTCAGTAAGAGCACTATACTGAATTTTTACATAGACCTATCTACGTGGACAAAGTTCAAGTGGTCCATAGATGACAAACACAGTTCTGTAGTTACACTTTCTGCAACCCCAAGTATCTCTGAAGAAAGCTTCGGGGCAGAGAAACTTCCTCCCTGGACAGGTCTGGAAAAGAGCACAGAGCAGTGATGTCGCTTCTCTATTTTAAAATACCTTTGAGTAAAGTTTTAGCAAACAAGTCATGAAGTTTTGACAATGGACACACTTTGACTTGTGATACATGGCCTGATCATTGAGGTCACTGGATGTGAGCTCTGTTCATCACTGCTTCTTCCAGGCTTTCCTCCATGGTGACTGTGGCAGCGCAACCCCTGAGGCTCACCTCCCTATGAGCATGCTGGATTGCTGACTCTTCATCCTCCTTCTCAATGTCTTTGATGGACACTCGAGTTGCAGCCCACAGAGATTACACCTCAGTTTCCATTAAGGCTGTTTCTGGGGAAGTTCTGTGGGTTTTGCAACTTCATTTTGTTCCAGACAAAAATTGTTGTAGGAAATAAAGTGATTCATTTTGTCTCTGGGAAAAGACAACCTTGTTCCCAGCAGACAAGTGCCACTTCCACACCAGAAGGCTGTGCTGCCATTCAGTGAGATTTGGACAGGCTAGAGAGTTGGGCAGAGAGGAACCTCATGAAGTTCAACAAGTGCAAGTGCAGGGTCCTGCACCTGGGGAGGAACAACCCCATGCACCAGTACAGGCTTGGGGTGGACCTACTGGAGAGCAGTTCTGCGGAGAGGGACCTGGGTGTCCTGGTGGGTGACAGGTTAGCCATGAGCCAGCAGTGTGCCTTCGTGGCCAAGAAGGCCAGTGGTATCCTGGGGTGCATTAAGAAGAGTGTGGCCAGCAGGTCGAGGGAGGTTCTCCTCCCGCTCTACTCTGCCCTAGTGCGGCCCCATCTGGAGTACTGCGTCCAGTTCTGGGCTCCCTGAAGCACAGGAAGTTCCATCTGAACACAAGGAAGAACTTCTTCATTCTGAGGGTGACAGAGCACTGGAACAGATTTCCCAGAGAGGTTGTGGAGTCTCCTTCTCTGGAGATATTCATAGTAGGTGCTAGCCATGAAAGCTCTTGCTCAGCCTCATCTGCCCACGGCACTGCTTAAACAGGCCCACAGAGTCTAATGCTGTGCGCTTGCCTTCATAGAATCATAGGTTGGAAAAGACCTCTAAGATCATCGAATCCAACCATCCACCCAACACCACCACTCCTACTAAATCATATCCTAAAGTGCCACATCTACACATGCTTTAAACACCTCCAGGGATGGTGACTCCACCACCTCCTTGGGCAGCCTGCTCCAATGCCTGACCACTCTTTCTGTGATGAAATTTTTCCAAATATCCAATCTAAATCTCCCCTGACACAACTTGAGGCCATTGCCTCTCATCCTACCGCTAGTTACCCGGGAGAAGAGACCAAAACCTGCCTCACTACAACCTCCTTTCAGGTAGTTGTAAACAGCAACAAGGTGTCCCTTCAGTCTCATCTTCTCCAGACTAAACAGCCCCAGATCTTTCCACTGCTCCTCATAAGACTTGTTCTCTAGACCCCTCACCAGCCTCCTTGCCCTTCTCTGGACACGCTCCAGCACCTCAATGTCTTTCTTGTAGTGAAGGGCCCAAAACTGAACACAGTACTCCAGGTGCGGCCTCACCAGTGCCGAGTACAGGGGCACGATCACCTCCCTACTCCTGCTGGCCACACTATTTCTGATACAGGCCAGGATGCCGTTGGCCCTCTTGGCCACCTGGGCACACTGCTGGCTCATTTTCCTTTTCAAAACCTGCCTGGACAAGGTCCTGTGCAACCTGCTCTAGGTGACCTTGCTTCAGCAGGAGGGTTGGACTAGATGCTCCACAGAGGTCCCTTCCAACCCCTACCATTCTGTGATTCTGTGATTCTCCTTTCCATATGATCCTCTCTCCTTCCTTCCTGTTCTCTCCTACTTTTCTTCCACTCACAAAGATAAATACATGCCTGCTCATTTGCTTTACTTTTTTTTAGTAAAGAAGTTTTCTTTCTTTCTTTTTTCCTACTGATAATTTTTAATGCCTTCCTTTACAGTTTTAGAGTAATTTATACCCAGAAAGGAAGGGAAATATGGGGCCCCTCTTCCGATTATGCCATTATACTTATCATGTACACATTACAGTGTATATCCAGGTTTTTCCTCAATTACAGCAAAAATATGAATCCAGCTAATTCTTTACCATATGCAAATACGCCATGCTGAATAGGGAAGAGATTGTCTGATTGTCCACTGTAAGCCTTTGTCGAGGTTTGACAAAGAGCGAGTGAAGGGGATTCCGTCAGCAAGGAACCCCATCCAACTGTCTGGTCACCGTCGTGGAGCATTCCTCTTCTCCTGCCCTTTCTCTGTAAGGTACTCAAGGGGTCTGGGGATGTAGCTGCTCAAATCTGGCTCATTATAAATTCTGTCAGGTCAAAACCTCGTTCCAATCAGAATGCAACTACTATAGGGTGAGATGTTATACCCAGAGTAATGATAACTTCAGCAGCTCTGTATTTCTGTTTCAGTGAAAGACCCTAGCCACCAAAACTAAGTGCAATGTTAGCCAGGCAGACTATAATGTAGTAGGTTGGCTTCTGATACAAGGGTTAACTTGCACTCCTGATCTCAGTCAAATAAATTCAAAGTTTCACAGAAACTGAACAACAGCATTTTTTTTTCTTATGCATCTTCACCTTTCTCATTGTAAGAAGTATCTGCAGCAGAAGTCCCAGTGACTAACACAAAATTTTTTTTCACAGTCTGGTGTAACTAGAGATGAAAATTGTGAGTTATCACATCAGAGTCTATTTACATGTTTTTCATAAACCTCTCAGCAGTATTTAGTGCTTTTAGTGACTGCTTGACTCAGCCTTCTGGAGAGTCACCCTTCTTTGCTAATCACTGTTTCTGGGATTTGATCTGTATACCTTGTCACAGACAGATACACCCTTTTTATACCATGCTGCTCATGATGAGGCAATGCCATACAATACATTCCATACAGCATCTCCTTTAATGCCTACCAATTTCATATTGCATTGATTGCAGTGAGCTTGGTATCAGGTCTTGGACAAAGGTTTGGAAGGCAGCACTGAGTTTATAGCTAGATATTAGCTTATGCTGCAATTGCTCAGTGATTTTATACATAGGTTCCAGGGTGTGATAGTATGCAATAACTGGAGATAAAATGTTCTTGTGGGTTTTCTTTAGGTATTGAAGTAATTCCTTATGTGGTGCTTGGACGGCTCCTTCAAAAACATGATATGGCTGTCTCAAGTAGTATACTTGTCGAGAAACAGTCCTTCTTAGATTCTTAGGTTGTCCGCAACACCGTTCCTCTCAAAGCAAATGTGGTGGTGGTAGTGGTATATGAGGGCTTGGCTGCTTTACTAGCTTTCTCAGATGTTTGATGGGTGTATTAAGTTGCTAAGCTGGTCTCTAGGTTTTATATATATATACTATGTATAATGTGCGTATCTATATACACACATTCGATTCTGAGGATTACCTTTTCTGATATTTTCCATAGTGTCCAGGGAAGTTATACTTGAATAGGCTACCCCAGAGATAGAGAAGCAGCAGGGTAACGATTATTAAATTTGTGGTAGGAGTTGATATGGAAATCCAGGATTCCAGCTCAGATGATGAACGTGTCATCTCAGGTACAGGTAGGGCTTGGTGACAGAATTTAGAAACTTACTTAGAAGCCCTCCTACAGGTGTCCCATGAAAAGGCTGGCATGTTGCAGGTCATTTTAACTCTTATGTCTCTACTCATATTCTGGAGGAAATGTGGACTATTGAAAGCAAAACTGAGTGAGTATAAAGTAAATAAGGTTGCAACTCTCTTCAGGCCAATAAGCTGTATATTGGTCCTATTCCAGAATATTCAAGTGGAATGTTGATGCTATCATGATCTGGATTGTTGATTTACAAGCTAGGAATATACCCAACAGCAAGGGGTATTGATGTAGAGGTGGTTTGCACTATGTGGTCTTTGGCACAAGTCTGTTCTAGCTTGCAGAAAGGTGCTACTAAAAGGTATTTAGGTAACAAGGGGTGTCTGGGATGGTTCTGATGAACCCGGTAATTCTTCGGTACCAATCCTCTTGTCAGATGTTATCAACCTGCCAAGATTCCTTAATCTATGGCTTTTTTAACAGAAGAACAACAGTGGATGAGATTCCAGGTTGCATAGTGCTTTTTTAGTTGTTCGGGAAGTAACTTGAGGCTGTTGTTGAACTCCAAGGTGAGGAGGCACATAGGATGGTTCCTGACCTTCTTTTAGTCAGTAGCAGCACAGAGTAGTCCATGTCCTCATTGCTAGAGGTAGTTACTGCGGTTTAGGATTACTGTACCTCCTCCTCTGGGTTTTGACTTCACCACTGGTAAACCAGATCGGGGGGACCTAGTAGTCAGTGGCTACCCCTCTTCGAGAAAAGGATGAGTTCTGATAATAATACCATTTTAGATATTTTGTGTGGGATTCATCTCAACAACTTCAGCCGACAAAGAGTTTGATTTCTACCATTCCAAAACAGGTGCACAAAGTAAGTGGGATCATGTCCCCCCTTGTGAGTGCCTGGCTCTGTGGCTGACTCCAGAGGGAACCTAGAAAAGCAGCTGAGACCACTCTTTGGAAGTGGAAAGGGGATACCTTCATGTCCTCCAGGGCACAGACATGGCAAACTGTCAGTTTATTATGGTTTAACAATTTATTCATCATTACCAAGCCGTAGTAATTGATTGTGCACACGTTCCCAGCCCACCCAAGTTAAGTGCTCACTTGAATCATTCTCAAGACAGTCATTAGGCTGCGGTAATTTAATCACTTGTCAGTGTCTATTCAGACCTTAATTTCTCAGAGTGCGTAGTCATATTCACCAACTTTGTTCCAGAAAGTCATCTAAACACTGGCTAATACTATACACACAGACTGAGACACACAAAATTAGAAAAATGAGAGACGTAATAGGTCTACAGTTTTTCTTCTTAGTCCCAGCCAACCTTCCAAGTAAGGAACAATGCGACTGTACAAAAGTAATAGCATCTAACATTTCTTTTGATGTGAAGTTGACTTTCTGAAGGAAGAAAGGCAATAAAGCTACTAGAATTTTTTAAAAATCATAACAGTCACATGATATTTTTATTTGTTTTCAAACAGCAGCTGTGTGGCTCTGGGAAGGGATACACTGACCTTTCAGTGCCGAGCTCCCAGCTCCAGTGCTGCTGCAGGCCTTAAGTGAAAATGAGCCTACTGGTCTCATCCAAACCCCGGCGCATGTTAGCCCACATTACAAAACACCAGAGAATTTGGCACAATCAGCAGTTTCTGCTCAAGAGAGGCCCAGGACTGCAATAGCAGAGGTGTTAGAGATCAGGACTCAGGAACGCTGGTTGAGTTACGTGGGAAAGCAAAATACTTGGTCTCTCGCTTTCATTGGGACTGCATTCACTTGCACAAAATAAACACGCTATGTATAATACAAAAATATATTTATATCACACCAAATGATACTTATAAATAAGGCAAACAGCTCATTACCACCATTCATCCAAAGGTCACAGACTGCTTTTTAAGCAGAAATTTAGCTGCGCTGGTGAAGCGGTGTAACATCATTCTTATTTTACAGATGGAAAAACTGAGGCACACAGACACCTTCCTATCCAAGACCGCACAGGAAATCTGTGGCAAGACCTGCACAGGCTCCTGATCACTGGAGTCTGCATGTCTCAGGCTTTGGGGGGGACCAGGGAGCTCACTTGCACTCGCTCGCCTGTGGCAGAGCAGGAGCTGAAGAGTACGCAAGCAAAAGTTCAGTGTATCCGTTCCCTGAGACACAAAGCTCCGGTCTGAAAACAAATATAAATGCAATGAGGCTTTTCTGATTTCTCTTTTTCAAATTTTATTAGTTTTCTGTTTCTTGGCCTCAGAAGTCAGTTTTACACCAAGAAAAATTATGTTACATGCTGTTATTTACACATATTCGCACCGTCTCTAATTTAGATGGTTTAATAAGAGCAAGAAGAAAAGCTGTAGACCACTGGAGTCTCACGCTGATGTTGCCCCTCAGCACCATGTAATGACAAACTGTTCTAGCTGAAATGGGTGAATGTCCTCTTATGCTTCTTTTTCCAGGTTATTGTTTTTTCCTGAACTGATGTCCACGTTACTTCCTTCTTACATCCTCTGAGCTGCGAACCCAATTAGCCATTGTTCTGGGTCCCAGACTTTTGGCTATAAATGCAGTTGCTTGGAGAAAAATCAAGCATCCAGGAGAAATCAACCCAGATGAAGCAACGCTTGTGTCCTGTGACAGAACTGGCTTGCATGGCAGTGAACCCGCAAGGAAAACCAGTCGCTTGGCAGCTGGGGACCTCCCTGAGCCTTGTGCAGGGCTGGGGACATTGCCACACATCCCCAGACTGTCACTCCTACAAACTATTCTTGCCCCTCATTCCCAGGTGCCTGATCAAATGCCTTGGGCTGCTTTTGGGGACACCAGGCCCCTCTTCCACCTTTTATGCTCTGAAGGTTGTCTCCTAATTTGATGTTTGTTCCCCACAGAAGCACTGTGTTGTGAGTCATTGGATTCCATGTGAACTTCTCTGTGGATCCCTTAATTAAAAAGAATGACTTGGATGCTTGCCACCCAGTCACCCTACATTACAACGAGCCCTATTAACTGGGATTACTGGCTGAGGATACAGCCACACTCACTAAGCACTAATCTGTTGTTTGCAGTGGTGTGGAGCTGCAGGGTTTCTCAGAACTTCCAAGTAACTCAACAGTGTTTGGCAAGGAAACCATCTATTGGTGGCCAGAGAGATGGGGCTTTTCATTAGAAATTTCACGGGATATCATACTTCAATGGTGTCCCTCATACGAGCTTTCTGCCTGCTAGGAATGGGCTGGGAAGCAGAAGAAGTCACAGAGGACTTGGTGCGGCAAACATCAGGCTGGCTGTGGAGCAGGTTCAGTCTCCAGCACACCCAGCTAACAGTAGTATCTCTGGCTTGCAGTGTGAAGTACCAGCGCGGGGAAGCCTCCAGGAAAACAACGAATCAGAGAAAAGTCACTCTGTGTTGAAGTTTCTTAGCACTGAAACTTCTTACTAACTCTAAAGCCAAAGTGCAGCGGCAGCATTAACGCTGCTCAGTTTAAGTACCCACCTTCTTCAGACAACTCAGGGAGAGTGCAACTCGGTCTGAAATGAGAGAAGTTTCCCAAAGGTGAGTTCATAGATCACAAAATGTGGAGATGGAAAGAATCTATTCAATCATCTATCCCATGCTTCTGCCAGTTCAGAATTACTGCCCATGATGTTTTTAACATAACTGCTTTTCTCATTAAAAAAAAAAATGGGGATGGGGGAGAAAAACCTAGAAATTGTCTATGAGATTTTCTATTAAAACCTGTTTGATTCCTTGACTAATTCTAGTGTCTGCTGTTGCTTTGTTCAGATGAGTTCAGCATGTGCCAGGATGAAGGGAGAACCAGTATTTTCTGGAGGGACTCTTCCACCATCTGTAACATCCAGCAATTGGAAAAATCCCCTCAATATTTGAGCTGCATCTGCGTTTTCTTAAGTGTATTCAATTTTTCCTCCCTTTGCATGAGACTGAGGAGTTGTTCTTCCATGGTACTATTCTATGTGGTCATGGACTAGCCAACCTGGAAAGTGCTAGAAGTCCCCCCTCTTTCAAACATTACCGGCTGCAGACTGAGACACACCTTTGCTAAAATAACGGATATAGGACATGAATCTAAGAAGTGGTTTGGACGGTGCAGTCATGAAAAAATTCATCCTGATTCACTGTGGGGAAGAGGAGGACAAAGACTGTTTTTCACTTCTAACTGAGGATTCCATGAATCTAACCTTATTTTTCCCCAGTTTAATTTATGTCCTTGCGGATCTCTTATAAACATCTGGTTCGACACTGGAGCCTGTTTCAGCCCTAGCACAAATTACCCATTGCTTTCTCAGACTCCAGATGTCCCAAGGCCCTTGCAGAGCTCTTTGATGATGCAGGTATTTGGGACAACACTGTCCATGCAAAAAAGTTCACGAAACTGAAGACAACACATGTTACTCAGAATACCCTGTTAACGCAGGTAAATGGTTACCTGTGCTGGGGCAAGAATTCTCCCTGCTCACTCTGGCGTTGGTGCTGCAGTGGGATGGGTGTCAGCATGAGCCTGGCTTTTTATGGAGTCCACCCATTTTGGCTCTTGGACACCTCAGCCCGTGCTAAAGACACTGTAGCCACTTCCACACTGCTGAGCTGTGAAACACTGGTTGTCAGTGTAACATCAGAACTGACAAATCTATATTTTGTCAACTTATACTAACAAAAATCAAAAGCTTCTCGCTCTGCTTATCTCTTGCATTCCTCCCAGTGAAAAGGAAGAATGTATACAAAAAAGAGTCGTGCAACAAGCTGTCGCATCAGCTTCAAAAGCAATGGCCCACACAAGCAAATTTCCCTACTGTACAGTCTTGGCATTTAAGATTATTTAATCAAAGGTGGGAGAAAGCAAGAGATGTATTTTCCCCCAGAGAAAGCACTTCAGCCACTTCCAATATGGGCCTGAGTTTTGACAGCAGCGTCTACCCACAGACACAAGGTATGAATTGGTTAATTAGCTGTGAAGATTACAAGAGCTATGTCATACCTGACTCACCAGCAGTTATTTAAAAAGGAAAACCAAAAATGATTAGCAGCTTCTTTTGGGAAGTGGGCTCTTCTAGCTTTCCTTCATGTGTACATGGGTATTGCCGTGTGTCTCCTGGCAGTACTGTGCCCATCCTCGCTGGTGTGCAATGGGCAGGGGTCAAATGAAACCCAGAACTTGGGCACTGCAATACTAACAACTTTCCAAAGAACAATGCAAAGAAAGGGAAGAAAAGCTGGAAAATGTGACTTCCAGGAAAAAAAAAAAAAGGAGAGCAAGTGAAGCCTTTGGGTTAAAGACTATTATTGCAGCACTAAGCATCTTTCCTTCATCTGCTTTGATGTAGAACACTTTCAGCATTTTCAGAACCGCCGTTAAAATGAGCAGGATCAAACGATACTCCCTTTTGTGTAGTCTCATACTGCTGGTGAGTGTTGAGCCCAACAGTGTGACCCTGAACAGAAAGCTTACCTGTTGTGAGGCTTTTCTTTGCTGACATAATTTTTGCCTCTTCCAGAGAGGCACGTGCCGCAGTGGTGCGTGTTACCATGAGGGAAGGTCGAGCTACACTTGTGGTGTCACCAGAGCAACTATGCGATTAAAAAACGAAACCTGTCTCTCGACATACTTACGGTGGTAAAAAAACCCAAATCCTATTTAGAGGGGGGGCATAATTCAGAAATCGGGCTGAAAGCCTCAGAAAACACCTTGCTGAGATTTCCAGCACTTTGGGAGTTTTGCAGATACAACGTTTGAAGACGGCCTTCCTGTAGTGCTCGAGTCTCTCCGCTTTCGATCCCAGCAGAGAGTGTGGAAGCAGGCGGAAATTTAACAGCAACAAAAAACAGCAATATTTGACTTAATTATTTTGATCTTATGAAAAGGGGGGGGGGCAGAGAAGTTTGTTCCTTTTATTTATTTATTTATTTATTTTCCTTTCCTTCTTTCCCCACCGCCTCCTTCCCGCCTCTCCTTCCCCACCTTCCTCCACACTCCCGCGGTCGAGTGCCGTTGCCGTCCGTGTGTGTCACGTCTTGTGTCCCCTCACCGTCCCGCCCCCCCGCCGCCCAAGGCCGCATCGCTTTCTCCGCTTTTACTTCCTCCCACCTTGCCGTCCCCTCCCCGCCCCCCACCCCGCTCCGCAGCGCCAGGCCCCGCTTCCGGCCC
>Ga0065711_1008986_pt1 | contig 23536 bp, 12 predicted proteins | sample Hoacrofraction12_FD_59098 | JGI IMG/M metagenome (GOLD analysis project Ga0065711, IMG submission 59098) | Hoatzin crop microbial communities from Cojedes, Venezuela - Epithelial fraction 12 v2 (version 2) | ecosystem: Host-associated > Birds > Digestive system > Esophagus > Crop | place...
CTGAACATGAGGAAGAACTTCTTCCCTCTGAGGGTGATGGAGCACTGGCACAGGCTGCCCAGGGAGGTTGTGGAGTCTCCTTCTCTGGAGATATTCAAGACCCGTCTGGAAGCAGTCCTGTGCCGCCTGCTGTAGATGACCCTTCTTCAGCAGGAGGATTGGACTAGATGACCCACAGAGGTCCCTTCCAACCCCTACCATTCTGTGATTCTGTGATTCTGTGAAAACACAGTCAACATTTACTTGCTTTATTTGCACAGCAACTAATCAAGAATAATAAATTCCTTCTATTTAAAGTAATTAATGTTAAATTCTTACACACTGAAGAAAACTATAAAACTCCCACCGACTTTAAATAGGGTCCAGATTTCTTCTCTAGGATTTTTTATGATTTTAGACCTAGAAAACCCACTCTAATCTCTTTCTGCCTATTTATCACAAACTTCAGCAAGAAAATACATTAATCAGATTTTCCTGAAGGAATACAACACCTGACAACTAGATGGATCAACCTATTTCTCTAATTTTTATATGCCTCCAAACCCAAAACGTTCTGCCATCTTATTTAAGATACTATAACACTTTCCATCTTCTTGCTATAGTAATAGATGACATTTGCAACTTAAGTTAAAAATGTGCGTATGCGTATAAAGCCTGCAAAACTGATGCTAAAGAAATAGCATTGCAATTGCAGTCAAGCTTTCCAAACCTGAGTAATGCTATACATAAGGTTGCCTCTGCATTCCTAATTCAGCTCTCCGTCATATATCCAGTATAGCAAATCCTTAATTTTAGTTAGCACAATATGTTTCTGTAAAACTAGAAGCTCAGTCCACAAGATGGATAGTGTTCACTTAATGAGCAGCTATTTAATATTTTGCATTTCCCTATTGTTCTTCCTGAAGTCTTGTGTTCTGTTTACTGCAGGCCATTAAAATCTTTCTTAGTAAAAGGCATCCATTTCCTCACAGGATTTTCCACCATTATCACCACTGCCATGTTTGAAATTTTGTGAATACTCACACACTTTCATCCCAATGTTGTGAGCTGATTATTACAGATAAGGAACTAAGATTGTGAGAGATCAAAACGTTCATTAATTTTGCTTGAGAAGACCTGGATGTTTAGAATCATGCAGCCCTACACAGGCCTATATGTGTTCAAAGACCAGTTACCAACAATTTTGTAGAAAGCTCATTCAGAAGAAAAAGTTTAGTGCAAGTCTTCAGCAATACAAAGGAACCCTATGGCATGACCAAGGAGAACTTCTGCAGGTCCTACTTTTTAAGGCAAGATCTAATTGTATTACTCACTGGGCAGTCTTTGCACAGTCCCTGACCACACCTGCTGTGTACCCATCAACTTCTATAACAAATGACACAAGATCCTTCAGGAAAGATCATTGTTTATTACACAGCTTTTATTTCTAGCCTGCACACTGAATGAAAGTTTGAGGGAAAGCTACTTTAAAGGCTTGTTGGAAATATCAGTTATGATACATGTATTTGAAAATTGTGTTCTAGACCACTGAAGGTTATTCGTGAATACAATTTTAGTTGCATTTGTGAATTTGACAGACATGTTGTGAAATGTTTAGTTTACAATAACTGTTATGTTAATATAAAATTAAGAGTACTACTGTTAGAATTAAACTTCTATCGCATTCAGCATTCATAATCATGTCTGGAAACATAACAAACTTATCCAACTAATTAACTTCATATCCTTAAAAATATGTTGCTAACTGATCTGTAATGTAACTTTCCATGATTGTATACGTAATACAGTAAGATGGATTATTTGTCAGAAGAAAGCAGAAGGTTAAGATCTCATTACTAAATGTGTAGTTTTCCTTAACAGTCCTGCATCATTTAAAATATTTTTTTTAGTACATTCAGTCACCTGGCACTTAAGAAAGACAAAAAAGAAAAAGAAAGGAGGAGAAATTGTTTATCTCTGTTCAGGTTTCAATAATGAATTTCAGACAGTTGATGCCATGATTGATTGATAATATGTGATGCCTTTACATCTGTTTCTACTTTCATAAAAACAGATGTGAAGAAAAATTTAAAATAAAAATTAATCTAATCAGATTAACTTTTGTTGGTTTTCTCCTTTATATTCCAGCCAAGTGCAAAATGAAAATAGGTCAACAGTCTGAGATCACATCTCTGCCATAGAGTTGAGAGTGGGTAAAAAAACTTTTCCACTCATGTATGTGGACCCTAATAAATATTTGCCTCAAATCCTATAATACTACACATCAAATAGTAAACACTGCAATGAAAAACAAACCTGTTTCTTCCTAGACACTACTCCAAAACTGTTTTTAAACATGCATATATAGTTCCCTGCAATAGCAAGCACAGTACTAACTGTGTTTTCATTAAAGCAAATATTACCATGTCTGTCAGGAGGAATTTCTCAAGATAATTTTACATATACGATAAAGACAGAAATATATGCTTTGGCAAAATGGACATAAGAATACTTGTGTGTGTGTGAACTAGGTTTAGCAGAGCTAGATTTCATAAGTCCCTTATTTGGGCCCCAAGTAGAATAAGTTTTGAAATTTCTCAATTTCTGAAAGATTTCTGCTACTCAGGCAAGGGCAAAAACTTGTGAAGTAAGTGAATCTTCAAAATGGGGCATTGTATTGAACAAAAGATTATGAAAACAGCTTCTCTCAAGAGATTTCTGATACATCCAAACTGGCAATTACAATCAGCTCTGTCAGCTTTGGGTGTTAATTAACTTGGATATATAACTAGGAAAGAGAGTTTGAATGTGAATAATTTCATTTTAACCCACCCCCACTTTACTAGAACCCCCAAAATATTTTGTTTCCAGTTTTATCTATTCTTACATCATTTATTCCTGTGTCTCTGATTTTCACAAGATTTACATGCAGCTTATACATGTAGAGTATAAGGAAGAACATACAAATGTGTTTCAGACATTTATTTTTATCTTTGGTTTAGAAAACAAAGAAGAAGAAACAAAACAGGGTGTTTCTGTTGTGTGTATTTCTGTTTTAATAGGTAGAACTAAAGATTCTGCTAGGCTAAATTCATTTTACCAAATACTTTTTATTACGTGTCTTTTTTCCATTTCTTATAACTTTGCTACATCACCAGGGTGAAATGTTTCTTGCCAAAACTTCCCAAGTTTTACTTCTTACGCAAAGTTTAGCAAAAACAAAGGCAGTTATTTTAGAGAATTAAGATATGGAAAAATATATGAACTTGCCAAACTAAATAGGAACATTTTTACCTTTTTGGGAGCTCTAGCATTTTTTGTAGTCCTGGATGAGAAAAGGAAAATTTAGTGATATGGAAAAATTGGGACAAAGGTATTTTCCATCTTTTTAAAAAGCCATGCAAATGTTCCTGGAAAATCCCGGTTTAAGTACTTGCTATAGGGGAGGACAAAAATCTCCATTTTCCATATATTCTTCCTACCTTGAACATGAATCAGAGAACTATGAGACTTTTTCTTCAATTTCTAGGATCTAGTTTGATGCCAAGTGATGGAAAGAAGACTGGGAAACTTCCCTAAGATCCTCCATAACCCTATCACAGTTACTAGATTATCCAGCAAAGCAAGTTCTGCAAGAAATCACCTGTTTTCATAAGTCAACTTATTTTACAGAGGATTAAACAGACACAGAGAAGTGTCAAGAGCTAGCCTGAAAATCAGAACAGTTCGGTAGTGCAACATTATATATTAATCCTACCTATCCTAGCTAACCTGGCTTTATATATGTATATTATAATATACATATATGAAACTTCAGATGGAAAATGTATTTCTTTTGTCCATCAGGATAGAACTCATATGACTTTTGGCAAGTGTGAAAGTGGAACTTTTCACAGTGCGAAGCTTAGAAAATAGTGTGAAGATACATGTTTTAAACACGTCTATCACACACCTTTTTTGCAAAATTAAATGCACTGCATTTGTTAAGGGGGCACAGCTAGTCAGTTAGTGGGACTACAACTAGTATTGTACAACAAAGCAGAAATCTGTTGGCATCTAAGGAGCTGAGGAACAATATATAGGTATATGAATAGCAGAATGATCACCACTGGTGTTTTCTCTATTGTTTCTGCATTTTGCTCAGCAATGTATTTATTATTATGTGCAATATTTTACCAACAGACTATACAGTAGATTATTAATTTTCTAATTATTAAACTCAATTTCTGGTAAGCCCTGTAGAAATTGTAAAAGAGTCATCAAAGACTCATGAGTCGTCTTTTTGCACGGCTGAATTTGTAATGTTAAAAATTTGCCACATAGGTTATTGGCATTTATAATATACTAAACTTGTCTTTAACAATCAATTTCCTTATGATGTCATAATTTACTTTTTTTAATTTAACACGATCCCTTCAGCAGAAAATGTGAACTTCTCCTGAATGATACTACCCAGGTACTGAAGGCTGGGGAGTAGCTCTGTGGAAAAAGACCTTGGGGTCTGGTGGACAGCAAGCTGAGCATCAGCCCACAGCACCCTGGAAGCTAAAAGGGACAACAGCTTTCTAGGCTGTGTTAGCAGGAGCAGAGCCAATACATTGAAGCAAGGGATTATCCTCCTCTACTCAACACTTGTCAGACCATCATACCGCAGATAGCGTACTGTGTCCAGTTTTGGACCCCACAGTAGAAGACAAATATCAATAATCATGAGCAAGTTTAGTGGAGGGGTTGGAGCACTTGCCCTGTGAGGAGAGGCTGAGGGAACTGAGCTTGTTAAGCCCACAGAAGCAGTAACTTCAGGAGGACAAAGCAGCTGCCCCCCTCCCATCCCCCCCAGCACCTCTGCGGAAGCTATCAAGAAGACAGTCAGGACCAAGGTTCTTCATGGCAGGAGGATGAGAAGGAGGCAGGCATAAAATGAAACAATAGTGGTTCAGACTGAGTGTAAGGAGAAACTTTTTCCCCTTGAGGACAGTCAGGCATTGGATGGAGTTACCCGGAGAAGGCGTGCAGTTTATGCCTGTCCTTGGAGGTTTTCAAGACATGACTGGATAAAGCCCTGAGCTACCTGTCTCTGACCTCAGACTGACCCTGCTTTGAGCACGAGATTGAACTCAAATCCCTTCCAACCTGAACTATCCTATGATTATAGCAGTCTCACTCTGGATAGCTAAGGACCAGACTGGAGTACCTGAGGAGGATGTGGGATGAGTAAGTGGGAAAAGGAGTAGTTCAGCAAACAAACACCTGCCAAGAATGTGTTAAATGATTTTGTGCTGAGACTGGGACATAGATCTGTAGACTTTCAATACTTACAAGAGGCCTACAGAAAAGATGGGAACTGACTTTTTAGCAGGGCCTATAGCGATACGACAAGGGGTAATGGCTTTAAACTAAAAGAGGATAGATTCAGATTAGATACAAGAAAGAAATTTTTTATAGCGAAGGCGGTGAAACACTGGCACAGGTTACCCGGAGAGGTGATAGATGCGCCTTCCCTGGAGATATTCAAAGTCTGGTTGCATGGGGCTCTAAGGAACCTGATCTAGTTGAAGATGTCCTTGCTTACTGCAGGGGGGTTGGACTAGGTGACATTTAAAGGTCCCTTCCGACCCAAACCATTCTATCATTCTATGAATCTAGACTACATGAGTTATATGGGTCGCTTCTGATGCCAATTGCCAAATAAAACTGACAAATTATGAAACCTTTATCACCAACATATGACTAAAATGATATCACTAACACTTAAGGGACAAAATAGTCCTAGTAAGCTGGAGCTCATACTATATAACTCACTCTCCTAGAAGCCTGCAGGATCTATTCAGTAGGTCAATGCTTTCTTAGCTGCATCACTGTTTTCTGCCACAAATCTGAATATGCTAATCATCTTTCGAATGTTTCTCAGCCTCTTGTCCACAGACTGCTCGTGGTGTGTAAGATATCAGGACATCAAAAAAAAAGGTTGCAGAAATATCTATATATAAGCACGTACATGCATGCACACACAACACAGACATCCATGGGCACACAACACATACTTTCATCTGCACACATATAATTTCTTTCAAAGGACACATATTGGTGCTGCCTGCCTCAGCACACATGAGTGGCTTATCCCAACTGCTCTGTCTATCTGCAGGCAAGCACTATTACACGGTTAAATTTGCAGGCAGGTCGCATTAAACAGTTTTCAATCTCAATAGTTTCAATGGAAATATTTGCAGCTGTGGCAGTCACAGTTTGATACTGGAAAACAATAGAGAAGATATCTTCCTAAATGATAAGTACTTTATTCATCATGCCTGCTATACCTGCTGATTCATTAAATGATCTTAAGATGCAAGATGGTTTGCAGACAAGTTTCATAATATTTAGGCAAAACAGAAGAAAAGTTGACACTTTCCCGTACAGTTTGAGAAACGGTTTCAAGGGTGTACTATCAATATCAAGCAGTGGTGCTTCATATTGCTGTTAAGCTTATTAAAAAGAAAATTGTCCTGTGTATCACTGTACAAAAGACTGTGTTTATGCTCTCAAATGGCCACAGCCATTAACAGCAAGCAAACACACATCATTAGCTGCCCTTTTCTGCTCTGAATTCTTGAGAAAGCAGCAAACCGTTTTGGCCCCTGGGGTCAGATAGCAAAGACATAATCCCAAGGACTGACCTCAAATTTTTACATGCTTAGATCTACATAAGAGAATATTTCAGTTACTAGTGTAAATTTTTACACCTTGTATAAGCTTTTTTGCATTTTTTATGTGTAAGAGGTAAAGACAGTTCTTTTATTTGCTCTCAAACTGATTCTTTTATTCCTTCTGTGTGTTTGACACACAAAGAAATGCGAACCATGCAACCTTCTCTGTGGCTTTTATCCTTTGTGAAGGTTACATTCATGAGATCTATCATTGTAACTGTAGTAGAACATGATATGTTATTCAGCTGGGATTCTTGAAGTCAAGTTGTTTACAGTTGTCTTGTGCACTTGTACTCTCAGCCCATAGGTCTGTTTATACCGCTGTTGCCAAGCTGAAAGCAATTCTGTCACTTCGCCATAGGCTTCTGCATAAGACGTAGCATTGCAGTGAGTTGAGTCAGGGGCACTGGCAAACAGCCACTTTTCATTACTGCCTCAGGTTTTCCAGCATTTAGCTAGTGTCCAGGTCAGGTTGCTACAAAAGATACAGTGAAGAAAGGTTGTGTCTTCTTTTCAAATTTCGTTTATTAAAGCCATTATTTGCCCAGAATGTTAGGTGAATATAAACTTTTCTGACTAAATTCATTGCCTGTGTAAGAAGGTTGTAAAACCCTGATTTAGATGCCAAAGAATCACATATGGATTTTTTCCTCTTTACTGAGCTAAAAAGCTAAAAATTATGAAAATGGAGAAAAGCAGGATCCTTTTCCAAGTTCCCTAATTATTGATTCCTTCTCTGTAGAATGAAAAGTTGTAGGGAACTTATGGTCTCGAAATAACCCATATAACCAACAATTTTGTTAAAAATAAAGCAGTTATTACTGACTGTGATGGGACACAGTATCTTATGAGTTCATGGTGCAAAAGATTGCCCCTTAGATTTTGTAATGTTTATGCAGTTCTACATTTTAATGATTCCTACTGATTATACTAGCACTGTCCACATTAGCTTTTCTTGACATTTCAGTCAATCTGAAAACTTTCACATTTCTCCTAGCAGATGGAAAAGAAATGTTACCACAGCTGCCCTTACTGTCTTGCTGGCATTTTGGAGCAAGAATTTAAAATTTCTGCCATGAAGGGAGTTTTAAGCGTCTTTAAGCAGGTTTAAGTACATTTTAAGCATCTAGAAGCTTAACAGGTAAGAATAAAACATTGAGAGAATTTTGAAGTCTTTAAAAATAAAGAAAATTGATAAAAAATGGAGTGTGTCTTACATCAAATAATTCTGCAGAAAGAACCAGACATGTTCCTGAATCTCCAACATATGCCAAATCAATTACAGTAGCAGGTATGGTACAAAATGTTCTTATATGTATAACAGCAATCTTTCAACTGTTCTTGGACAGATTGCCTCACATTACTTTGTCTCCGCTGCTAACCATAACTCTCTTGTGGGAAATCACAAAATGCCTATTAGGCAAAGTACAGCTTGAAGTACAGAGCAGCCTACATAGAAGTACACTTACATAGCACAATACCAGCTCTGATAATTTTAGAATAACACAAGTGGCATAAGGCAAAAAATTCATCACTTAGTGAAAAAAAAACATGTAAAAAGGTAAATCTTCAAATGCCAAAGTTAATGAGGTTACAGAAAGGCTCATGCAGGGCCATGCTCTTACTTGATTGATCTGAATGCATTTTTTTACCATTATATGTACATATTCCAGAAAAGATGTAAAAAGCATAGATGTCTAGCTCTTTTGGGAAAAAGGAAGTCTCTGAAGCAGCATTCTCACTAGTATTTCATTACATATCCATGTTGATAAGTAGCTGGGCTGAATGGTCTTGGTATATAGTATTGCCAAAAGGGAATCCTACTGTGCTCTTTCCAGTCAAGTTCCGTTTCACTCCACAAACGATGTGTCCTGCTAGTGTGATGTATTTCCAAATAGCATACATATGAACATACTTATCGGCAAAGTATCCCACCAAAAATCGTGTTAGAAACTGCCTAAATCCTGACAGCTGGAATGGTACCAACAAAAGGTTGATGCTGCTGAGGAGCGTAGATTGATGATGGTGTGGATGGGATTGTAGGGTGGTATCTGAGTGCTGCAACACATACCAAGCACAATGCTGCCATGACCAGCAGTTATTGTCGATATCATTAATTAAATCCTTAGACATTTTTCCCTTTATTGGTTGATTTCTCCATTGTGCTTCCCGAAGGGTATGAACTAGTAATGCTGCAGTGTGAGTTCTTTGCTACTGTTTGCAAGGGATGACTTAAATCACACACTGCTCCTTGGGTCTGTTTTGTTGCTTAAACATGGGCTTTTAGCTGAATTTCAGACTTTCTGGAGTATTTTCAACTGTCAATCCAGAAAAGCATGGATCCCCATTTGTTCTGTGACAAATCTGGGATACAGATATTTAAAAATATTTCAAATGGCACTCCGTATACGTAAGAATATCAAGCCCTCTACTTCCAAATCTGAAAACAAACTTCTTAAACTAAAGCTTATCATCAGTGCATCTTCTGCCATCTTGAGACACCAAGAAGAAGAATTTCTGTACTTCTGAATGGAGCAAATGAGATGACTCCCACCCAAACGCTGGTGCTTTGCAGTGGCATAGAGGACTCCGTCCCTCCAGGCAGAGCATTAAAAATAACTGGAGAGATCCCACAAGAAACATACATCCTTAGTCTGATAAGTCTTAGAAATAAAATAGTTTAGCAACAGAGACACATAGAGGCCCATATCTGTATTCATTGTAATTAGGAATAAATTTGGATTGGCAATGTAGTCACATAAGAGTGTGGTTGAAAGTGAAGAGATGAATATGAAGAAGACAGGAATTTTGTGGTTTTAATACATGCAGGAACTCTGTCTAGTTTACATACCAGAATTAATTCAAGACACTTGCCTGAGATTAACATAATCTAATTTCAGTTATCTAAATATTGTATGTCTGGTTTAAGTTTTTCATATAAACTCCCTCTCTAAAAGAGAATAGGAAAAAAACAACCACAAGCGTATATCCAGAAAGCAATCTATGTCACCTGAGACACATTTTATCTGAGCAAAATCACTATCTGAATATTCTTTTTTTAGCTCTTAGCTATAGAGGAAACCCAGACAAATCGTGCGGATAAGACATCAAACTTTTAGATGGCTGAAGACAGATGAGATGAAACCACTCCTGTGTGTTTTATCTAGACAAGCCTTGTTCTAGCCAATCAAAAACTAGAAATCCTACCCCTAACATATTTATTAAAAAGGAAAGGGTGAGTACATTAAACTTTGCTGGAAGCTTTTAATATGGTCTGTGGCAGTGTGTGGATGAATTGGTCAGTGAGTCATTGGGGAATATTCACTTTTACAGTAGAAACTTGATCATCTTTCAAGGTCAAGTCACTTCTCTACTGAAAATACCTAACTATTTTTGTTAAAATAAGGGCATGGCAAGCAGATGACACTGTTTTGAATGGATGACAACATAGCACCTGCATATTTCAAAAGTTAGAGGCATATATCTCGGATTTACTTAGTGCCTTTACAAAAGTATAAGCCTTTACGGGAAGGGAGAAAAGAAGTCACTTCAATCAAAATACAATTCTTACACTCCAGATAATCCAAAATAAGTCTATTTATAAGCTCGAAGACTCCATAAGAATTCAGTTTTTCTGGGATATCAGTGTAGAGGAGTTTAAAAGTCTTTATACTACTGTACTGTGTCTGCCTTTAAAGCCATTGCGGGGAGACTCAGTGGCCCACACACAGCTCCACACATTGGAGGAGCAGCTGAACACTAAACATCATTGCTTCTCAACCCCATTCCACTACATCTGACAAAAAGATATAGCTGCACTCTGTTTTAACACAAGTCCTAATGAATTTTGAATTCTATTTACAGATAATATAAAACCTGATTCCAATTATACTATAATGTAAGGAAAAATAAAATTTAAACTGTCTGTTTTCTTCCATAAACTTTTTCCTGCAAGAGCATGAACACAAGAAAGTAAAAAAAAAAATAAATCTCATTTTCTCAGTTCTTTGAAAATGTTGTAATTTGCATTACAACAGTTTAGAAAGAGATAGTTGAAACTGTTATAAACCACAATTTACAATTCTACACTCTTTCTCATCAGCAATGGAGGAAATTGTTATCTGGAAAAAAAGAGTCTGTACATTGCACAAAGCCAAAAGATGCTGTGAAGTCAGAATTTAAACAGACCTTATAAGGGAGCAGCAGAAATTCTTTGAGTTGGGCGGAAAAGAAAAAGTTTCTAAGCCCATTGGAAAGGCTGAACACTGCTGCCTGTCCAAACCCAGTTCCACTATATGAGGATACTCTGGTGAAAGGGGTAATATTCGCATCATTTTTTAACAATGTCATAAGATCCGCAGAGTACCTGTGTGGTATTACCCTGCATGAATGCAGACAGTGAGATTTAAATGTATTGATACAGAAACCAGGAAGGATTAGTAAAACAATAACACAGATAAGGAACATTCATTCAAACATAAAACCAAACTCTATGGTTACAAAAAGGCAGAGGTTCTTTTGCCCAGTCTTAGCAGCATGGATCTTCTGACAAGAAAAAACATTTACCTGTTAAAAAAGCCTAAACACTCTTCTGCAAAGGGGAAGGGACATTTTCAACTTCTCCAAGCTGATAAGAGTGACAGCTACTGGACACAGACATATGTTTCTGAGGAGACCTTGAAAACCAAGCTTAGGTGAAGCAGTAGAAGTCTCTCTGTTTCTCCAAGTGTTGTTTATTTTGGCAATTAAATCATATTTTGAATAGACTTCATCTGAATCATTATGTACACGTACTAACTGCAGACTTCTGAACCAAATCTTTTGCTGATGCTTAGTCTGTTGGCTGAAAGGAGGGTAAAATTCAGAGTCTGACCGTATTTTAAAGTTATAACTCAAACAAATAAAAAAAAAAGTGAGCAAGAGTAGTAGAGGACAAACACTTGAAATAGGCAAGAGACCACTTGAAAGAAAGGCACAGAGGCTGGAGTAGAGCTTTTTCCAATAGTTAAGGTTAAAAAGCACATAAAGAACGAGATGTTACAAAGACAGAATAAAAATCAAAAGATGACAAAACACAGACAGAGAAAAGGAAATTCTCAGGAAGTTCTAGGGAAAGCCTTAAATGTTCAATAAGCTTAGGTATTCGGATGTTTCTCTGAAGTTATTCACTGAATCTCCTGAAGAGCTTCTACAGTATTTGTAACAGATTTGAGGCCATCCAAGAGATCACATATTTCTCTGTATATTTTCAAACTATTCCTTGGAAAATCATAGGCAGAAGTGAGGTATAAATAGATTTAAAAAAACCCAACTTTCTTAATCAACTACTATTGTAATCTACATGGCATTTTGACCATTGGGTTCTCAAGAATGGACAGGCCAATTTTCGCCTACCCTGTATACCATCAATTTAATGATCTTTGATTTATTACATATCCTGTGACACAATATGGAAACAGAACACCATGCCTATAGCTGGAATGGAAGAAAGAAGACAAAGAGAGCATTATCCTTTGCCCAAGGCACATGGACTGCATTTACATTGCCCTTTGATTCCAGGTTCTAACTCAGACTCCACTCTTGTCCGTATTACATGAACTCAGCTTGCACCAAGGTGCAGACCTGAAGAAACCTCAGGGCATGTCATGTCCTGATTTGCAGTGTAAATGGACATTATATAGCTAATGCTATTTATCCCATCTATCATTGCTGCTGTATACACTGAGGTGTGCAACATCAAACAGACCCACCTCTTCTGCAGTTGCACCAGAAGGCCCACTGTTACTACATGAGCAGTTGCTCCAGAAGTTCAAAATCTATATTACTTTGCCTAGTTTTCATGCAGGAGGCTTGTTTCATCAAGCTATAAATGTTGTACCTCCTACTAATTCAGCTGTGTGGAGCTGGGTCTTAGACTGCTCCAGGGTGTGGACTACCCCCCTTGCCCACTTATAGACAATGTCAAGTAATAATGCACAGCTAGTTGATGCAATAAAGGCATTTCTCTTAGAAACTGATAAAAGGCTATATTCTGAGTGAGAAATTACACTTTCCTTTGACAAATCATATTAGCTCAAATTAGCTCTTGGAAGGACCAAATGTTCCCAAGAATGGAACTTTTATTTTATTTATGAATTCAGAACGTAAGAAACCATTCCATCTGCAAGAAAAGATAAAAGTAAATCATTGGAATTAGTCACAGAAAATTGAAACCAAACACTTGTAGTTATGCATACCAGTTTTTCTCTTCCATGGATCTCCAGCTGAATCTTTTAATATATGTATATAAACACACACACACATCTGACTATATATATATTTTCAGATGGCAGAACCAGAGAGAGAGCAGGTAGAATAACAGAACAATAGACCAGACTGTTGAAGAAGTTACTTTGTCCTGACAGTCCATCAAACCTGGGCTGGAGAAGTAGCCTATCTAGCTTCCAAGGACAGTTAGATCAGTATTTTAGGTCTCCTGGTAAGGTAAGATGTTTTTTCTTGAGTGAAATAATACAGAGGGAGCATTAGGGAAAACTACATATCTACTTTTTGATGAAACAGAAATAGAAGGGAAACCCACATAAGAACTTTAACCCCAAAACTCATAAATGGTTGGCATTTGTAAAACTGACCCAAAACTGCAAAAAAACACCCACATGCAGAGTCTAATAATAATGAAATTACATTCAATTGCAAAAGGTTTCCGTGGAAAACAAATGAGCGAGACTCATGTGATACAAATACTTACCCCTGCTGCAAGGAGTGACAAAGTATCACGTGGAATTCTGTTTTCATACACTGTGTCTGCTGAAAACACTATTCATGCATGATTAAATCCTAACCATGGTTTTGTGATATTTTGGTATGAGGAGCCATACAGTAATTACAGTTAATGTATATGAACAAATGTACTGTTTAAGCAGCCAAGAAAGATATGTAACATCATTGCATAATTAAAATTGTGCATGATTTTCATTTTGCAGTTGAAATGTGATCAAGAAGAGATGCCGTACTAACTCCAGCTTAGCTTACAAGGCTAAAGGCAAGACAATTAATCAAGGACACATTAGAGATGGAGCAGCCATGTGCCAACACAAAGAGAAGCAATCAACTTTCTCAGGATATGTACTATTCCATGCTTCAGCTGTTGTATGAAGATGGCTTAGGTACACGTAGGTATGAGGAGGAAGAGCAACGAAGTCTTACAGTTGCAGCAGCTTTTAAGGAATCAATTTTACTTCTTTCCAAAGAAGGCAGAGAATAATTTTAAAATCATCTTCTTCAAACTGAAGAAGTTTTGAGCAAGGACAGCTGGTGATTAATCCCTCTTACAAACACCGGTTCCCACAGTCATAACTGAGCACTTAAAAAGATTTGAAAGTCCAAGTAAAAAGCAGCATCAAGCTTACATTTCTCATGTTTTCCTGGAAATGGAGAGAGCATAGTTTCCTATTGCAGTATATCTCTGTCTTCTAAAAGCCTTTTTCCCCCTCCTATCACTCTTTTCCCTCCAGCCTTTCTTTCTCTTTATTTCTTCCTTAAAAAAAAAATTAAAACAAGAAAAAAAGTGTTCTGTTTTTCTAAAAGAGTATGAGTTTTCTTGTATTGAGTAGCTTCCACTCTCAGAGGTCTAGAATGGAGGAACCGTGTTTAGCTGAATGTAATTTATGCCATCCAAAGAAGAGCTATACGGAGATCCTCTGACACATTTACTTCACCTGTGGTCTCAGCAGAAGTGAGAGTAAGTTAATTCATCCCATCTGAGGTGTAGCCACACTTTTCTGTATTCTGAAAGTAGGAGGATTAGTATCAAGCTTTCTTCTCTTATTCTCAGTTGTTTCTCCATCGGTTTGCAGTAGAACATGTTAGACGAACAGCCTTTTTCCTTTGCTCTTGTGAGCGCTGCAGAGTAACCTTTATTTAGCTGAGGAGAACTTTAAAATGTTGTTACAGCCTTTTCTCACAGCAAAGAATATTCACACAAAAGCATAGAAGTTCATCAATAGTTTTCTCTGAAGCATCTCTCACTAAGTATAAGTTCACATTAAGTATTATTATATACTAAGAAAAAGAAGAATTCCAGTTCCTAAAACCAGCTTCAGTTAGAGGTTCAAAAAGCTTCTTGCCTGCTTTCTAGTACCACTTAAAAATGCAGAACATACTTCCTTCCATTTTTTTTCTTTTCACAAAGTCACAGAATGTTCAGGGTTGGAAAGGACCTCTGTTGGTCATCTAGTCCAACCCCCCTGCCAAAGCAGGGGCTCCTACAGCAGGTTGCACAGGACTGCTTCCAGACGGGTCCTGAATATCTCCAGAGAAGGAGACTCCACAGCCTCCCTGGGCAGCCTGTTCCAGTGCTCCGCCAACCTCAGAGGGAAGAAGTTCTTCCTCATGTTCAGACAGAACTTCCTGTGCTTCAGTTTGTGCCCATTGCCCCTTGTTCTGTCGCTGAGCACCACTGAAAAGAGTCTGGCCCCATCCTCTTGACACCCAACCTTGAGATATTTATAAGCATTTATTAGGTCCCCTCGCAGCCTTCTCTTCTTCAGGCTGAACAAGTCCAGCTCCCTCAGCCTTTCCTCATAGGAGAGATGCTCCAGTCCCCTCATCATCCTCGTAGCCCTTTTACTCCAGCAAAAAAAACCCAAAACACACCTCTACCAATAGTAACAACTTATGAGGTAATTTTGAACTTTAAAAAGCTCCATGACAATGCTGTTCCATCAACATCTATGTTCTAATGTTATAGTTGGAGATGACTGAAAAATAGAGCAAATAAATCAAATTTGGTTTGGGACCAACGATCTTCAGTGGAGTCTATAAGAAGGTGAGATGATAGCAGTGTATGGTAAGTTATTTATACAATGACTACTTTGAGCAACCCATGGCGCTCACTTTGAGTTCTCTGCAGATAATCTGGTGTAGTCCCACTGGGAAGTCGACTCATTCACAAACAGATTTCTCTAAAAGATGTATGCCCCATAGCTGGATGCTTGTTCTTGGGACCCAGAGCCAAAAAGAAGCTATATCCTTCTAACTGGAATCAAGGCACCCCACAGGCGGTGCAATAGACACATTCTTCATTCATCTGTGCAACAGACACATTCCTCATTCATCAGCCTGAGTAGATGGACCACAAGTTGGGGAACAGGGGAGTGAAGCCACTCCCACTGTAAGGGAAGACCAGGTTTGTGACCACCTGAGGATCCTGAATCTACAGAAGTCTGTGGGACCTGATGAGATGCAGCCCAGAGTCCTGAGGGGATTGGCTGATTTCGTTGCCGAGCCACTCTACATCGCATCTGAAAAGTCGTGGTAGTCAGGTGATGTCCCTGGTGACTGGAAAAAGGGAAAAAATGTGCCCATTTAGAAAGGAGGACCCTGGGAACTACTGACCTCTCAGCCTCACCTCTGTGCCTGGTAAGATCATGGATCCTCCCAGAAGCTCTGCTAAGGCTCATGGAGGACAGGGAGGTGATTTGAGACAGCCAGCGTGGCTTCACCAAAGGAAAGTCCTGACTGACCAACATAGTGGCCTTCTGTAATGGAGTGACTACAACAGTGGACAAGGGAAAAGCAACAGATGTGATCTATCTGGATTTCTGTAAAGCCTCAACATGTTCCCCCACATCCTGCTCTCTAAATTGGGGAGATACGGATCTGAGGGGTGGACTGTTGAGTGGATAAGGAACTGCTTGGAAGGTCACAGCCAGAGGATAGTGGTCAATGGCTCCATGTTCAGATGCACGCCGGTGACAAGTGGTGTCCCTCATGGGTCTATACTGGGACCAGTGCTGTTTAACATTTTCATAAATGACATAGACAGCAAGATAGAGTGCACCCTCAGCAAATATGCAGATGGTACCAAGCTGAGTGGTGCAGCTGACACACCAGAAGGACAGGATGCCATCCAGAGTGACGTGGACAAGATGGAGAGGCTTGCATGAACCTCATGAGGTTCAACAAGGTCAAATGCAAGGTCCTGCACCTGGGTTGGGGCAATTCCCACTACCAGTAGAGGCTGGGGGGTGAGGGGATTGAGAGCAGCCTTGTCGACAAGGACTTGGAGTTACTCGTGGATGAAAAGCTGAACATGAGATGATAATGTGCACTCGTAGCCCAGAAAGCCAAACATCAAGAGAAGCGTGACCAGCAGGTCAAGGTAGGTGATTCTGCCCCTCTACTCCACTCTGGTGAGACCTCACCTGGAGTCCTGCATCCAGCTCTGGAGCCCTCAGCACAGGAAAGACACAAACCTCTTGAAGCAAGTACAGAGGAGGGCCACAAAAATGCTCAGAGGGATGGAACACCTCTCCTAGAAAGAAAGGCTGGGAGAGTTGGAGCTGTTCATCCTGGAGAAAAGAAGGCTGCAGGGAGACCTTACTGTGGCCTTTCAGTACTTAAAGGGGGCCTGTAGCAAAGACGGGGACAATCTTTTCAGCAGGGCTTGTTGTGACAGGATAAGGAATAATGGTTTTAAACTAGGGGAGGGTAGATTTAGACTAGATATAAGGAACAAATTTTTTACAGTGAGGGTGGTGAAACACTGGAACAGGTTGCCCAGAGCGTTAGTGGAGGCCCCATCCATAGAAACATTCAAGGCCAGGTTGGACAGGGCTGTGAGCGACCTGATCTAGTTAAAGATGTCCCTGCTCACTGCAGGGGGGTTGGACTAGATGACCTCTAAAGGTCCCTAAGCATTCTATTATTCTATGATTCTGTATATGCAGAAACAAAAGAAAACACATTAATATCTGCTAAAATATTTCAAATAGGACAGATATGTCCTCATACGATGTTCTTCTTGTCCTTTTTTTTTTAACTGCCAAGTTGGGTTATTTGTCTTTGGTAACAGAGCAAAGGTTTCATTCATCATGAGTGACATTTAAAAATAATACAAGTAGTACAACAGATGTTGCTTCTATTTGGATATTAAAAATGTGAAGAATTTTAATAGAAACTTTGAATTATCTTTTTCAGACTGACTTTCTGCTTTTTCTAACAGAAGTTTAAAAAAAAATAAATGTATTACAATCAGCAATAGTTCCAGCTATTTTCATTTTGTGAGGGGAACAGTGTTTTATCAGCTTTTCTCTCGGTGACTATAATGGTAAATTGTCGATTAGGAATTTTGTATTTTGTATAGAAGAGAATACTTTATTTTGCATTATCATACAGGTGAGGCCATAAAAAGGTCAATTCAAAGCTCAGCAGCTCTTGTGCCAGCACTGGTGAGACCTCACCTGCAACCACTACTGTTGGGATTGTTAATGGTGAGAAAAGACAAAATTAAATCAGAACTGATGCAGAGAAATATTACTAGAATGAATGGGAGAAAACAGGGAGACATGTTGTGACAGAAGCCTGAAAGTAATTAGGTTTCTAAGTCTTGGAAAAAAGTATTGAGTGAAGGAATGGTATGGCTATTTTATATGCTATACCCACATGATTTAATATGTGAGTTCTTCCTCAGTCACACACACATCTGACCTAGACTTACACCACATCAATACCTGGCTCCCAAGCTACTTAATCTGCTTGCCAGCTAGTCCAGCTTGATATTTGCTAGCTGTCACACACAGATGTGCATACCCTTACTCACTCTTGTTGCTGGCCCCAAAAGCCTGGGCCTTGTGATCCCTGGTCTAACTGTGGTTGCTGGCACCTAGACCTACATCAACATAGATGCACACGGAATAGGGACGTCCTCACCCAGAAAAACAGGAATGGAGTTTACTGAGAAGACGGAGTAGACTTCAGTGGTCAGGTGCAGGGCATGATGAGACAAGTACACTTGCAAGCCCAGTTTACGCACATCCAGATCATTTTAACCTCTTATCCTTTTACTTTCCCATGCCTGATCCTCCCTTAATCATCTTTTGTTCCTCCTCCTGAACAACCCATAATAAGCTTTGAACAATTCCTAAATGCTCTTTCCTGTATCCTGTAATGCCACTCAGTCTGAATGGTCCTGCTGAGATTTACTGCCATTGACTCATCTTGACATGTTTCACTACCACATAGTGGGTCTAAGGCAGTCCTGGAAGGAGCCAGGGCTGACTGTTCCTTCCCCTGACTGGGCTGTTGGGGTTCTCCTGCCTGCCGCTGCACCCCTGTACTCCTTCACGTTTACGTAGATAAGTCATTTATGGACTGATCATCCTTCCGTGATCGCCAGGGAACAGCCAGGACAGGGTGCTATACAGGTACTCCAACATGCCATTGCACGTCTGTGCTGCTTTGTGTGTCTGGAGACCCCTTTCCTCAGACATAACAGAATATGCTTCGCATTTTGGTCTGTGATTCAGGGCTGGCTGGCACCTTGGTTCCACCTAGAGTGCTATTTCCTTTTTACATGTAACTGCAAAAGAAAAAATGCAAAGCTGTCACAGCAACTGCTGTTGGCCCCTGGAAACACACAATGTATTGCACTGCTTTTTAGGGTCCTGAGGACACTACCCCTGCTCCTAGGAATTTAGCTGGCTGAGAAGAGCTGTTGTGAAGAATGAGCTAGAGAAAGTCTCAGCAGAAGATCCTCCCTCCTGTGCTCAGGAACCACTTAAAGCTGAACCTCTTGCTGTTCAGTCCCTGCCTGAGCTACAGCTCCTACTCCATCACATCCATACCTATGCCTGGTCATGGACATGGCCTGTGACGCCATGCCTGTCCTGGCCTCAGGTTGCATGGGGAACCCATGAACGTTGCACTGACTGCTTGGGCGCTACCTTGAGGCACCCTCAGTCCCCATATTAAATGTCACCATCTCACCACAGGCTATCTCATCTTTCAAGGCCCAGGTGGCGTTTACTGCTGGTACCCATTGTCCCCAAGAACATTTGCATCTCAGGACCAAATTTTTGAGCCTTGCATGAGGTTGCCTTGGAAAGAAGGTGGTTTTGCTGGCAGTACTGCAGAAGGACTCCAGAGGAAGTGTGCTGCTTACCTTTCAGGGATGTTGATGCTGTGCCTCTTTCCTTTTTCCTGAAATGCTGCCTCGAGTTAGCACTTTTCTCTACTCTGCTCCAGAGCTGCTTGGAGAAAAATGAAAGCATAAAAGACTACAAGAAGTCCTACAGCATCACACTGAAAATCATAGGTAATACATGATAAACCAACGGTCAGAGCTGGCAGAATCTATAGAAGAGCTATAGCTACATGTGACATGTTCAAAGCTACATACTACATGTATTTCCAATCAGCATACATACAGGCTAAATTCCATTGAGCTTCCTGCTTTACATCAATAAGACTGAAAGCAAGAATAAGCTTCCATTCTTTGTCTTGAGGCATCTAGATGCACATACAGGACTTAGTTGACTGGCAAGTTAATCAGAGCAAAAATGATCGGCTATCAGGATAAAATTGAACACCCAGACATACACACACACATGCTGGTCAAGTGAGACACTGCTTTTCTCTAAAATGAAATGGTATTTTGTTGGTAGGTATTCTGATTATGAGCCATTACATCTTAGCATTCAATCTACCTTTATTTCAAACTAAGTTACATACTGTATATATTACTCTGAGGTAGATACATTACATAGAAATAATATTGTGTAGGCACATACTTACAACTGTCACAAGCTGGTGATGATTTTATTATCCCAGAATAAACATGGATAGCATTTACAAAAGGTTTAAAAACGGAAGCCTTTTTCTAAATTTAACACATCCATTTCAATCCTTCTTCAGCTTGCCTGTCTGTAAGGCACCCTTGAAAGCACCTGTGTTTGGAAAGATAACAAGCTCAGCACATCTTTATAAAAGCACAAAAGCCAGTACTTTATATCTAAAAAGACAGGAAATAGTTGTTTTCAGATACAAATAAAATATTTTTTTCTTGATTGAAAAAAATACACATATCAGCAGGAGGCCACTATGTGTTGAAACCTTATCATCAATTTCTACTCTGCACACATGACAGTCCTTAAACTACTATGGTAAGTTGCTTTCGCTGAAATATGTTTATAGGCCAAAATAAAAAATGAAATATTCTGTCTTTGCAATACTGTATGTGACTCAGTTCTATTTTTTGTCCTAATTGAGTATGTTATTAAATATAAAACCTATCCTTATAAATTCAACACACATAGCTCTTTATGAAACTTTTTTTTGTATCTGTCCAAACATACATCTGCATAATTCTACAAAGATATCCAAATACTTCCGTAAATTCTTCAGCAAGAACTGTCTCCCACAAATGAGAAGACAACATGCAAAGCACAAATCTGGCTCTTGTGCTCTACTGTACATCAAGCTAAAGCCAGATAGTCTGGCTGACTCTGGGAAAAGTGACTACCTGTTTTGAGGGAATTCCATCACAAATGGGAGAATATGAACTGGAAAAAATTATGAGAGAGGGTACACAGAAACTGAGAATAAAAGGCTCCAGGGGAAGAAGCTGTGAGAAAAGTTTCAGAGAAGGAATAAATGCCATTATTACACAACAAGTGCACTTTTGGGATCCAGAGTTTTTACTGTAAAGATCAGCAATAAGGAAAGTTTTACAATCTGCCTCAAATGAGGGGAAATATTTAGCTGCTCCATGTCAGCACAAGGGGTGATGCTTGCAAAAGAAAAGGAAGAACATGTCCCCAGCTTTCTCTAGAGAGGGAGTTAACTACTCCTTTCTCCCTCGCCACCATTTCCTTATTTTGCTTTGTGAGGACCTGATGCATTGAAACTGGCCTACTTCGGTTATATTGAATTTCTTGTTCTATAAACTCACTGGATTAGTGGATCAGATAATCCAGTATTCCAACTGATACTAACTTATATCTATTGGTCAGCTTTCATATGTTAATGTGATGTACTCAGAAGAGTATATTTGGAATTAAAGCCTGTCTTCAATAAGAAAAATTTCTCAACATAAAAGTGAATAAAAAGAGTATCTTCTCATCTCATCTCAAATTCAGAGAAGAGCTAAAGTGCTTAGTAAAAAAAAAGTGGATAGAATTACACCTGTTTTACAGAGGACAGGGAAGGAAGTGTCTCACCCAGAATCATGCAGCAAATCAATCATGAGCAGGGAATTATGTTTTGATTCTAAAATCCAAGCTCATAATTGAAAAGAATGCTCACACTACATGCATAATAACAGATCTCTTCTTCAATGAATGGATTAACTTGGTGACAACTTTAGGACAACATTTTAATTCTGTAGTTTAGAAATCATCTCCAAAACAAAAACATCTCAGATTTTACAGAAGTATATGAGCATTCAATATTTACAGAAACTAGAATATGTGCAATAGTGCAAAAGTCACTTGCATTGTTTATAGCCAATGAAAGACAATTTTATTAAAAGTTAATGAAAGAGGACAATAGTAACATGACTTGTCTTTTATACCCCACCACACTAGGAAAAAACAAACAAACAAACAAAGCAAAAAGGTACTTGTATTTTGGAACATTTAGCTGTGCTTCTGTCAGCCGTTGCTTTAGTTTTCAGGTGGAACTATGGGCTGAGACAGTGACATGTTCAAACATTATGGAAAAGAAGAGGATGGAGGTGGAAAAAGAGTGGATCTGAGTGTCTGGAGTCTTATCAAAAAGATAGGAAAACATTCAGAGTGGCAGTCTGACCTTATTAAATAGGTGAGAGCTGTGTGTTTCAGTTCATGGAGGGCTTTCTGAATTCTGACAAGTGTAGCACATCTGCCAGTCTTTTCAAGTTTCCCTTGAAGCCTTGTCTAACAGCTGTTTTCCCTTGGCACCACCTTCTGTCCTCCATTCTCACATTCCTCCACCGTGTTTTTGTGTTGCCTTCTGGTCTTAGCTTTTCAGCAAAACCCTCTACCCTTGGGAAAGGTAGCCCATAAACTGATTTTTTCTGAAAATGCTTCTAAACTGACGTTATACGTTTATATAAATTAGACTCTCAGAAAAGCTACTCCAGCAATTGGATGTGACTATTCCTGTGATGAATACACAAGTAAAGATATACATGATACTTTAAACTGAGAAGCAAACCGACTCTCTGTCTTCAGGAGTTTGCAGGTTGTGTAAAGGAGAATACCGCACACATCCCCGACAGTGAAAAGAGAAATTCAAGAACAATTAGAGTTTTAATGGTAAAGGAAAAGAAAATAATTATGAAGAGATATATCTGTTTCTCTACAATCTCTTCCACTGATTTTACCTATTAGACATATTAGTTAATGCAAGGTGGTGTACATATTTAATATTTTTAAATTGTATTTATTTTATTTCTTCCTAAAAAATCTGCCAGTCATTGGCAATAAAATTCACTGCACCTCTTACTTTAACTTTGATTACAAAAGGGAAAAAACATAATAGATGCTTGAAATTCTAGTATTACATACTTAACTTTTGTAGCAAATAGCTTTCTCTGCAAAGTTAGAACATTATTCTGATGGGGGTACGGAAAAAGCCATTTAAGTTTTAACAAATTCATAGGAATCACTATGTGCTGCTGGAAAGCTAAAGTGGTTAAGTGGTTACAAGTGTCAAGTTGAATTATTCACTTCCACATAAATGAAACCTACATCTCTTATAAGAAGGTCATTCACATAAGCCTGGAAAAAGTGGTGGGATGCAAGAACAATGACACCGATGCTCTCCCACAGAACATACTGCAGATTTATCAGCATTATTTTTTCCTTCTTTAAATAACTACCATGTCTGTTTTGCTTAATATGCATCTGCCTTCTATGAAAATCATGAATTCATTTCATAGTCCACCCAGCACTAAATATTTTTACCACTTCCCTCACTAAATACACACTAAGTGTGACAATGATTTAGTCGTTTTCATGGTTTGAGGAAAGAAGTAAACCTTTCCCACCCTTCTTCGCTTCCCTTGCAATTTTTTTTTTTTTTTTTTTTTT
>Ga0065711_1034584_pt1 | contig 23536 bp, 8 predicted proteins | sample Hoacrofraction12_FD_59098 | JGI IMG/M metagenome (GOLD analysis project Ga0065711, IMG submission 59098) | Hoatzin crop microbial communities from Cojedes, Venezuela - Epithelial fraction 12 v2 (version 2) | ecosystem: Host-associated > Birds > Digestive system > Esophagus > Crop | place...
TAGAAACATTCAAAGCCAGGATAGACAGGGCTCTGAGCAGCCTAGTCTAGTTGAAGATGTCCATGTTCCCTGCAGGGGGTTTGGACTAGAAAACTTCTAAAGGTCGCTTCCAACCCAAAGTGTTCTATGATTCTATGATTATCCATCTGATGTTACTGTTGTATAGTCATACAGACTGGAGCATCTGTCCTATGAGGAAAGGCTGAGGGAGCTGGGCTTATTTAGCCTGAAGAAGAGAAGGCTGCGAGGGGACCTCATAAATGTTTATAAATATCTCAAGGGTGGGTGTCAGGAGGATGGGGCCAGACTCTTTTCAGTGGTGCCCAGCGACAGGACAAGGGACAACGGGCACAAACTGAAGCATAGGAAGTTCCGTCTGAGCATGAAGAAGAACTTCTTCCCTCTGAGGGTGACGGAGCACTGGAACAGGCTGCCCAGGGAGGTTGTGGAGTCTGCTTCTCTGGAGATATTTAAGACCCGCCTGGACAAGCCTGCTGTAGAAGTCCTTGCTTGAGCAGGGGTGTTGGACTAGATGACCCACAGAGGTCCCTTCCAACCCCTACCATTCTGTGATTCTATGATTCTGTGATTTTTTGTTTTCAGAAAAAATGGTGTTTGCACATTTTGAAACCCATGCAGGCAAAATACCATTACCAGTTCCTCATTCCAGGTCTGAGGTGGCTTCAAGTGAACTGATTGTTAGGACTTTAGGGACAGAAATAACCAGTAAGATTTTTTTCTGTTTGGTTTGGTTCAGAAAATCAAATCTCATCGAACTACATCTCCAGAAGTATTGCAGTTGCTGAGTGGTCTTTACCCAAAGGAGTAGAAAACTACAATTTTGCAAGGCATGTATGGGTAACATTGTTCAGTGGCCTAAAGGAAAGCAGAAGATGGGAAGTTTTCCTTCAGACTTGCCAAGACTGGATTTTCAGGTATATGTTTATGTGTTCTTTATAGAAAATGCCAAAAAGTACTGTTATAGTTGAGCTCATTCCTCAGTCTGGAGTGCTAAGCATCCATCAAATGCATACAACAAGCAGGTAACAATGTCAGTCCCTCTGGACTGAGGAGTTTTAAACTTGCCAGTTTTTAAATTTTGTGTGATTGACATTGAACAAAATATTTTTTTTTCACTCAGATGTTATCAAATGATTCAAAGAACAATCTGATGTAGCTTATTAAAATGTGTATATGTTTTTTTTAGTAGTCTGAATATATTGTATCAATTTCCAAACAAAATCTTCCTTGCATGTCAGGTTTGGTGAGCGTCTGAATGCGAAGTGCAGATCTTCATTCTCTCCAATTTCACTGTTTGCTTTTTGGTTTTTTTTTCGTTCTGTTTTTCATCCTCTTTCTTTGTACTCTTTATATGTTTTGCTTACATTTATTCTACTCAAACAGCCGGGCAGTAATTTTGTAATTAGTTTACTTGGGAAACTCTAAGAAGCAGAAGAGCTTTAAAGTCAGACATTATGCAATCTTACATTACTTTCTGAGTCCCTGTCACCCCCTCTCAGGGTCCCATTACTGGGGGTCTGAATAGATAAGTAAACCACACTTTACTCAGATGGTGACTCATTGATCACTGTTGATAGAAGAGCTGTATTTTACTGTCTCGATGTAGATGCCTAAGCCTTTTTAGGTACAATGGAATGGAAAGTATGTTACAGTAAATACCCCCAAATTGTCTCTCAAAACATTTACATGGCTTAGGTAAACAGGAAAGTTGTTGCCTTTTCTTTACCTCGAAGTAATACTACTCCAATGAATTTTGCTGACATTTGCAAGAGCTAGGAGCACACAAACAGTCAATTCAGACTGATACTTTACAGCTTTTTTAAACTGCAGTAACTCCCTGGTTTTGTAGACCTATGTCTGTACCCAGAAGCTGACTGCTGTTTAAGCATTCTCCAGTTGTTCTCTGTGTTTCTGGAGCATTCCAACTCTAGTGAGGCTTTCACAGCTCCATTCCTGTTCTCAAAGTATTTCTCTTCATGTGATTTATTGCTGGCACCATTGGCTCTTCGTGATTACTCAGAGCCAAGGAGTCTAACAGAGTTCTGCTTCCTCCAGTGTTTCACTTTAAAATGGTCAGAATTGTAGAACATGATCCCCTGCACAGGAAAACAGGCCATTTCAAAAGGCTTTTCTGAGAACCTCTTACACGCAACATCTCCTGCACAGCTGTAGAATAGGGAGTCGTTATCTGTCAGGGAAGAATGCCACAGCAGACTGAGAAACAAATGCAGAAGGGTTATACCAGGATGATTTTACATTTTGGATGGCTGTACAGGAGAGCGTCTTGAGCTGAATAAGGAACTGCTGGATCATCTTCTCTCAGTAAGTGCTGAATAAATACATGTGAAATTTGTTCTTGGAAGTCCTAGCCATTAGTGTTCTGGGGAGCCTGTGGAGAGATAGGCACCGAAGGATTTTGGGGCAGGTTTTAAAAAGTATGCAGTTGCTTGTGAAATTTCAAAACATGGAAGTCTCTCATTTTAAGTACAGTGTTAGGGTAGTAAGGCAACTAGGTATGTTAAGTGGGAACTTTTTGTTGTTTACAAGTGGGCTATATGGAATGAAGGCCTCTGTGCTTGGAAATCTGAAAGTACTGAACTCCAAGACCATCCTTGGCACACCAAGACAGTTATTGTGCCTTCCACTAGTTGAGCCAGTTAATGTTAATGTTAATGTTGTGGGAAAGGAAATATGCAGAGGGATATTTTTGGAAATTGACATTTTTTCCGGTATGAACCACCTAATTATATGGCTGCTTACAGTGCATAAGATGACTGAGACAGTCCTCCCTCCGCACAAGTGCAAGGGCCTGGAAAATAAAACTGTGTCAATAAATACATATTTGTCAGGCTAGGAGATTTTTATGCCTATGTATCTGTGAGACATGGACACAATAAGTTTGCAGACTTTGTTTTCCTGACACTTTACTGAACCTCAGAATCTCTTCACTGGAGACCATCAATTTCTTACGTAACTGGGAGATGTCTAGAAGTTCTATCTCCCCACAAATACTTTTTCAAATGAAAACTCAGAAAGATAATTTCTCTGTAAATGGTGGGTTGCCTAGTTAAACATGGTAGGTTTTAGTATTGTGTTTGAATTTGTATATTATCCTGAGAAATGTCTTCTCTACTGATTTTTCAAACCTTTTAAATGAGTTCCACAAGCCTCTGGTAAAGTATATGTACAGGTGTCGACTCAATTATAAATGATCAGCAAAAAGAGTAAACTTCTTTACAATGTTACACATTGTATGTACAGAGCAGAGACTGTTTCCAGTAGAAAGAATTTTACAATCAGACTACTGACAATTACTGAATGCTACTAATATAGTGAAGAAGATCTATATATAAGACAGCTTTTTATTGTAAACAAACTGATATTGTACCTGATACCCCTGATTTAACAATATATCCTACATCCATCTCTTTGGAAGCTTCATGAAATGAATTCGAAAAAGACAGGCTGCAAAAATGTTTCTGTCTAATCTCACTTTTTCTCATCTCTGTATTTTAATAAATCTACTTCTTTATACTAAGAAGTTCTTAAAGCATTTTCTGCTAACCCACATAGCAGCTGAGTCTTCTCTAAAGAGCCAGAGATTTCCAATATTTGATTTCACTTGCAATGAGGTAGTATGATCAGCCTAGACTATCTCCAGAGTGAAAGAAAAAGCCTTCTCAAAATTGCAGAAAAGGGGAAAACTTGCATCTAAATTCCTCAACTGCAAGAATGACACCTTGCAACCATGGGGAGCCAGATACATGCTTTCTTACTTTCAAAACTAACCCAGGAGCACCTAAGCCATCTTAAAGTTAACTCTGTGCTGTCCTTGCACAGCATATGTTCACCAGGCTGTACATACAGCCAAAGAACAAATGAGTATACCTGCAGAATTAGTCTTTGAAGCTCCCACTTGGGTTCCTCAAATACGGTGAATGTATGAGTGGAAGAATGCACTTATCTTCAGTGGCTTGTTTTGAAGACGTCTGCTTCCTAAGTCAACAAATCACAGAGCAACATGTAGTACATAAACCTGTGGCATATTTGACCTCAGGACTCTTTTAACTGCCAGTGTGAGTGTAGGTGTTATAGGATTGTTTGTTCACCATGGTCATGAACCATGGGCAGTGAAAAAAACCACATGTAGAAGAAACATAAACCTTAGAAGAGTTTCCAAGCCCATAGGACTATTAAACTCAAAAGAATTATGTACAGTTTCCCTGCTGACTAAACTAGCTTCTTCCAAGCCTCCAGATATGGACTTATGTCAGCATATCAAAATGAAGCCAATCGCTTCAAAGTGAAACAGTAGGATACATAGCAAAGAGTTAGGCAGAAGGCAGATTCCCCTTAGTGAAACTGAATGATTATGTAAAATGAAAATAAAAAAAGTTCCCAGCACATATGGCAGGAGATTTTAGCTGATGGGTGGAGGGAAAAACAGTCCAGAGCAGCTTAATCATTGACTTCTCGGATTCAAAAACTGTTTACAAGAAGTCCCTTTCCTGCAGCAACACCTTTCCTTCAAAAGGGACTAAATTTTAAGTTGCCTTTTATCAAATTAATAGTTCACATGCTTCTCTGATGGGGATTGCTTTAATAACTAGGAAATGAGGACAGTTATTACAGTTAGGTGCACACTTCAATGTTATTAGTTCAATTTCCTATCAACAAATTGTATGTTGAACCAACTCAAATATTTTTGTATATCTGAAAATGTTACAAACAGGTTATTTTATTGTTTTATGCACACAAATTCTAGCCAATGGATTGTTCATTAATTACTTGCTATGATATTTACATTTATATTTCCTAATCTCTCTGATATCCGTATGTGGCAGGGTTGTTCTTTCTTCTCATTGGATATAAGAAACCTTGAGAAAGCATAAAGAACACAAAACAGAAACACTTGCAGGAAGTTATATATTTTTATATATATAAATATATATATATATGAACACAAGAAAACATTTCTACAGGAAGGTCTAATAATACATACCCTCTTTTGATAGACTGAATTGTTGTTGGCAAGAACATTTTGGAAAGCAGTTAAAAAGACAGTGCTGTCAAAATTGCATGGTGTTCTTTTACCTTAGCCTGTATGAAGAATACCTGCTCCCAATACTATTGTTTTCTTTATCATTTACTGCTGTTTGCTGCCCTGTTTAGCCCCAAGTGTACAGACGTTCACTGAAACTAAATTAACTACTGTAAAAAAGGGTAATCAATGATTTCCTAAGCACACTACTATACGAGAGGTTAATGGCTAAATTAAAGGCTGGTGTAAGTCTTAAGAATGAACTGCAATTATACTGCAGATTAATTTAAAGCATGAGTATTAAAAGATAAAAATATAATAATCTCAGAATGCTTACAAATTTCCTTTATTTTGTTTTATGATCATGGAATGGGTGTCTAATTTTGTCATATTGCTTTATATCATGATGATATTACCATGTGTTTCTTTTTATGACAGAACTGTAGGCAGATATTTGAGTATAGCTAAATTAATTACTTAACCTACAAGCTACTGGTACCCTTATCTTTTAACATACTTACTTCCATTCAATTCACAGTTTCATCTGTTAGGTTACCTAAACACTATTTTCAATAATGGATCACTTACATATCTTTTGCTGTTTTGAATATACATGACAGTCTCTGAAAAGTGAAATTGCTTTTCACTAGAAGAATCCACCCCTAGTCACTTCTTCTACCCTGTGTTATTAGACAATGTAAGAATGGAAACAAGTGAGCTGATGACTTTTATCTAATAATGGACAAGCAATACATAATCTTGTTGGTCTACATAGATGACTGAAAAAGAACAGAACAGAATGTCTTATAGCAGCAGGAAATATGAAGCTACAGAAATGATTAACGATTTGTCACATCAAAAGTATTCTCTGTTCTGAGTACTAGAAAATCAGTTCATAAATGCTAATAAACATAACACATTTCCTGTCATCACAGTTAGTTCCTAATGGCTGCACCACTCTTATGTTTCTTGCCCAGCCTCTTCAGAAATGAAATATTGTTACAGTAAACTATTTATGAAGTGTTCATAGTAATACCAGTCAAAGCAGCCACTACTCTGGCAAAACAACTTTATTAGGTAGTTATCTAATGTCAGCTTTATCTCAGGATGGAAAACTAACAAACTATTTGCTAATTACTTAAAATTGCTGGCTCCTTGGGAACTACAGTTTAAATAATTTATGACTTAAACACCACTCTGTGCTTTTTACCCTTTGTAAAAATTATCAGTTCCTTTCCATTGTCTCTATTTCATAATTTGGAATACACACAGAGATAAGATGAATCCATACTTAAAAGGACGCACTGCTAGTAACCAGCTAGCTGGTTCAAGATACATTGTTCATGGAGAGGCAGAAAGAAAGAACAGAACGGCTCCACACTTATTGAAAAGAATAATGTATTGCTTTAGGAATTTTCTTCTCGCCCTATTGTCTTTTTAAATTGCTACCCAGATGTTATATGAGCTATCATTGTAAAAAAAAAAATTAACTAGGAAGGGTCTTATAACCAAAAATTCAGTGTCATTCTAGCAACTTAGAGGCTTTACAAGACTGATATTATTATGCAAATAGAAGAGAAAAAAAAAGCTCTTTATTCTGCAGCTCAAACCAACTATTTATGCAAAAGTCTGTGGTCACACTTCACCTTGAAATTACTTTTTAGATGGAGATAAAAGTCATTAACCAATACTAATTGTTTTTGTGAAATCACAATATTTTCACAAAGAAAATCAAAACCAGCAAAATAGGTGTTTTAAGCTTGGGGAGTATTAGGCCATCCAATCACAAGGCAGAATAAGTAGAAGGTAACTTTTGAGACCAGCTGCAGTGTATATACAATATTCATATTTAATATGAATTTGACAAATATTAATATGAATTTGACAAATATTAATATTAATATTAATTTGACAAATTAGCTGCAGGACAAAACTCTTTTTCTTTTTAATACAAGTAATTGGTCAAGTAGCTGTGGTATCATTCACTAACATGAACAGCAAGCACTAAAATATTAAAAGAAACAAATAAAAATAAAAAAACAACCCTGAAACATAAATGTAGAAGTATAGTCTTACACCTATATTACACACGACACTTTGAAGCAATTTATGGTAAGCAGTAGGACTGGAATGAGTGGTGGTGATTATGGGCAAATTGTTAAGGACTTGATCTGCTGCTGTCAGGATCTAGCAGACACTGAAACAGGTGTTAGAGTCTTACAGGAGTGCCTGTCAGGACCATTTCTGTGGCAGCCTCTCACTTTATAACACAAACCGTCCACATTTCGATCAGCTCTGGAGAAGAAATTGATCTTTTGCTGAACTCGTGCCAAGTGGGATCAGTGAGTCATGTGGTTTGTACAAAATAAGGGTCTGGCTTTCCCCTCATTTTAAAATGTGTGTGGAAATTCACAAATAGAACACAAAGCATACACATGCCCTGCTTTCCTCAGTGCCCTATGCCTCACTTAGAATTATCCTCAAACTTGGGTCCTATAAGGGTGGAATCCAGGGTGGAAATTGCTGTTGCCTAGCGTGCTGGCTTTGCACTATTTAGTGCTCTTTGGCATGTCCACTTGCCCTGCAAGCCTTTGTTTGAGCCTGAATCCTGACTAGGGGAAAAGGGCAGCCAAGTTGCTTAGCAACAGCTTTCTTTTTGGTCAGGTAGCACATGGTCATGGGAGAGAGAAAGCTGTAAATTTAGTGGATTTGGGTCATATCCAGGAATTTTACTTCATTTTCCAGAATTGGGCTTTTCCCTTACAAAAATATTGGGTCTTTATTCGCCAAAATCTAAAGCACAGAGATGGTTAAACAACATCATCCTGTAAAGAACAGGCAATGTTAGCCTAAGGGTGTATTTAATTCAGTTCTTCTGCTGCATCTGCCCTAGTATGCACTTCAGAAGGATATTTCCTAAAATAAGAAGCTTTCTCTCACTATCCCATTGATTTATTTCTTTAAATGAACTACTTTAATTATACGACAGTAGAAATATATACCTAAAAATTAGACTCACCTTTTTTTAAGTAGTAGGATATTTATCATTTTTGTGTTAGTTTGATTCAGTTTGATATGTTTATTTACTAATAAAGAATAGATAGTGATGAGGAGTCCTATATAGAATAATTCTTGTCTCTACTTCTCTTGATTGTGTACCTACTTGTAACACAGGGGTTAATAGCCTTTCTTATGTAAAACAAGACTTTATTGTATTGATACAAACTTGCAAAAAAACCCCAAAATTCTGGGCATTGGAAGCAACCATAGCAGCACCAGAATGTGTAAAGTGAATACCCCTAACTCTGTGTGAAGAAAATAGTGTTATTGCTATTTAACCCTTCTTCTCTTAAACAGAAACTCTCCTAATTTTCAACTGTACTGCCATTTTAGAATTCAGAGCAAGAACTTTTGCATCTCCTGTGCAAAACATGTTCTGTTCCTGAGTTCAGTGTAAATTTAGAAAGCAAACAGAAACATTATGTTTCTAAGCATATGAGTAACAACTAATTCTGTTTAATTTTGTATGAACATAAAAACAAAGGATAAAACAAACAACAAAAACCCTTACAGGACCGTTTTGAGGAGATTGCTAGCAATCACATAAACAAGGAAGACAAAAGCTGCTCAAGAAAGTGGGAAGGATGGATTTGTCTACATCTATCCTCTGCGAACCCAGATCTCTTTCTGAATATGTCCTTTGTGGTGAATACAGTTTGATGACTAGCTCTCTGAGAGAATGTTATTCAACTTTTGCTATGGAGTCATTCCATGCTGGAGTAGAGTTTTAGATGATTGTAACATGCAGTCTGGATAGTTCTGTATATATGTGTGATGAATGAATATGTTTACAGTTATGCTCCATATTGTAAGTTATATTTGTCGTTTTTGGATCTTAGAAAACCCACATGTGGAAAATACAGGATAGATATTCTAAATATTATTAAGATTCTCTACCAATCCCTCTTCAACATCCAGTGTGTTACCTGTAGATCATGTAGCTACAAATAGATACTTCTTAACAAAGGAAAAAAGATAGTGGAGGTGAGGAAAAATACAATGTTTGTCTAATTGCTTTGCATATAGATAACTAGTGACTATTAACACAGAAAACATAGGGCTAGGAAATAATAGTTTCCCAACAGATTTGCATTAAGGAGACTATGCAAAATATTAATTTTTGTTGAATCATTTTCTATGCTAACTTATGGGGATTATTATTAGCAGATAGAATATCAAGATTATGTGTGAAGAGGTGTTGCCTAGCAAATAGTTTCGGCATGGATCTAAACAGACTGAATGGGACAAAAAATTCTCAGGCGATTATAAATCTATCCATAGTGTATCATTATTCCCTCTGCATTTCATGGCTGTCATAAGTATGCTTTTGGAACTGCAGTGTGACAGAGGTGGACCATATGAAATTGATTCACACCTTAAGGCTCAGTGAATGGTTCCAGGGAAATTATACACTTCATTACACCTAAGCACAGAGAAATGAACAGTAATGAAATGCTAATATGCAGTGGCCATAGAGTACTTATTACCGACATAAATAGTAGTTCAAGGAAATGGCTTAGGTTAAGCAACAATCGATGTAATGAGTTTAGCTAACTCTTGATAAGAAAATAATGTAACGGTGTAGTATTAAAATGAAGAATAATACACACATCGAAAAATCGCATATAATAGAGATACAGAAAGGATCTGCCTAGAATATGGACAAACCAAGTATGACAACTCTGCATAAAGGAGAGCTAAGCTACTAATAAAGTGGCAGCATTACAATGGATTATTTTTGTTTTTTCAAATGCATTCACTTGCTAGGGCTACATTAACAAAAGACTTTTGTTTAATAAGGTCTGATATAATATGCATATTATTTAATTCCAGTTCATTTTAGGTATGGCACTCTCAAGGCAGATGGCAACAGCCTCAGCAGCATTTTGCACTAAAATTTCTACATGCACTCACATTTTTACTTTAAATATCAGACGGCACTGAATTTGATAGATAACTCAGATATAAAAATATGTTGATAAATTTAGAATACAGCCAGCTGAATTTTTAAGGATGGAATTACCTAAATAGATTGAAGGATTTAGGTACAAAAACTCAAGCTGAAAAAGACATTTAGAGCCATTTTAATCTCCCAGGAAATGTTGACAGGACTTTATGTCGTGTGAGTCTACTTAGTTGCTTTGTTGCAAGAAAAGTGATTTGAGTTTTCCACCATCCCCAGAACACCATAATAAATAAAAGTAATTTATCACAAACTTTTCATCAGTTATGCAATTCTTTTCTTTCTGGCAACACGTTTGACTTCCCTTTGCTGGGTGTTATTCTGGTTGTGCAAAGGTTCTGAGGTATATTGGCTGCAGACCTTTTAACACTCTTAAATAGAGAAAAGCAGAAATGAGACTGAGTCAGCAGAAAATCCAAGAGAGTTTGGGAATGTGTTTTCTGCTCCTGAGAATATAGTGATCAAATATTGATCAAATAGGCTGATGGGATAGTTTTGTATTCTCATTTTAAGTCATGTTTAATTCCTGATGCCTCTTAAGTATTGCAAATATAATTAATTTTTTTAGCAAATGTGAACAGAGAATCTAATCCTCAGTCATTGAAAATGCTCATAGTTCCACAGGTGTCGATAAAGAAATAGGTATTTTCCTCAAATTTTGGCCATTGTCTTTCCTCTGTTGTGTTGCCTTCTTCCTTTCAGTTTAATAATTTCGTTTCTCTCCTGAAAAAAATGCATATTGAGAAAGCCCTGGATTTTTTCTCCTTCTGCAGCCTATTAATTTCTCTCACACATACACACAGATGCACAGACACACAGGCATATACACACACACTCCCACATGGTACAAGCTATCTTATACGTAGCTCTCCAGGGACTGCTGTAAAATTATGTGTACACACAAGGCACCATTTTTGACTAGGTAATACTTCACAAGCCATATGACTGAATTTTCTTTACTTCAAAGGTAAACAATATGGCATCTGTCTAGTATCTAGGATATGATTTTCTTAAATATTTTAATACATATCTACTAGTTTTTTTAAATCTGATATAGAAGAGGAAGATGAAGAAATACAGATATTCAGTAGGAAAAATGAATGTGTACAGTAATGGAGTAATAAAAGAGAAACATGAAGCATCAAAAATTACTGAAAGGACTCTACACTGACAAACTTGAAATATTTCATTGCATTGTAGACTTAACTTGACTTCAGATACAATATAAGGAATGTAACAGACACTGTGCCAGTTCTGAAGAGTCTTGCTGAAAACTACTATTATAGTGGATAACCACATGGTTTGGGCCTGCATATACACGAGCTTATTGAGTTATGTAGGAGAGGTCCTACAGAAGGAAGTCCTTATGTAAGTTACTGTTTTTGTGAGTTCAAAATTATTCTCTAATCCGTATTTTCTCTTTTGGGACAGAGATGTTTCAGTAAGGCAAACAAGTTCATTTTTCAAATCACAGTGCAGGATGTTTTTACATCTTACAATGCACTCAACTGTGTTCTCAGAAGTGGTAATCAAAACCTAATATAGTGATACTACTTCTGATTGATTGGTTTCAACTTATTGTGCATTTTGATAACACGGAATTTTTTCATTCTCATTTGTTTCCCAAACCTGCTTCAACTGGTATCACTCACTTTACTGATCATTTCGCCATGTATAGAAAGATGTCTTTTTATTTCTTTTTTTTCTTTCCTTTGGTTTGGTGTTTTTTTGGTTTTTTTTTAAGGTAGCAGTCAAACCCAATAGTAGCTGGGTTTTTTGTTTGTGTTGTTTGGAAGTTGAGGTTCTTTTTGCAAACAGTCTTGGACGGCTCACTTCTGACATCTAGACACTATTTCTCAACTAGATTACAGATTTGTTGTTGTCCAGAATTGATGTTCCTCTCATGTTCATCAGAGACCAGGCATGCAGTTAAGCAGTGTACCTGAGCAAGTGTTTGCTTGTAAAATGTAGCTTCTCTCTTGGTAATAGCATCTAGCTGCCAAAATTGCACATTACATGTGCAATACATTTCATTAAACCATTGGGCTGAATCCCTGTCTTGGACTAGGGTTTCTGGATATTCATGGTAAATGCTCTGTATGCTGTGATGTTCAAGGAACTCTGTTACACATTCATAAAGAGGTGCTATTAGTTCTTTACACATCCAAAGATTTAGAGAGTCTCCTGGAGTGACAGGAAACTCATATTTTTGCTTTCCTTACAGCCACTGTTTGTTCTCATGTTTTAAAATAATGTATTTTAAAGACAGAGGGAAAAACCTCTGATTTCAACTCAGCAAGCTTTCACTTGCTTGGGACAAGAAGAATGTGTTTGAGCAGATAGTACTTCCTTTTGCAATGGTCTTCCTTTTAATGGATTGACCCACGTCAGAAAATCCAGAATAATTTTATAGATTTGCTGAGCCACTCTCTGTTCTCACTTGAGGGTAAGAAGGAAATTAGATTAACTTCTGTATTTTATCCAGAAAAGAATGGAGCACTCCTGATTTTCAGGTGGCTGGTTCATGTTTTGTAGGTATCCTATATCATGCAGGGACTCAGGATCTAGTGGTCATCTTATGTGCTCATGCAAATCTGGACACTGTTGTCACAGGAAGAAGTAAAGCCCCAGCAAGTTCAGTTTTTCATTGGAAATTACTGTTTGATATAGTCAGGGAACAGAACCCAGTGGAAAAAAAGATACCTTGAAGTATAAGGATTTCCACTGGGTGAATAATCACTAGGTAAAAGTAATGTCCTTTGCATGGCCTGTTAATTCTCTCCCAAACTCTGAGTGATCAGAGCTATTTTTCCACTTTCTCATAGGAGAAGGTAGTTAGAAGCGATGTTTTGACCAGTCTCTGCTTAAATCCAAAAGCTGAGTGTCACTTTTTTTGCTCGTCCATGAAAACAATGAAAGACAAACTTCATTGTCATATGACTATATCTTCTGTGTTTAGTTATCAGTAATCTGATTCTTCTAATGCAGCTAATTTTCCCACTTGCAAGATTCAACATACATATCATGCTTCTGTGATGGTGTCTTTGATCTGCACTATGACAGCACCATAAATTTTCTAAAAGTATTCTGGTTTTCCCCTGTGATTAGAATAAAGCATATAACAAAGGACTTGAACCCCTAAGAGCCAAAGACAGAGAGGGAAGAATTAATCTGTGAAACCTGTACACCTAATCTGACTGTTAAGCCTAAAAAATGACAGAGAACAAATCTTATGTAAATACTGCCTTATATACTTCATTCTTTTGCTTGGTCTTCTCTGCCTTTTTTCAGTGCTGTGGTATGTGGAATGCTAGCTGGGGCCCAGGCTGCTTCTCCAGGTGACTGGCAGTCATCTCGGCTAATTTATGAATTTGTGCAACATGACAGAGAAAAACATCAAAAGGAATTTATGTCAATGCTGCTTCTAGAACCACCAAGGCTTCAGAGAAGGACCATATGTTGTAAGAGCAGTCCCAGTTCTAGTTCCAAAATCATGTGGAGCTTTGATCATAGAAGGGGCCTTAGCCTCCATGACATGTTTTCCCTCCGTATGTGTTTCTTCATTGCTAACCTCCTGGACATTATGAAGTAGGCGTATATGCTTTTCTAGCCCCTTTTATACTTAATCTTATGCACTTCTGGAGCATGTAACCCGTAAAAAACCTAAATCATAAATACAGCCACCTCTTTTTTGTAGTGATTTCTCTACTTTGAAATACATCTGAGAGGGAATGTTTCAGTAGTTAAGACTGATCTTCTGTCCTATTCTTGTGCTCTGTGGCTGAGTAGTCAAGCCATTCCTTGCAATAACGTACAACTTTTCCAATTACTTTATGAAATTTCTGAGATCCCCTCTTTTACAGATTATTGGTTGTATTTTCCACGGAAGACTGACAATTACCTTCTGTAGGCAATGTCCTGAAACTCTGGTATTTCTGCACAGCTGCTGAAGGCTTCTTTCCCTTAAGGTTTGTCTACTGCTGTCAGTTCAAAATCAAATGGGAGTTACCAGATACATGTCTTATCTGCATGTCCCCCTCACTCCCCCTTCTAGTTCTGCTTTCAGGAACATTTAAAATTTTCTTTTCTCACCTAACTTTTCAAACGACTTGTTGAATCTTGCCAGAGGCCTCCGTTGTCTTACAGCTGGAAAAATCAATTTCTATTCAATTAGTAGATGAAGATTTTCCTGCTAGAAACTGAAACCAATAAACTACAGCTTTCCAGCTTCATATTACAGATCTCAAATACAGAAGAGAGGATACTGTATGATCACCACATATGTCACTAATCACAGTCGAGGGCTACTTCACACCCAGGTTTGCCTGTGAGTAGTTTAACGGTCACAGTAGTTCAACAAGAACACTTTTCCTGCTGCATATAGATTTCACTTATATCCTGGCTTTGTATCACCATTCCTGTGTTTTCTTAGTGCTTATAGCTTGGCACTGTGTTTCCAAACTGAACACAAAGTCCACAAAAATGATTAAATATTTGATTGTTTCCAATGGCAATGAAATTCTTTCTCATCTTCTTCCTTCCATCTCTTTCCCTACCTCCAGGCCTCATGTTTACTGCAAAAAGTACAGGCCTTAATTTTTTAACTTTTTCATTTTTTTCTTTGAAGGAAGGAAGGGAGGCAGGAAGGCAGGAAGGCAGGAAGGCAGGAAGGCAGGAAGGCAGGAAGGAAGGAAGGAAGGAAGGAAGGAAGGAAGGAAGGGTGGGAGGGAGCGAGCAAAGGGCCAGCATTGTTTCATCTGTTATTGGATCCTTGCTGAAAAAGAGTAAATGCATCAGTTTAATTTCTGTTGTCAGTAATACTGACTTTCCTTCACAGACACAGTGTTTATAATTAAAACTTTTGCAAGACCACGAAATACTTGTCTGCATTACCATTCCTAGAAAATTTGCGTGAAATGATACACAGTATAGAGTTTAAACAAAAAATGTATATTCCTCTCCCAATGATTTTCCCACTTGAATCCTCCTACGTCACAGGTTTGGCAAAGGTTTTAAGGAATCCCTCAGTAAAGTATAGCAACTTTATTAGAGGTCTTGGTGTGTAGTTTACTAGTCTGACCACACTCAACAGAATTTCTACAGCCTAGCATTTGTTACGAATGCAAGAAACAAAATGTCAATCATTCTCATCTTCTTAGTAAGAGGACATAGTAAAAGGAAGTTAATTTTTGAATTAACAATGCTGGATAAATTTCTTGGTATTCAGGTAACTCCAGGTCAGTGTCCATGAAAAAGAAAAATTCTGGTTGCTTGCAGCCCACTGGCTTTTGTGTTTTATTTCATATAGTCTGCATTCATAGTAGATGTGCTGAGAAGAAAAGACAAGTGACTATCCCTGTAGCTCATTAACTTTCGTAGATGTAGGCACATATCACTCCGAGAACCTTCTTTTAATGATATAATTGTTTTAATGCATTTGTTACTCTTGTAAGAGTTATGCAGGATGTGTCACCTCCTCTACTATAGTAGTTCATTCCATAGGCTTGAATATTATTCATAGAAATAAATTCTCCAAAACCAGTCTTACGCCTGAAACTTTCCATTAGAAGTGACATCTGTGCAAAGAAATTCACATTTTTCTTGTTCTAAGACATCACTCCCCAAAGTTTCTGCATGCGAAAGTGAAAATAGAACTTGGAGTTCAAAGTGCTTTTGACTAAGTGCCAGGTATTTTGAGATGCCTGCAGCTAACATATCGTTGCATGACAAATCATTTCCACCAACCCCTTTGGAGCAGTCCGTCAGTTTGTCTGCTATGCTCCTAGTTACTGGCAGATCACTTGAAGTTCTGAAGTGTAAGACATCATCCACAAGATGTCTGTGGGCAATTACTAGGTATTTCTGCACTTGTAGATCTCTACTGCTAAGTGCTTCTGTTTGGAAATTGGAGATTTCTCCGATCTGTTAAGTAGAAGTAACATTTATCGTACTTAAACTAGCATGTAATCATTGCTTCTCATTGACTACTATGACTATGTTAAGCACTACCAAGAAGCATTTGAACAGTACACTTTCCTGATAGAATGCATTATGAAGCACCTGTCTGGTGAGGGCTGAGACTTAGGAGAAAAACTGCACAACAGAACCAAATAAAAAAACCCCTACAACTGAAGGGCTGAAGTATAGTTTTTTATTCTGAAAGAAATATTGGAATAATTATTCTTATCATATAAAAGACTTTTTCATCTCCTGACTTCATATATTTCATATTAAAGGTTCCCTTAATCATCCTGGTTAAAAAAGGACTGTCCAGCATATTTTACGTGATATTTTCTGGAAGTGTTTTACTTTCTTGTGTTTCTTTACAGGCAGTGCTGGAAAACATTTGAGGAAACTAAGATCAGAATACCATGAAGTTGTCTTCTAATTGTGTAATGTCTGTTTTGACAGTAAGTACCATCCATTCTGATGAGAGATACGGTGTCCAGTCTGTCGACAATCTTGGTTTTGTTTGGAGGTTTGTTTGTTGGTTTGTTTAGGGTTTTTTTAAATAACCATTTAATTTTCATGATTGCAATTCTTTGTTTTCAAATAATTATTCCTTTTATATAGATATGTAGCTACACAAGATAATCTAATTCAAGGGTTTATTTCAAAGCTATTGAAGAAAGGATGGCATAAAATGGTGTTTTCAGACATGCAGGCAATTGCTGAATACCAAGCCTAATCTGCAAGCCAAGTTCTTACCTTCAGGGTTGCACAGGTGCAGCCAATCATGTGGTTCCCTGGCTTAACCAGATACCACATAGGGGTGATGTATTTTCATAGAAGCAGGCAATAAGATTTCATATTAGTTGAGCAGGAACTGGAACAGGCTTTCAGGTTTTTGGTTTTTTGTTGTTGAGTTCACTGGATGTTGGATTTCTTTAGATTTGATTGCCTTTTTCAAGCTTACAGGCTGTCATAGCAAAATGCTGAAAAAATCTAGTAACAAGGTAACAAGAACGCTCGTTAGAAAATAGACATCATATTACCTGAAGTTATAATTACATCCAACTATTTTTAATACAACTAAGCTTAAATATTTAATAAAATAATATATATCTGTTTAAAGACAAACTAGATCAAATAATAAATTAGTAAATATTAAATACTAATAATAGTTATTAATTGATCAGAATTAGTATAAATTATGCTGGAGAAAGGATTCTTATGTAAATTATAATAAAAACAAAAAAATAGAAATGAAATGTATATGGCATATTAAATATATCGCTAATACATATACTACATATACAAATATATATACTAAAATCCTAAAAATCCTAAAAAACCTAAAAATATTGTTATTTGAAATAATGTTCTGATCTTACAAAAACTCTCACTGTTAATGAATTCACTTTCTGATGGTTCTCTAGGAATGAACTGAACAATAGTACCACCGTCAACAAAAAACAATTACTTGAAAGCAGCTTTCTCAGTCAGCAAGCTTTTTAAAAGTTACCATAATTTAGACTGATCCAGAGGTTTATGTGGTCAGTCTTAGGCTATTACAACCTCAATTCTTACCAGGTATCGTATATTTAGTATAGAAAATAGAGACTAAAATCTCTCCCTATCAGGTGTGGATCTCCAGAAGCACAAAGCGTATCATGTGGCTATCTCTTCTTGGAGTTAGACTACAAAATTAAACATGAGATCTATTAATTGCATGTCTTCAGTATTTTCTGTTACAAATTAAAAGATGTTAATTCACCATATAACTCCAAGAAGTGAAATAGTTAAGAAAATTGCTGTTTGCTTCTAGGAGATGGAGAAGAACTGTGAACTGTAGATACATAAGCAAATGCTATGCCTAATCCGAAGTTTTTCTGAACCTGAAATCTGTAGCAATTTGGAAAAGTTAATGTTCAGGCAAATCCTACTATAATTCTATATAAGAAATTGTATTAGTTAAGGATTTAAAAATAGCTTAAAATACACATAAATTCTGGCATAAAGAAATGAACCTTCGATCATTTTGAAATAAAACATCCAGTCCTTCAGTAAACATAAAATTATAAAAAAAAAAAATTAAAGTATGCAAATAGGAAGTAGAGTATTTATCTTGAGAAGGGTAAAGTTTTAAAATATAATCAAGCTGAAATATTGTAAAATGAGATTTACTGCAACAATAATTTAAGGTAATAGCAAAGATGTCATTTAAGCAATTTGCAAATCGTGTATTTCCCTGCTGTGTTTGCAAGATTACCTTATGAAACATCAGGAACTATAACTCAAAAAGCTTTTCATTTACATTTTCCTGAGACCTAAAGGCAAGAAAGGACACTGTAGATAAAATGAATAACTTGATGATCTACTGGCTTCAATAAAGAAAATGCCGCCTTTTCCCTACTGGCTCAAGCTAGCACCTGATACATTCTTGCAACCTATTATATAGATATACTGCATGATAAAAGACTGTGCCTGGTTCAGTTGGTAAGAAGTTTTAGTGAGGTTTCTACATTATATTTATGAGTAAACAGATAATCATGGGTCTGAGAGTGCAGGAAAGGAAACTTACAAAAGCTCTGGGGAATAAACAAGGTATTAAAACGATTTTAACAATAAAGTTGTGCTTTACACAATTGCTTTGCCTTACATTTCTGCTACACCACAGGTTTATTTCTGTGGGAGCCCCACATTTCTGCCTCATTCCATTCTGGTTCAGCTCTGTCTACAATTACTGAAACATCTGAGTGCCTTCTTGTAGCATATTCAGTAGTGAGGTTAACATCTGTTCTGTATTTATTTGTTGCATTGTTTTCATTCCCAAAGAGAGAAAAATGAAAAGTGGAGGTTTATTTATTTTCTGTTTTACTATTTTAAAAGGGTTTTTTGTGTCTTTGTGGAGACTTCCAGAATATGGTACTATGGATTTATGTTAGAAGTCAGGATCAGGAAAGGAATGGAACAGATGATAGTGAGGATCTCGTTTGTCCTCAGTTCCCAGGGGAAAAATCTCTATCTGAATAAAACAGGATTTAATCTCAGACAACAAACATACACTGTCCTAAACTAACAGAAATGCTGACATCAGCTTTCACTGTAGGGTAAAAGACTATTTTTTCAGTAAGTTGGATACAGTCCACTGAGTATCATGAAGACAAGGAAAGCCTCTATAAATTTGTCTATCTTCCGTAAGGCAACAATGTAAAAAGGGAAAGCCGCGCTTTCAAATAATCTATGTTGTAGGGAAATCTGATATTATATGTGTACATAAGGTCTGAAAATTTTTTTCAGTTCATGTCACTTTCTTGCACATGTCATAGGAGAAAAGAAGTTTCTTCTAAAAAATAGTGCAAAGTTATTTTATATAAAACCCTGTACATATGAATACAAGCTGTATGAAATGCTTATGCTAGCAAATGTGAATCAACAGTCTTCTGAAAAGAGGATTCTTACTGAGGTTTACAATACTTTTTACCTCTACTTGGACTGGAAATAATACAATGAATCTTGCAACATCTTTGAATTATGTATTCTACCATGTCTGGCTGGTTAGGGCACACATACTTTGATGGCACAGAATGTTTGTACAATCCCTTCTCATTTTCCTACAATTCATTTTTCTCATTTTTAAATTCCCTACAATTCCTACTCCTGCTTGGGTAGGAAACCACAGTTACAACATAAATATAGCTTATGCTTCACTGAAATCTAGCAGTCTCTGATGCTCAGCTAAATCCGGTATGAATCTCATCTGCAGTCTACAAGGGCTTGATATTATTTTCATATGATCTAGTGCTCCTGCAGTAATTGGGTATGACAACAAATCTCTCCACTTTCATATGAAACTCAAAATTCCCTTTCTTGACCCTGCTTCTTGAAACAGTAAAACATTTAAAATTCATGTTATTCTTATAACTGTCAGTCACAGAAGGGAATAATGCAGAAAAAATTCACTTGACAAATGATAGTAATCTTATACAATTTTAAACTTGAAAGCTGCAGAGATATTGCAGCGATGGATTTGGTGCAGGAGCCTTCATGCTCACGTTGGAATGTAAATGGAAACAATTATGAGATACCTACACTTGGAAAGCCTTCTTTCAACCCTTTCCTATTTTTAGATGTCCAGCATCCACTTCCCATAAAGCAAAAGATTTTCTACGCCTGTCCACATAGGAAAGGAAAACCAAGAGATGGATCCCTCCATTTAAATTTAATTAATGTGCTGCAAGATATTTTAATCACCAGAGGACTCCAGTACAGTGATTTTGTACTAAACTGTGCTGTTAAGAGTTTTCTAGTCCTGGCAATAATAGAAAATCTATATCCCTGAACCGAAACCTCGCCAGGAGTTGACTTCCCTGAGTTTAGCTGAATGATACTGAAATAGGCTACATGAAGGGATGAAACCTCCCTTTTTAACTGAGTTTCCTCTTCTTCTTTCTTCATTTTATGAAGGTATTTCAAGCAGGGCATCACAGGCCAATGTCTGAACAGTATCTCGCAAACCTTGAGTCTGCTGAGTGAAGCACAAACCAACAGCAAACATTGTGAATTACTTAGTCTGCTAAAAAAGATATTGACATTTTCCTGAAACACAGGCTTGATGGCACCTTGTAACTTAAGTCTTCATGTGAGATTCAGGAAGTAGGACAGTGAGTGTTCTTGGTAAATTAGTCCTCCACTAGCAACAGATAAAAACATAAACAAAAGCATTTCTAGTGTATTATGCTAATACTGATAGAATAGGGGAATAAACTCAAAGATATTCTGTTGTGATAAATGTTAATAATTTATTTCTCAAAGCTACTGGGCTCCAGTGACTGTAAGATGTTATCAGGTACTGTAGACGGTTTAGAAGCAAAGAGTAATGTTAATTTCGCTTCCTTTCCAAACAATGACTTTAATAAACATGATTGTGCAAGATATTAAAAAGGAAGAAAATTGCCAGGGGAAAAAAGGATTTAAATTTGAGTTTTAAAAAGGTCATTATAATTAAGATTGTTTTTAAACTTTATGGTACATATATTGATCAACATAAATATTTTTGTAGTTACTCACTTTGTGCTTGTTTACTTTCCTTTTTAAAAGCAGCAGCTTAGGTAAAGAAACTACAATAGCTAACTTTCATATTAACTAATAAAGAATTTCACTTGATTTCACATTATTAATATATGTCCTACAAATTTCCAGTGAGGATGCTACTTTTAAAATAAATCCATATTGTAAAATCAACTGGAAATTTTTGCTATTATTCTGAAGATAGTTTATATGTTTTTGTATACAAGTAGAATTAATATCTAAATACTGCTTTGTAGAAGCAATTTACTATCTAACGAGTTAACTTTGACAAATAAAGCCCTCAGACGTTGCCATCATTATGAGGTATACATGAGTTTTAAAATTACAGACCCTATGTTATTGTTATTGGTTAATCAACTCCATATACAAAACCATAGGGAGCACCCCGATCAAGGAATAAAATCGATATTCTGGATTGGAACAGCCCCTCAACACTCTGGATGTAAGGTACAGATTTCTTAGGTTAGTGAGTCCTTTTCCAGAAAGCAATCATCAACATTAAGGGATTAAAAAAAGAATAAGAAGCTCATGTAACCAAATGAAAGAGTTAAACAGGTTTATCTGTTCCTCCATTTACATATTTCCTTTTTTTATGTAGCATAAGGAAAAAAAACCTCAAAGGAATGTCAGGAAAACTTTACTGGATTAGTTTCTAGCCAAAATACCTTTGGGAAATATACATGTATTATCAAGGTTATTTTTGTTTAAGATAAAAAAAAAAAAAAAAGCAGAGTGTCATATTCTTTTTGTTTGGTGGGAGGTAAGATTTCCAAGAAGGTTTAATAAGAACAAAAAGCCCTAATGACATTTTTCTTTTAGGTGAAAATCTCTCTTTCATCCACTTTTGAAAAAGATAAAGTACTGCTATAAAAATCTCCCTTTGCATAGGCAATCTAGCCCTCTTTTATGAAGATCACCTGGAGAGCTCCTATAGCAATACATTGCAAGAAATTCAGGAATTCCTGGACTCCTCAACAGATCATAAGGGCGAAAGTGGTCCGCTTCCCACAAAGAGCCCTTTTTCATGAAGTCAGGCTTCTGACTGGAGGTGGCAGGTAAACAGTACGTGTTTTTACCCTAGAAGTAATACAAAGATAATATTTTACTCTTTATGTCAATGTTTTAATACTGTTGTAACGCATCGGTATCAGAGGCCTATAAGTTTAGGCAATGTAGGTATGAAAGGGCATAGAATGTATCGAAGCTGACAGTAGTAGAAGAACAAACTTGAAATGACAGACTATGAACAACATTCTCATCCAGTAACTGTATGCGAGAAAGGTATTTTAATGAAAGCAAGATAAGAGATTTGTAGGGTCCTATCCACTACGACCCTTTTCTCTCCCAAGTGTTCAAAATATCATACTCATTTTACTGAACCTATTTGTCCTTCCTGTACTTTTCTGAATATTCTGTATTTAACACTTAACATAAGACTAATCTTTCTCTTAAAATTTTCAACTTGATTAAAATCTGTGCAGGACCATTGTTTTCACAGAATTTCCCCTGTGGAAAGGAGAGGTTGAAGGGTCATGACTAGACATTGCCAACTAATTTACATGAATAAAATTGCTGAAAAGGCCGGGAAATTTTTTCATTGAGCCACTGATATAACTGTACAGAATGCGACAAAATTTATCCGGCATTTCTAACCATGTCTGTAATGGTCATTGGTGCCAGTTTTACCCTTTTTGCTATATTTCTGTGGATATTCCAGACAAGATTTCTGTTCTGATAACCTCACTAGTTAGCATTATATATGAAATTTTGTGTGATATTCATCTCTGACAAGGCAGGGCTCTGAGAATCTCCACTGCATTACCAGTGAAATTGAAACAATTGATAGGATGAGGGGCAATATATCTCACAAGGTTTCAATACAAAGAAGTATTTTCATTTTTGGATCCAGAAAACAGTCACCTGTGGGAGAAGGTGTCCTGGGTTTGACCAGGACAGGGTTAATTTTCACTAAAAGCTGGGATGGGACACAACCAGACGGGTTGACCCAAAATGGCCAAACAAAACAGGGTATTTGATACCATGTGATGCCTTACCCAGTTCTGCGGGGGGGAAATGGGCGGGGGGGAGTTAATCGCAGCTCAGGAGCATGTAGGGCATCGGGCAGTGGGAGTTGCTCTGTGCATTTCACTGTTTGTTTTGCATATTCTTCTGATCAGTATTATTGTTATTACTGCTCACTTCATTTGCTGTTCTGTTAAATTGCCTTACCCCATTCTCATCCCCACCTCAGTGGGGGGAGGGGCGACCGAGTGACGGTGTGGCCCTTTATTGCCAGCCGTGGCCAAACCAAGAGAGGAGGAGAAGTTTTCCTCTTCCTCTTCCTCTTCCTCTTCCTCTTCCTCTTCCTCTTCCTCTTCCTCTTCCTCTTCCTCTTCCTCTTCCTCTTCCTCTTCCTC
>Ga0065711_1034585_pt1 | contig 23536 bp, 11 predicted proteins | sample Hoacrofraction12_FD_59098 | JGI IMG/M metagenome (GOLD analysis project Ga0065711, IMG submission 59098) | Hoatzin crop microbial communities from Cojedes, Venezuela - Epithelial fraction 12 v2 (version 2) | ecosystem: Host-associated > Birds > Digestive system > Esophagus > Crop | place...
AAAAAAAAAAAAAAAAAAAAAAAGGAGATTCTCAGAGGATAAGCTCATTCCAGCAGCTCAGTATTTAAAAGGGATCCAAAACAAAATAGGCTGATCCAGGGTGTAGATTTGTCTGTCCCCCTGGAAATAGCACCTCACTCAGCGAAGATGCCCTTTGACTTCAGTGTGGCTATCTGAGGAGTCAAGCGCTGTTCAAAGCACTGATGCACACCACCCCTGAAATGCATCCAGCTGTGTGAGAAATAAGCTGAGACCACAGTGCAGCATCCCTGGAATCTAAGTCTTAAAAGATAGCCACCCCCAGAAGAGATTCCTGTGCTGAACAGTGAAAAAAATAAATAGCTCTGCTTTGCATCAGGATGCCAGAGTTTGGAGCATTTGAAGCTTTTCACACCGTGGCAAGAGGTAGGAGACAGCATGCAGACAAACGGGGGACAGGGAGGCACAGAGGTTTGCCTACAGTGGAAAAGCTGAGTCTGTTTAAATTCACTGAATGAACAGAAAAAATCTCCTTTCCTAGTGGACAGAAAGAGACAGGAGAAAACATCTTCTAAATTTTATTGGGCAACCTACCCCACAAAATTAAGGCTTTTAAAATGAACCTTAGACTAGATACAGAGCGTCTATACCAGGGATTGGCAATAGCTTTCAGCCGTGTCTCTGAGGCATGTTAGACGCAGCCGAGGCGGGTGTGTTAGCAGAAGAGATGCCCACATGTCTGGACACTGCCTCCAGCTCCAGCCACGCTGCAGAGCCGGCTCCTGGCCCAGGTCCCTGCAGGCACCTTGCTGTGCCTCTGGCCTGGCCAAGGCTACCATGATTTGTGGCCTCTCAGCAAACAGGGGAAGGAATAGGTGCTCTCCTTGGTTAAGGTCACTTATTCTGCAGAGAGTAAGTGCTGCTTTTGGCTCCCACTATCCCACCCTAATGGTGATTATGTGATGGTTGAGAAATGCTGAAAACCACCATGAGAACCACCAGGATAAAGCTCTGGGTGCTTCAGGCAGCAAGAGACCCCAGAAATCTGACATCCACAGAAAATAAAAGGATAGATGGGTGTAGGAGCTGGAAAGATGCATCCAATGCCTCGTTTAGGTCAAGCAGAGCGGTGTGAATCTCATAGAAACATTGTCCTTGCCACTTCCCGCCATGGTGTCCTACAGGTCCTCTTTCTGGGGCCATCGTAACCCTGACCTACAAGTGGGGACAGAGCTACAGCAGAAAGCTGCCCTGGGAGATGCACTGCCTGGGCAGCAGAAACGAAAAGGAGATTCCTCCTGGGAAAACAGAAACAAACACGATGACTAATAAAAGCCTTTGAAATACACTGTTCACAGAGAACAAACCTGGGGAGAGAAGATGTTCGATGAGACACACAACACTTCCAGAAAAATTCTAACGTGTATCAACTCATGAAATTTTCAGTGGGAATTAGTGCCAAATGTATGGAAGAAATTCACGTATTAACCTTCCCCACACTCCCCGCTGCTGGTGCTGTCTACAGCCAGCTCATACGATATGAAGCTTGATTTATCCTCAGTGCAAAGTCCTGTTTAAAATTCAGTAACGCATTTATTTATTTTCAGACACAACCTATTTCCCTTACCTAAAGACTGCCTGAGAGGCAACAGATAGTTCTGCCTTGAAACGTGATATGGCAAAAGCCTGGGTGATTTTGGCCTGTCTCATTATTGTGATCAGCAATGAGCAGCAAGAGTTTTTACCGCTGGCAAAAGCTGCAAAAACCATGAGAGACTTGGTGAAGAAATGACTAACTTGTGAGCCAGCCCCACCCAGTCTGCAAATGCCTGTGAACAATGCGTAGAAGGGGAAATTGGCATAGGGGTAGGAGAAGAAGTCAGTAGAGACAATGTGTGAGGTGCTATTGGGAAGGTCACAATCCAAGTCTAGTCCCTTTTAGAGGAGACATAGGAGATAATCTACCCAAGCATGCTCATTATGTGGTATGAGAGACCAAGATAAAGAGAATTCAATAAAAACAACCATGGCAGAAAAGAAGAATGAAAACAACATTTGGTAAAATGCTTGTATTTCGCACAGCAAGAGCAACCAAGTGGTGGGTGGGTGACATAAATGTTTTTTTGTGCTCGGTTACATAGGATATGCATGTGGCCACATAGACAGGTGATTCAGAGCTTCAGCTCAAGCTTCGGCAGCTCAGAGCTTTGTGCTCCAGGGGTTTCCACATCAGCCACCCTTCCCTGAGGTGGCCAGGTCTCGCCATAAGTGACAACACAGACCTCCAACACATTAAGGAGGACAAGCAACCAAAAGACCCAATGAATAATAAATAGATGGAAAGAAAGTAACACAAGACCAATTTAAAATTATTCTGGGCCAAAAGCTGGTAGATGAGTGCTCTTCCCATGAATCTACCCTAGGTTTTCATCCTGAGACACTATGGAGATCCAGACAAGGCCTGGCTAAGCACAGACTTGAACCAAAGACAAGTAAACCCAAGGTCTCCATCTCTGAACTCCCACTCCCCTTCCTCCTCTGCCATTAACAGCAAGTGTCTGGTTTCAAAGTATGCTACAAGAAAATCCCCTGTTAAGTTGTGGTTTTTATCTCACTCTCCATGGTCTTGCTTTTTAATTATGCACATTGACACCACTTGTTGAGGGGACCTGGTTCTTTGCTCCTTTCTGCTGTTTGGTTTCCCCTTTGCTTTCCACATGGGGGAGGATGGCAGAAGGTGGAAGCAAGTGTGATCATCACCAACAAACATGGAGCAGATGGGGGCAAGCCCAGCATCAGACTTCATGCCTGGTACCAAACTGAATGGACAAGAGCCAGTGTAAAACCAGCATGGTGAGAGGAAAGCAAAGAACAACATCTTTTTTTTGGGGGTTTGGTTTTCTTTGGTCAGTCTCCTTACCAGAAAAGTTAATTTATGAGGATTATCAGACTGCTGGAGACCCATGATGCTGAGGTGTGTTTAGGAGATTTGAGTTTGTATGTGTGACATAGATGTCATTAAGAAAAATATATATCCCCTCTAACCTCCCTGGGCAGGGAGGTTAGAGGGGATGGGGAGGGAGTGAGGGTGGAAGAGGAGGAAAGCTGCTAAGCTAAGAAAGGATGAGGTAATGATAACATAATTTCCTAAACTAGCTACTAATTAACCACAACTCTGGAGCTTAGTGCTATGAACTGACTCTATCATAACACAGAAATTGCTCTGTAACCTAGAAAAAGAAAAAAAAAATAAAGCAGCAACACATTTTTGAGTGACAGTGCTAGCCAAAGAAATTAAGTGTATTTTATAGCTTTATTTTTTAATCTTTTTTTTACTTTTTTTTTATTCTCCTTACTCGTAGGTAATAGGCCAAAAATTCTTGTGCACACAGGAGACAGGGCACGGACATTTTTTGGTGTGAAGTAAAACATGAGAAGATGTAACTAAGGAGTACATGAAACTCCCTTTTGGTGCTGCTCTGGCAAAACACAGAGATGAGCAGTGCCCAAATCAGCTTTCTGAGCAGTCTCAAAGTATTGCTCACGCGTATGAGTAAGGAGGAGGAAAGCTGAACACAAGCACCTCCCCTTGTCTGGCTCACCCTTCTTTGTGCTTGGAGTCACCTGCAGTAGTCAGGTACACTGGGATCAGCCTGAAAGGTCTCAGGAGGAATATTCAGTATATTATTCAGTATACCGAATAGTGACAGGGGTTTGGGTTGCAGTTCCTGTGGTCCAGGACCCTTCCTCCCATGCCAGCAAGATGTCCACACAAAATACTCCTTCAGTGTCAACAGCTGTGTAAGAGGCATGGCAGGAAGGAGCTAGCTCCCTGTTTAGTTAGCAGGCATTGCCCACAGCCTGTTTTCAGCGATAGTAATGTGCAATGCAATGCGATGCTGTGATACAAAACTTCCAGTAGCTCATAAAGTCAAAGCGCAACAAAGAAGAGTTAAACGGCTACATATTATGTCAAACTTGCATGAAGCTTTAGATATTAGCTTACAATAACTGATGTGCATGTTGGGGGATGACAAGAGAGGAGGGGGTGTCACCCAAGAGCAGGTCAGAAAGGGTAGAGGAAAACAGGCCCATCAAATATTTCCTTTTAGTATTGACCACCACATATTGGCAGTATAGTATTGGTTGCTTCAGGCAACAGAAATGTTGAGCCAAGAAAGAAGTTGAAATGTTGAACCAGGGATGTAACAGTAGCAGTACCTCCAGGAGGTGAGGAGACAACCTGTTTGGGAGACTGCAGAAAAAAAAGCCAATATCCTAGCCAGGAGCCAAGGAAAGAACAATTTTTGGGGGCTGGGAGGATAGAGAAATGTCAGTCCTTGGTGGTTTGAATACACATGGAAAGAAGAAGCCCCAGTGTCAGTGGAGAGGGCCAGGCCTCTCCCTTCCTAGCATTATCACATCATGCACTAGGCTTGTCCTCATGCTTGCTCTTGTCACCATCTCTTTCTCCCCATAGCACTGCTGAGGAGAAAAGTCACACAGCTAGGCTGGGAGCACAAGAGCTTTGGCCATAAAAAAAAGAGGTGGAGGCTAATGAGGACCTAAAGCCCCCTTCTTTCCCCTCTCCTTGTAAACCCACACCTGTGCATCCTGGCTGTGCTTGCAGCCAGGGTTTTGACTGGGACCTTTCTCTTACATTAGTGGAAGAGCTTGTCTGGATGGCATATTTGGGAATGCACAGATGAAATCAGCCTTCTGCAGTGGAAAGTCACCTGGCAATAGTGCACTTGAGCGCAAGCTAATAAACCCTGCCAATCTTCACAGCTAAGATATTTCCTCCCCATCACTCAGCACCAGCTCAGAGCTGCAGAAGAGAAGGCATGGCTCCTGGCTCCAGCTCAGCTTCTCCAAGAACTTTCCAAATGCTGTCTCCTCTATCTCAGAGGTAAGCCATCACTTGCAGTGCCTCTTGGCGTCCATTTCAAACCTCTGCTCTTCATAGGTTTAACAGAAGCAAAGTGAGAGATCACAGCTCGTGAGGGGATTGTCAAAGCACAGGGCTTGAGGAAGATGGAGTGTGCAGCAGACTTACTGAATCAGGAGAAAAGAGGCTTGGTCTGTCTTTTTTGCTTTCTGCCTCAGTGAGTGGTGGAAAGAAAAGTGTTTCCATCCAGCAGGCCTCAGGAGTGTCCTCTGTGACCTTTAGCATCACCATGGTGTCTGCTTGTAGACAGTCAGATCCTCAGATGGTGTAAATAGTCACAGCTCCCCTGCCTCAACAAAATGACCTTCTCTCCCACGACAGCTTCCACCCCCAGACTCCACCTTGTCAGACTCTCCCACCACCAGTGCTTTCTGTAGCTGACTGCAGCCTGACCCTTTCTTAGTCACCTCTGTAGAGTTGTCTTATTTATTCCTAGAACTGATTTGATGTTTTGATGTTGGGTGTTTTTAAGCCAGGATAAATATTTATAAGAGTGTTTCTGGCTTTTGTTTTTGTATTTCTTCAATCTGAAGAGCGAAATGAAAAAGTGATTGTAAACACAAGCTTCAGACTCGTCCCCACGTCTGAGGAGAGCATAGGAGGACTAGTTTGCAGCTCAGCCAAGGGTTTCTCACTGAAAACACAGGTGGGACTCCTGACTCTGGAAATTACTGAATGGTTTTGTATCAGTTTTGGGGTGTTCTTGCCCAGAATTTGTCCTGCCAAGCCTCACATACCACACATTAGCTTCATTTCTTTGCCCCCTGATCCATCTTCCACTCTGGATGACAGACATATGTGGTCATCTTGGCATCTCTTTTCTGCCCCAGGATCAGATCCTATCGGACACAAACCATGAGCACATCCAGTGCTGTGTAGAGGGCTCTGGAGCAGAGCAGAGCAGAGGCTTCAGCCTGTGCTGGAAACCTCCTCTTCATACAGCAGAGACCCAGGAGGAGACATGTCCACCACCTACAGACATCTCCATCACAGGCATCGTGCTCCCTTGTGGGTCACGAAACATGTGTGTATCAGTAATTAAAACATTATTCTGGGCCATGAGAAACCTGGGCTCAAACCCATGTTCAGTGGGTGACTTACATGCATTCCTGCCATAGACAGATGCTTTAGAAACCCTGCTAGGCAGAAACCTGGTGCATCTGTCTCCTCCTAAAAGGCAGAGAAGCACTCAGGTCCTTTCGAGGATCAGGATTCCTCTTCAGAAATGGTTTAAGTATTTAGGAACTACAGGGGTTAGACAGCTCAAACAAAAAGTGTTTTCATTTTCACATGTCTCCTGAAAAAGAAAGATCAAAATGATGTCTCCTGAAAGCTTTTCTTCTAAATTTTGAAATAGGAAATTGAACCAAACCAACCTGGTTGGCTTTCTTTGGGGGGGAGAGTGTTTTTTTGCCCAAAGACATCTCAGTTTGAATGAATAAGTGTTTTCCAAAGAAACCTCAAGTCAGAAATTTCTCACTGGCTCTTATTCTAAGTCAGAGATGAGACACAGTTGAGTTGAAACAGAGAAGACATGGCACAAAAAAATAGGTAGACTTACTCAAGGAGGATGCTGACTCTGGTTTGTTTGACATCAGACAGTCCTGGCAAGAGACAGGACAGGTCATGTTTGAAGAAACTTTCCTTTAGTGACTGAGGACTCTTCCCATTATACTGCAGCAGTAAAGCACTTAAGCAAGATCTGTGATTCTTTCAAAAATATAATTTCCGTTGATAACAGCAGGGAAAAACAGAAGATTCAGAATTTGATGGGATTTTCCCCAAGAACAGTTTCAAATAAGCCTAGCAGATTGACGGACATGACAGCTCTTGCTTTCCCAGCGGACCAATAAATTAGCCGGCAGGGCCAAATGAGGTCAGAAAAGCAGCTTTGGAGAAAAAGCCTGAAAAAAGTGCTTGACACTAAAATTCAGTGGAACAAAATAAAGCAGAGATTTCTTGTTCCTTCTTGAGCTTGTGAAAGAATTAGAATGCCACAGATGCTGCTAAAAGCTACATGCATCTCCCCAGTTGCCCATTAAACAGCAGGAGGCTGCCACGGGGCCACCCTGAGCTTCAGTCACACCTCGTTCGCAGGATCTCCTTTCAGCAGGACTGTCCTCACACTTGCTCTTTCGCACCCACTGCCGAGCAGACCTGCAGCTCCCGTGACATTTACCATGTGGCCTCATTCACACACTTCACGCAGGGACACTACATCATTCCCAGGGCCAGCAAAAGATCCCTGCTTTTGCGGGATGATGAAATCTCTTGCCACTGAGAACTGCTTGACTCTCTACCCCTTCCCCAAGAAATGGAAAGAGAAAAGGAGACAAAATATTTCATACAGTATCTTACTTCAGTTGGGGAAGGCAGAGCAGATAGCGAGGCTCTATAGCACTTGTACCCAATTTTTCTCCCTTTTTTCATCCTGCTGACTTTAGTAAGACCTACTCAAATGCAGCACAACCCTCTTTAACATAGTAGGACCTTAAAATCATAGCTTTTCTTGATTGGAGACTGTATGTTAGCAGTGCCCAGCTCAGTCAGGGCTTGCATTTTAATTAGAATCTCTAATGGCAAAATAATATGTGAATAATCCCAGTAAGTGCTTTGCCTCTGGCATCTGGAGATAATACTGACATTTCAGGTGTTCCTTAGTCTGTATCCGTTTATTACTATTTTTTGTCCTACAGCATCCACTACAGGTCCTTAAACCTGATAGACAATATCCTCATAAATAAGCATGATAAGCGAAGTTTGTTCCCCTGAAGAGGGTATGGTCACGGGTATGCATCACACTGCCTACATTTAAAGAAGCTAGTGGATAGGGCTTGAGTCAGTGAAGGAAGCTCTGCAGGAGATTCTCTCTGTGTAGGCTTTGCAGGGAGCCCAGACCCCCGCCATTGGGATCAATGCTGCATGGCAGGGGGGTCCTGCTCTTCAAGGAAAGACCACTGTATTCAATACCATTATAGAGCCTGGACACAAAACCGTTTCTCTCCTGAACTTATTTGGAGTAGGACCTACCTTTGAGCTGGTTTTGGACAGCAATGAGCATGGTGGAGTTTTGGCCACCAGTCTGGACCATAGGAAACACCCTGAAAGCACCAGCAACAACCAGTCATCCTCTGCTGCCCTGAAAGCACTACTGGGATATTTAAACTATGTTGAGGTTTATTCTTGGGGCTGATGTATGCAAGTGCTACTTTTAAGGCATTTCAGCCTTTTGAACCCAAAGGCACTTCTAAGCCTAACTTTCAGTGCAATGCATGATCAGTGGAAATTAAATCTGCACTAAGGCCAGTTGTGGATATGCAACTTCACGAGACATCAAAGCAAGAAAAAACTCATACAAGGTTTTAAAGCACCTGTCCAAGTTACCAGAGCCATTTTCTTATGCACACAAAGTTATTGCAATTTTGTTTGCTAATATGACAATGCTAGAAACAAGATCTGAGTATCCAGCTGGAAAAAGGGGGGAAAAAAAGGCAAAAAAAAATGCTTACACACACACTTCAAGCAGTTGCAAAAACGCTCTGCTTCACTGGCTTAGGCCAATCCTCCCTGCCAGTAAACTAGGCAGGACTGTGGTTTAACAGTTTTGCAGACGCTGTGAGGTAAAGAGAAAGAGCAAGCGGCTCCTAAGGTGTTCGTGCTGGTGACCTTGTCTCTCTGTCTCTCTTTTTCTCTGATCCATTAACTGAAGCCTTCAGTGGAAGGACGGAGGAGTACAGAAGTAAGGGTCATTCACCAGTACCTGTGCATGTAAATTGTAACGCCTGACGCGGAGGGAGTCTAAAATACAGTTACATGAAGCGAGAGTGAAAATCAGTCTGAGTGGGGTGGTCTGTTTAAAACCACTTTGCTACGCAGTTTAGGCTCATGGGTATCAGAGAGGTCAACAAGTATTTCCTAACTCCCTGGGAGTGTTGAGTTATGCTCCCAAAGTGCAGTTTCTGATGGATCTATCCACAAAAATCGCAGGATTCTGAAGCCCTGCTGAGTGCTGGCTGACTGTTAGCTAAGCACGCTACTTTCTTTGAAGGTGCCAAACTGCACTAAAAGTGGTTAAAGACGCAGGAAATGTTTCCTTTTTCCATTTAGGCAATTGTTGTCCTTGCCCCAGGGATGTTATATGAGCACGAGTGGGAGGGACCCAAACCCACACCTAAGCAGAAAAGTTAAATAGCCCTGGAGCTGGTGAAACGTCCTGCCTTCCATTTCAGCCAGGCTCTCCCTGTAATCTGTCAGCTGTCCGCTGCCTGCTATGGACTAGCGTCATTAGGTACATGAAAGGGGAAAACAAACATGCACAAAACCCAAGAAAACAAAGCAAACGGGATTCATGGTCTAGTGGTTAGAAGGCAAACCCTGAGGTCTCAGGAGAGCTGGCTCTCTCTTGGGTTGTGGCACTGTAACTCTCATTGGTTAACATCTCCTCCCTGTACCTCAGTTCACCCAGCAATAAAAAGGGGATGATTACCCCTCCCTGTATACATTAGGATGGCTCCAAAGCACCCACAGCCTAATCAGTGTTACAGGTTATTCCAGCCTTGGCAACCTGGGAAAAATCAAAGCTGATTTATACAGTCGAATCTTTGCTGGCATTGACAAACCGGTAGAGACAGTCCTGTCAAGTACCATATTTTGAACATAAGGTTTATACCATCCATTCCTGTCTTTTTTTCTTTTCCTTGCAATGGGAGATATGTACTGCATATGCTGATGTACCCCCTGAGGTATCTAAAAGACATGTATATGTGGTGCTTAGGGACATGGTTTAGCAGTGCACTTGGCAGTGTTAGGTTAATGGTTGGACTTGACGATCTTCAGGGTCTTTTCCAACTTGATTCAACGATGCTGTGTTTCTGAACTGACAATTATGGACTTGCATAAATTTTATCAGAAGAGGCATGAACCTTCTGTGGAAAACAGGAAATTTTTTCAAGAACTCGAAAACTTTCAATTTTCCCCACAAACTCTGGAAAGCTTCCATTTGAAACCCAAAACTTTCAGTTTTCGGTCTTTTTTCCCTTTTTTAACAGCAGAAACACATTTTGCTTAGAAGACATGGCAACCCACTTCCTGGGAAAACACAATCAAACATATCACAATGGGAGCTGCAGGTGACCATCAATGTATAATGGACATAACAGTATATTAACATCTGTCTTTACTCAGGTGTTTAGGATATTGATTGCCTGAGACAAAGGTCCAAATAGCCACTGGAAAAAGCTAGTTTTTCTTTACATGCTTAGTGGCAAGCGTGGACCTGGATTTATCCTAGCTAATAGTGTGGTCTTGTCTTCATTGCCCACATGTGGGTGTGAAGCGCCGCTTGAGATGCCTTGTCACATGTTTGCCAGTCTCTGGGGATGGCTCAGATACCCAAGGTGTCTTAAGAGGCACATGCCTATGTCAAGGAAACATAGTGAGCACTGGGTTTAATCAAGGTGTTAGAAGTGTGCATGTCTTCAGCTCCTACTGTAGGTAACAGAGAAGCAAGTACTTCTATTCATTACAGTGTAAGTCTTGGGCGACTAGGGATATATTTCATCTCAGTTAACTTTACACATCTAATAGGCTAAGGTACTTATCTAGAGTCCTCCTTACACCCATTGGAGAGACAGACATGTCAGGGCCATTAAACACAGCTACATTAAATGCCTTCAATAGGATAGTGGGATGGACTTCCTGGAGAGAGCCAAGACAGGTAGCTGCAGTTGTGATGAACCACACAATCATTGTATGGGTTTTAAAAAAAGTCTGGAGATCATTTGGTACAATCCCTCACTCAAAGCACAGGCATCCTTGAACTTAGATTAATTTATCCAGGATCTCATCTGGTTGACTTTTGGATATTTCCAAGGATGGAGATTTCACAGCCCCTGTGGGCCTCTCTTCCAGTGTTTGACCAATGTCAAGGTGAAAAAATTTCCCTATTATCTTGCTAGAGTTTTCCTGTCTGTTGCTTTAGTCCTGTTGCTGTGCACCTCTGAGAAGAATCTGGTTTGGTAGCTGCAGTTACCTAATGTCATAAGATAAGTTATTGCGAAACTTCTCAAGACTGAGCCAACCCACGACCCTCAGCCTGTCCTATTGTGCTGTGTGCTCCCACACCCAGCCATCTTGGTGATCCTCCACTTGGCTCATTCCAGTATATCAATCAAATATTTGATATTTAATGTTAGAGGATAAAAATTCCCTTCCACTCGTCCTCTTGGTGTATAAGAAGGACCCAGAAGTCCTAGATACTCTGGGCAGTTCCTCCACTCACATAGGATGAACACAGACCTTAATGAGGAATGAGCTTCCAAATACAAGTTTAATTCAGAATAGCAATTGCACCTTAATTTACACTCTACTCCAGAACACTTCTTTTATGAACTCCATGTAGGCAAGGGCACTGAAGGTCTCTTAAAAAGCTTATTTCCACTGTAGGTACCATAGCATTAGTAGCTATTCACAAGTAAAAACCACTAGCGGAATATGTAGGTAAGTTTGCTCCACATCACTGTAACTGTTAAGCCTCAGAGATCTTTGGAGAAAAGGCCTCATAGAGGTCACTGTAATATTATTCTTAAAATATGATCTCACCTGGTTTTGCTAAAAGTCCAGTACTGTGTATCTTTGAGGACAGAGGGAAGCATTGCTGAAACCCTTTCTGAGAAGTCCGAATAGCATGACTTTTTCTTAGAAAAGGAGGTGGAAGTAAACAAGCAGCGGCATAAACAGAAAAATCACTTTGCATGGAAAGTGGAAACGGTGGGCTGTAAAAAAGGCAGGCTTGATAATGATGTAGTCATTTTACTGCCAGTAAAAAATGGGAAGGGAGAAAAATTTTAAAAAGGTGCCTTCGCTAGAATGAAAAACTGGGTCTACTTGCCCCCCTAAAGGGTAATAATAGCCATTCTGGTAGTGTTAAACTCTTTGAACTGTGTCTAAGTACCACTTCTGTTTATTTTAAGGAAGGAAACTGTCAGGTTCTGTTTGTTCGTAGCGAGCCATCCACAATGTGCCTGATGCATTCAGCACTAGTAAAATAGTGGTACATCAAGTATAGGAAACAAGAGGTTTATCATGGGATTAGTCTTACAGAGATAAAAGTAATCACAGAGTTGCTCAGGACTTCTTGTTTGCTGTGAAACTTGACTACAGGAGGTGATGGGTCTTTTCTTTTACAGCTCTTTCTGGTTCAGGAGGGAGGGAAGTAGGGTTAAAATAAAAACCGCTCATCTCTCCCTGATTTTGTTCTTCCTCATCATTTGGTACTTTGCAAAGGGGCAACCTTTTTTTTAAGGTATCATGTTTCTACCTTGCAACAAATCCCAGTCGTGATTTTTATGGGCTAATTGCATTCCCAAACAGGTCATGAACTCTGGTCTGTTTTATTTCTATTCCTGATTTTAATTTTAATTTAAAAAAAAAAATAGTAAAAGTGAACTGATGCAACTAAGATTATGCTTTTACTTGCAGTGCATATGTTACGAGGCCAGTCACTTATTGTTTCAGGAAATCATTTGTTTTATAAACCAACTGGCTCAGCCTATTAGCTCATCATCTTGTGCCAGCATTCCTTCATTTCTGGCACTAAGGAAAAAAATTTAAAAAGAAAACTATTATTGGAGGAATTTTGACCTTTAACACACAGTGGCAAAGTCTCTCTGGGATACCATCCACAAGCCAGCTCATTCCTCCACAGTTCATTTATATCTTTTTCTTTGAACTGCTATATCGTAGACTGGACATGTGCACAGCTTTGGGGAAATGCCGTCTTATGGCATGTAGATGGATCTCCAGCCAGCGCTTGACACTTACATGAAGCTTTGGACTATCTGGGCACCTAGGTTAGCGGTGGGATATGTCTAGTCTTATGTTGTGCATGTATCTGCATTTGAGGTACTGCAAGACCCTGTAGATCCAGTAGAGAGAAACGAAGACTGAAGAGGGGGAATTAAGTTCACCTGTCTTGAGCCACTGCTCTGGGGTTTAATACAGTCTGACCAGTGAATGAAGCATGGGTCTGGAGAGCTGAGCTCTTCTAGCTCTCTGTTCAACAACCAGCATAGGGTAGTTGTTGAGGCTAGCCTCTGTTTCACACCACATTGAAAGAGGATACTCCAGTACTTACTGAGAGCACTCTGATACAGTATGCCCATCACAGTGAAGTTCTGAAATAAAATCTTCAGTCCAAAATTGAGCCAAAAAAAAAAAGAAAAAAGAAAAAAAAATAAACTGTTTTTATATTTTGTACTGGTGAATGTCAGAGTGCTGTTTAGTTCTAGTGACGCTTACCAGAAAGGTGATTGGGACTTCCCCTGCTTTGCATTGATCCTTTCAACTCTAGAATCTCCTGGTCAGGAACCATCTATTTAATGATTCTTTTTGTTGATGACTCCTGAAGCCCTGATCACAGCAAACAATACCATACAGCAGAGTAATAACAAAATTACATACATTCAGATATGTTGCATGTTGGATGAATGCATCTCATCTAAGATGAGATGACTACAGTGTAGGTCCCTACCTCCGAGTGAATGTCTAGGATACCATTATGGTCTAAGAAGTTCTAGTGATTGTATTCATTGGAGGAAAATGTGCAATTTTTCCACTTCTGAAGGAGGTGAATCACACCTTAATCTCTACTGATCCTGTTTGGGTTTTCCCCATTTACTAGCAAGGAATCCAAGATTATTTGCTCAAGTGTGGATATCAGCTTTAGAGATGAGCATTTTTGGTCAGGTAGCTCCCACGTTTAGTCACACAGGGTAGCAAGGGACTGTACGGTCCCCCAATTCTTGTCTCCACATCCTTTGGACAACTTCCAGAACTACTGTTTGGAGTAAATTTCAAAGCAGCAGTGGGAGGTGCGAAAAAAGGAGTTAAAGTTTTGGTTCTGCTGACCACATGATCTGACCAAGTGAGTCTTGGAATTGAAGTGTTAGAGCGAATTGATGTGGACAATGATGGGGGTAAATGCCTTGGATAAAGGAGTGCAGTAACTTATCTCTCTCTGCAGAAGCAATATGGAGGAAACAGGATGTTCCAGCAAATTTCTGCTAAATATTGACCTAGACACCTAACAAAAATCCTGTGGTCTCAACAACTTCTCTGTACTCAGAGACCTGTGAAAGGCCCTTAAGGAATATATTTTTTCAAGTCCATGTCCTTACACATAGAAGTTCTTTACCCGGTAATAAATGCTTTTTAATACTGGTGCAAAACCAAAACAAAGCAGGGCTAAGCACTCCCATAAATCACTACAAGTCAGCTAGCTCCTTCCAATTCTCTGAATACAAGCGGAAAAAATGTTAAAGATGTAATGTTGACAAAACAGTGAATTAAAGACATAATATGGAATAAAACAACGAATACAAAGCCAATTTGCTATTTAGATGGCCAGATCACAACCTGAAAGGGATGATTATGATTTCAGGCATTAATATTATGAAATAATAAATTCTTGCAATCTCCTCATCTCTGACAAAAGACAGATGAGATGACAGGTAAGACAGACAATTCAACAAGCCTCGCAACGCAAGCGTCTTCTGCTCCCCACAGTTCCTCTTTGCAAAAGGATACAACACTTGTATGACTGATGGTACAGCTAGCCCTACAGGTCTCCATTTTGAGAGAAACACAAAGTTTACTTTAAGAAAATCTGCTCAAAGTTACAAAATGCCAAATATACCATGCCAGCCAGCAGACTTTTTAAACTCTACTTTATGTTGCAATAGAAAATAGATACTGTGAAAAAAGAAATTATTTTTTAAAACCTGTTTTGCAATTATTATTTTTTGCATTGACTTCTTTACTTTTCTCCCTGTCCACGGCGTGATCAGGTGAATAAATTTCCATAGAGTAGTACAAGTGTTGGAAAAGCTTTTGTGCTATGGTCTGTCTTGTTGTACTTCATATCAGTGAGTTCAGACTACTTTAGCATTGTCTAAAAAAAGCCTGTACATGTAATTCATATTCCATGAATCAGCACACAAAGAGCAACTAGGTGGCCAAAGGTGAGGTCCTGTATCCTATGGATGGACGAACAACGCCCCATCAGGTATCTACAGTATGAACTCCCCGTCCCTCTCCCATTCTGGGGAAAAAGGCTGTCCCATCACACATCACACATTTCCAGCAAGGTACCTCACCACAGGCATCGTCTGCTCTCATCCTCTGTGTTGGTGCTTTCTCCTGATTTTAACCCTGACCATTTTCCTTTCTTGTTGTCAAAAGGCTGCTTTTCTCCTGGCTGCCAGAGACAATAGACATAACCTTCCAGCATCACATACAAAATCATATTTTTTGGCTTTTCCTCTACCACAAAATCTTATGAGTGCATGTGACCAAACCCCTCACCACTTCACGCCTGAAAACCGCTGCTCCTTCAGCCCCCCAGGAACAATGAGGAAGATGTCCAGGGCAAAATTCAGATGGATATATGTATATTAAGTAGATTACTTCCAGCCAAACATTCAACATATTCAGGTCATGCCTGTCTGCTTCAGGGAAGGCAACTGTTCTGCAAGCAGAGGGACATAAGGAGAGGGAACAAAAAAAAAAAAAATAAAACACCCATCTGCAGAATCAAAAGCCAAAGACGGGCCTGGTCCTTCCCTTCAGAGGCCTGAAAGAGAATGAAGGGAAAGTCTGAGACTTCCTGCCTTTGTAATGAGTTTACTAATTAAATGTTAATTGTGGGCCTCGACTGACCAACATTTAAATGAGGCCTTGGAGCCAGGAATTGGGCTATTGTGGTCGAAATGTTTATACGGACAGGAAAATTGCTTTCTAAACATCGGATTCCTGCGTGCTGGCCAAGCTCTGGAGGAAGCTCCACATGCAGCACTCCTGGGGATCACGCCTGAGGACTGCTTCTGCCGAGCCACTCTGTCCTCAGCCGGTGAGCGGTCACACACACTCCTGGATGCCTCCAGCTTTCTCCCATTTCCTACAACAGGGTGACTTTGATGGAGACCTGAAAAGAGGATGTCCCTGTGGGTCGTCACCCAGCCAGCTGAGCGTGCAAGCGATGCCAGTACTACCAAGGGGTGCACTTCTCTTAGACAGGAGGTTCTCCACCTCATATGCCGTGGGTGGCAATTAGAGGATATTTGTGCCTTACACTGAGATTAGAAGTGGTTTGTGGCAGGAACTCCCCTTTTTTTCATCTGTGTTTAGCACAAAAAGGCAGTATGGGACTGTGCTTCAAGGCTGGTGCTCACAGTCCCAACTGCTGTAAAATGTACAAAAGCCCTTCACACTTTCAGGGTTCACTCCTTTCTTTACTCTTCGATAGACTCCACGCATTCAGACTGGCTGTTGAAACACTTTACAGTCTGAGCTTTGATTCATCCTCTACAGTTTGTGTAGAGTTCGTGTCTTTGGGACATTCAGCAGATATTTGAACCTATGAGTCTAGTTTTCTTACCCCTTCACCCTTCTTTTTATCTTCTTTTCCTCTGAGAGCTTGAAGAGCCTTTTTCACACCCGTCATTCACATCACATTGCTGCTCCTTATCCAAAATCCTCCTGCTAAGGAACAACGGGCACTATGCAGCCCTTGACCCATGTGGATCCATTGTTCAGCTCCTATTGTTCCTTCTAGCTTTTCTTCATGATGCATCTCAAAATCCAACAAAAAATATGCTAAGCATCCTATTAGCGACTATCTTCCATTTCAGAACCACACGACAGGTAGTTTTTGAAGAATTCATGCTCTAGTCAGCCTGTGTGGTCTTGCATTTCTCTAAAAGCATTTCAGTACAATAGCATGGTATAATGAAGCAAAAATGACTTAAGCATGCCAGAAGCCTAGAAGTTGTGCTCTGTGTCCTGCACAACCATTTTCCCTCTGACTTTTTTAACCATGTTGATTAAAATTGACCACACCACTTTAGGCCTGGTGATTGCAATTAAGACCCACCCCCACTAACGCTGATAAATTTGGCCTGGTAAATTCTAGTTGAACTTTCATTCTCCTGTTGAGCTTCCCCTTTTATTTGTGTGTTTAAGTCATACCTCTGTATTGTTAGTAGTTCAGATGTGAAAATGTATTTGACCATTATATCTCGGGGGGGGAGGAAAAATATACTCACCTGATTTACCAATTAGCCTTCTATTTTATTTTAGAAATGGATGTCAGGGAAGTGAAGCGATAGCCTAAGCCGTGCTGAAAGGTTCTATTAGTTTTGGGGTAGCCACAGTGTTAAGCAATTCCAGCTTACCTGGGAAAGGTCAGATGAGTCCTTGCGATAAGGCTCACGGCTGAATGTAGTGTTTTATTGTGGAACAGCTTCAAGCTGTACTAGCCAACAGTGACTTAAATTGGTAAACTGGGTTCCCATCAAGTCCAAATTAAGCTCTTGTACCAAAAGATCCCATTGGATTTCAAATATTCAAATGAAAACCAACCGTCCTGTCATCTCTCCCCCTCAAAAGAAAACAAAAATTCAGGCTTTGATTTTGTTGGGTTTTTTTTATTCCAGCTTAACAGTGAAGATTCAGAGCTTCTGTATTCATGGAATATGAGGAAGCAAAACGATTCCACTTTGTTCCTGTTCTTTTCAAATGCCACGAAACCAAAGCATAGCAGAAAGCATATTGGGAAGCCTCTTGTGTCCCTCAGCTTAGGGATTTGGTTCTGCATCAGTCACAGTCCTGTAGTACCAGAGCCCGAACTCCTGTTTTATAAAACCATATTGTTATCGTCAAACAAAACCATAACCTGCTTCAAGCAGTTCATCTTGGTTATTTTGCTCAGGTATATTCCAGTTTTACATGAAGACGGTCTGAGCAGTGTTTGCTGTAATATGATCCGGTCATAGTGTTGGCCAAATTCTCTGCTGGGATCAGTCAATACAGCATCACTAATGCCAAGGAATCAATTTACTGGGATTACTGGTCGTCTGCTCTTTTCTATTTAAGGAGATTTTTCTTCTATTGAAGACGATGTTTCCTATTTCCTCCCTGTTTGAGACTAACGAACGCATTGATTTCTGTGCAGTTACTTCTGCTTAAGCTTTCAGAACTACATCACATTAAATGAACTCTATGTATTCCTACATACCCTTTTTTCTGCAGAAGAAATGGCTTATAGGTTTTCTTAAATTATGGCTTTCATAGTCATACATGTTTTTAACAGTGCAGGCGCACTGGGCAGCTAGAAGGAATTATTGCCACAACTGTACAGGTGAGCCACTACACTACTGGTGTCCAAACTCATCCCATCAAATTTTGGACACTAAGGGGAAACATCTGATTGAGGTACATAGCTCACTCTTCACCTATAATGAAAGTGGTGGGTGAAGGTGGCATTGTCTTACTCAGTCACTGTTAGAGCTGCAAAATCCTCTGTTAGTGTCTTTAGTGACAGATGTGCAGCAGGGATGGGTAAAGAGGAAGCACAACCTGCAGCAACAGCTCTCTTGGTTTGTTGTTCCTGTTGTTATTCAATGGCTGTTCCTTTATATTTTTGTTGTTGTTGTTTATAATTTTCTTTTTTTCAGAGGTGGAAAAAGAGAGATACAATGCACATCAAGAAATGTCCGTTTAATACTCCTGAATACAACAGGGACAATTTGGCTGCTTTCTGTGTAAGTACACATATTATGGTTGCTTGGAATATGATTCTTCTTGTGCTAAGGACAAATAAGTTTAATTTTTCACATATAAACCTACCCACAAACTTGGTGCAAAACCCTGGGGAAGGGATGTGTTAAGGAAGAAAGGCTGTTCAAGCATTTAATTGGTTACCCTCCGTCTCTTGACACCCTACTCCAGCTTGCCAGAGTGACATCTTAGGCCAGGTATCTTGGTCCAGTGAGTTATTTCCATAAATTTGCTGCATTTAACTGTGTTACCTAAGCAGGGCTGTAGCTACCCTCAGTGGTTCTGCATTCACACGATGCTCACTGCCGGGACCCATACACTTCTTTCCCATGTCTTGGTGAAGTTACTGCTGAGAACTGCAACCAGGTAGAAGTTGTGACAAAGGAGCCAGACCTCTTGGGTAGTGAAAGGACATTGAATTTTCCGTCCTGATCTGCAGGTTGGCTTCATAGAGCTGAGTGTGAGAAAAATTAGATCTCAGAAACATAGTGGTTGAAGGAGATGTGGAAACCATTTCACACTTCAGGCAAGGGAGAGAACAGGTCAAAGTTGACTCCTATGTAGTTAACAGTGGCATGTACAAGCTTCTTCCAGGAGAAGCAGGGCCAAAGGGAGACTCTGGGATAGCTGCAAGGCCCGCAGCTGTGTGGAAGCTGTCTCAGATAAGGAGGCAGCAGACAGGAACTGACCACTAAGCGCTATGCTGGAGTACAACTGTCAGACTGGGATAAATCCACGGCCACAAGTATTACCCTGGGCAGTCAGTGTGCTGTGCACCACACTCCTGGAGATAGGAGGGGAAGGTGGGATTCAGAAAATTCCTGCTCGAAAAGCACAAATCCTAAACACCTGACCTACAGGAATGCTCCAAAGCCTCAAAGTAGGCACTTGGCCCATGAGACAGCTGAGCCATTTGGGTTCCCCCAACTGAGGTTTCCTCTTACCTGCTCTGATACACCAGCACCTGCCTAAATGGTATTCTGCAAACTCTAACACTTCTCTTACTGCCTCACAGTACAGCTAAGCTCAGAGCCTTAAGGATACGGAAAGCATCTAACCCTGCTGACACTGCGTCACTCGTACCTGAAGTTCAATACGAGTTGGCATTTGTACAGATCCAATCCCAGGTGCCTCACAGTCTCTATGACATTAGGACATTTTAGCCCCATTTCCTAGAGAGGAAGATGAGGCACAAGAAGACGGAAGATTGTGGCACAGTCCCATGCTATCTGGAGCAGCAAGAGGAGCATGACTGCATCAAGGTAATGATAGGGGCAGGTCAGGGAGACCCAGTGAGAAGGAGGAATTTTCCCCTGGCTGGAGCAAGATACTGCCAGTGCTTCGTGGCTTTCCGTAGCCAATGGCATCATTTGACGCCCAGCTGGGTTCCTGTGCATGCCTCTGCCTTGGCTTGAGAAGATATCCTGCTAAAGAAAGGTTCCAAAGCAAACCCAACACCAATCTCCCATAATACTTTCTTAGCAGAACTCACAGCCACTTCCAACTAAAATTATTAAATCAAATGCAATTGCAAATAAGAAAACAGTTGTCACAGGACCCTTAATCTCAGGAGAAGGAGACGTTGGCAGACTGCCAAAGAGATGTTGCCACAGCAGCAAGAATTTTCCCTCCAGCAAGCGTACCCCTAACCCTGAAGGAGTTTACTTCAAGTTGTAGACACATAAAGTCATATTGACACTGCCCATCACAAGGGCCTCATTTAAGTATCTCACCTCTTATGGGATGTAAGGTCTAGAGACTGTTGAGCACTTCAGACCACCTACCACCAAAGCTCTCAGATCTTCATTCCTCTACAGTCAGTGGAGAAAAATGGTCACATCTCGATCAAACAGGCTATCAGTTATTATAGATAAGGAAGGGCTCCAGACTACGTAGTCCTACATAAGGCCATGGACATTATCTGCCTGCACCAGACCCCAGTCCATCTAGCCTGGTGTCCCTCTTCAGCCAAATCCCAAGCCAGAAGATCGGGACACCACAAGGATGAAATAAAAAGCTTCACAGCAGCCACCAGTTAAGTGTTCTGTGGCTCCCACCTTGCTTCCTTTCTTAGTGAAAGATGGAAGAAACAATTCTTTATTAAATCTTTTGACTACACAAAAGAATAAGTTCAGACTCACAAATGACTTTGGGAAACTCCAGTTACTATTGTCAAATCATTCTAGTCGGGGAAAAAAGTCAAGAACAGGGAGAAGAAAAATAAACTGATGCATTCTTTATGCTTTTTTTTTGGTAGCGAATGTGTAGTGACCCAAAAAATCAATTATTTCCTCTAATATAGAGCTATAATCCTCTCTAACAGCTAGACTTTAGCTTAAGCCCTGAAGTACAAGGTTTAATATACCTTCCAATAGTTTTATTGTCTTTAATTATGGTTTGTATTGTTATCCTTGGTATCTGTGTAAATAGTCAATCCCTTTTTTAATATGGTTTCCTGAGGGGACAAAGTATATGACATGACACTGTCTGTGACACTGCATCTCTCTACCTGTTCCACAGTGAGAACTTCTGAGTCTAGGCCAATTTCAAGTATGTTTGACAGAGAAACAGAGATACCAAGTTGTTAAGTCCTGAAAAGTTTAACTGTAAGAAAAGCTTGAAAGTAGAAGAGAGTCACCACTGAATGAAGGATGCCAGGAAATCTGCACAGAAGGAAAACTTCATAGAAGTCCAAATGTGACAAAGATTTGACCAACATTTGCACTTTATAATGTATTAGGGAACATGCCTAGGACACTAAATCCACGGAGCCTTCTTTTGCTTTGCTCAGGTCAAGTTATTTATTTTATAATGTTGTTAAACCCTGCACTTGGCACTTTTTGGTAGCAAGTCTTTCCCCAGATTAGTTGCATGTTGATAGTACAAGCGTGATCATACAGACATTTCAAATGTGCCCTTTCTGTCATTGCCCAATTATATAGTAAGTGGCTAATGGTAACGGGTGGAGACATTTTTTGATCATTCTGAAAACTTTCAGAGATTTTTTTGGACTGTAGATGGTTCAGAAGAAGTAATTTTCATGGAGTGAATTTGATAGGTACAGATGGAAAACAATTTCTGCAGTATTTAGAAGATGGAAAAAATGACAGGGATTGAAGAGTTTATGGAAAGATGCACTTACATTGCATGTTCATTTGAAATCTGATTCATACCTTTGCATTTTCTTACATGCCTTCTCTCATTTCGCACCAACATCCTATGTCAGTTCCAACTGCACCTATTACCTTCTTGTTAGCTTACTCTCTATCTCTGTTTTTAAATGCAATACACATATTTAGTAGGCACACGAGTAGCCTCACCAAAAGTTAATTTCCACAGCATATGTTTGCATTGGAGGTCTCCCTTCCAGATACCTGACAGGCCCAATGCTACTTGGGTTATATGAATTAATGGCATCACTGCCTAAGGTGCAGAAGCTCTGAGAATTAATCTGCCACACTGTAATGATTCACTTCTTATTACACTACGACGATTAAGGCCGCAAGTTGAAAAAAGTGTTTAAGTGCACATTAAACATATGCTTAAACCTTAATGGCGATAATAATAACAACACTTCCAGTTGTATAGCTATAAAGTAGGAGAGAGAAACTTGGATTACCTGCTGGAATCATATATTTTTATCCTAATGCAATGAAAGATGAGAGAAGATAAAATGAGATGTGGTGAGATGAGATTAAATGGATTTGTACCAGCTTTTTTAGAACTAAGTTTTCAGTAGTAAGCACAGGATAGTGTTTTTTAATTCTTATGTTTCAAAGCTATTATTAAAAAGTGAATCTTCTGCTTTGAATTTCTGTTCCATGTCATCCAGTCAGGCTTGTATCTAGTCCAGTAACTTGTGTTGGACTAACACATTTCTCCCTGGAAGGTGACTCAATTTAAATTAAGTAGCACACATCAGGAAATGGAAACTCTATCATTCCTTTCTGTAGTTTGTTAATCAGCCTCATTGTTAAAAAGATATGTGCCTTATTTCTAAGATGAACACGTCTAGCTTTCATATCCATGATTCTTGTTATCTGCTTTCTGACAGATTAAACTGCCCTTTCGTATCTTGCATTTTCTCTATTATGCAGTGTAATCAAAGCTTTTCTCAGTCTTCTTTCATACAGGCTAAATAAATCAAGTTCTTCATTTCTTACACCATTAGGCATTTTCCCCAAGCCTCTAATCCTTTCAGTGCTTCTCATCTGTGCACCCTCCACATCTACAGCACCCAACCCAAGATGAGAGTCCCACACCACGTGTGCAGACCTCCTGATCTGAGACTCTTCCAAAAGGTTCTAGCTTAGCCTAATTTTATCTTTTTTTTCACACAAGCTTTTCAAACCCAGATATTATGGGCAGATACCAGAGTAAGGGAGCGATGACATGAGCGTTTATATCAGCAGATCTGAAGGTGCCACAAGCATTTGCAGAGGGATAGTCACCTGAGGGGTGAGCAGCAACAGCCTCGTACCTCAGCTACAGCCAGAATGTCCCACCTGACTGTGCCATCAGCTGGCTCTGTCAGGGCAGCTCGCCTGAGGAAAACTTGGGCTGGCCAGTTATTGTAAATTACATCAGGCTAATTAAGCTTTGATTTACAGATGTCATTTTACATAGTCATTTTATACTTGGTAGAATGTGGTTTGATTACCCCTTACTGCTGCCTTATCTTCAATAGCTACAAATGCTATTAGCAGTTTTGCAGCAACTTATTCATTTTTAACAATGTAACAATAAAGCCTATACCATGGTTAACCATGCAGGAAATGTCACTTACAAATTATCATTTCCAATTATTCAGTATTAATTTAAGGGATACTGTTATCAGGCCACTTACATTTTTTTCTTTATGTGATCTTCCTTTTCTTTTCTTTTCTTTTCTTTTCTTTTCTTTTCTTTTCTTTTCTTTTCTTTTCTTTTCTTTTCTTTTCTTTTCTTTTCTTTTCTTTTCTTTTCTTTTCTTTTCTTTTCTTTTCTTTTCTTTTC
>Ga0065711_1006842_pt1 | contig 23534 bp, 17 predicted proteins | sample Hoacrofraction12_FD_59098 | JGI IMG/M metagenome (GOLD analysis project Ga0065711, IMG submission 59098) | Hoatzin crop microbial communities from Cojedes, Venezuela - Epithelial fraction 12 v2 (version 2) | ecosystem: Host-associated > Birds > Digestive system > Esophagus > Crop | place...
GCCGAGGGGCCGGCCGGGCCCCCGCCCTGGGGTGAGACCACCTGGATCTACCACGACGGTGAGGACACCAAGATGATCGTGGGTGAGGAGAAGAAGTTTCTGCTGCCCTTCTGGCTGCAGGTCATCTTCATCTCGCTGCTCCTCTGCCTCTCGGGCATGTTCAGCGGCCTCAACCTGGGCCTCATGGCCCTGGACCCCATGGAGCTGCGCATCGTGCAGAACTGCGGCACGGACAAGGAGAAGAACTACGCCAAGCGCATCGAGCCCGTGCGGCGCCAGGGCAACTACCTGCTCTGCTCCCTCCTGCTGGGCAACGTCCTGGTCAACACCACGCTCACCATCCTGCTGGATGACATAGCTGGCTCCGGGCTGGTGGCCGTGGTGGTCTCCACCATCGGTATCGTCATCTTCGGTGAGATCGTGCCGCAGGCCATTTGCTCTCGGCACGGCCTGGCCGTGGGCGCCAACACCATCTTCCTCACCAAGTTTTTCATGATGATGACCTTCCCGGCTTCCTACCCTGTCAGCAAGTTGCTGGACTGTGTCCTGGGCCAGGAGATTGGCACGGTCTATAACCGTGAGAAGCTGTTGGAGATGCTGCGGGTCACCGACCCTTATAACGATCTCGTCAAGGAGGAGCTCAACATTATCCAAGGAGCCCTGGAGCTGCGCACCAAGACGGTGGAGGACGTGATGACGCCTCTCCGAGACTGCTTCATGATCGCTGCCGAGGCTGTGCTTGACTTCAACACCATGTCCGAGATCATGGAGAGCGGTTATACCCGCATCCCTGTTTTCGAGGGTGACCGCTCCAACATCGTGGACTTGCTCTTTGTTAAGGACCTGGCTTTTGTGGACCCAGACGACTGCACTCCGCTCAAGACCATCACCCGCTTCTACAATCACCCGCTGCACTTTGTCTTCAATGACACCAAGCTCGATGCCATGCTGGAGGAGTTCAAGAAAGGTGGGCTCGTGCCTGCGGCGGGGGCGCGGGGGTGCTGCTTGGTGGTGGTGGTCAGCATCCGCTGACCTTCCTGCGGTGAGCTGGCCGGGAAGGCGAGGGAGCTCTGCGGAGAGGTCCTCTCCGGGTCCTGCTTGCGGAGGGGTTCGGGAAGGCGCCTTCGGGACAGAGGGTGGCCTGTGTTTAAGCATCTGCCAGCTCTGCCCATTCCCTGGGCCAGAAGGCTGAAATGCGGCTGGTATGTGCCCCTGGCCTCTTTTCCCCACTGCACGGGGATGTGTGTGTGGGCGCGGTGCCAAGCAAGGTTGTTTTCTTTCTTGCTTTTTCCACTCGTCTGCCCATCATAGAGAGAACCGCTGACGGGAATCCGCGCCCATTGCTCGGCTGTGTCTTCTCGGTGCTTTTTCAGCTGGCCTGACCGTGAGGAGCGAGTGGGCTGCTCGGGTGGGTCACCCGTCTCTTCCAGGCTTGGTGTGCGCCCACGTGCTGAGATAAACAAGGCGTTTTAGCTCCATTCATAGGCTCAGCTGTCCGACCTCAGCTCTGTGCTCGTGTTCCCGTTATTTTGATTGACGCTTTGATCTTGTAAGTCATAAGTAGTTTTGTTTTCTTAAAATACGTTCGAAAGTACCTGTTGGCACTGCACTTCAGAGTCATGGGTCGCTTTCCCAAGGCCTCCCTCTGCCCCCAGGACCACCGGCTCAGCAAAGCGGTGACCCTTTCTACCTCTCGGCTGTAGCGTGTGTTAGCTGCTTCGGAAGGGCACTGAGGCGTTCTGGCCCCGTCTTAATGGTAGGAGCGGATGATCTGACAAATGCATCTTAATTCCCATTTTGCTTATGAGAAAGGAAAACACTTTTTTTTGCTTTCCTTTTGAAATCTGTTCCTCTCTGCAAGCCGGGTAGTGATGCTACATGGCCTGTGCAGGACAGTGCTTTCAAAGAAGTAGTTAAGTGAAATTTCAGACAGATTGGAAGTGTGAACTCCCGTGCTGAAAACTGAAGGTCATTGGAGTGCCACTGGGCTGTTTGTACCCGGGGAGATCGGATCGACGTACCGCCGAGCAGCTCAGTCCCTGGGAGATGATCTGGCTGAAAGAGGAGATCTTTACAGCTGCACTGACCCCACAGTTAGGCTGACGGGGAGTATCTGAGTTCACCTTTTATCAGCTGCAAAAGTTAGCTTGAAAAGAACGTTGTAAATTGGTGAATGGTCTTTCTAGGTAATAAATTGAAATTACCACTTAAATTTCAGGTGCTGTTTTGTCCACACACTGAGCTTTGGTGGCATTTGATCTCTCTCTTCCTGCTTAACTCAGTTTTGGGGATTTGGAAGGTTACTTCATTGGTGGTTTCCTCATCTGTTTCATCTTCACGGACAGAAGGTGAACATACTCCTGTTTTTTTACTGGCCAGTGCAGCAGCGGTTTTCTTTATCTCCTTCTGCCTCTGCGTAGTGATGGGGAAATCTTATTTGGGTTTGGAGCTGTTGAAGGAGAGATGAGGGAGAGCCTCCCTCAGCTGGGGTTTCTGCGCTGTGGGATCTGCAGCCTGGATCTGGAAAACTCAATTATGTCACTTAGCTGTTGGCTGGTGAAGATGGATTTTGCTGCGTGTGCGGGCATAGAGCTCTTTCTCCCCTCCCCCACGTTATTCGGACTGCAGATAGCATGATGGGGTTCTTAACCTGTAGTGAGACTTGTGGTTTTTCTGGTTTCGTTTGTAGAAATGCATCTGAAGAAATGAATATTGTGTTGGTCGCTAAATTTCCCACGTCTGAAAGAGATGAAACACTCCTCTGTGTTAATGCAGGAGTCCTTTTATTTCATAGCTGGGAGAATTAGGTGTGCATTTTAGTCCTGCAAGCGTGGCTAAACCAAGTATGTCTCCTTACAGTTCCTGAAACTCAAAATAGGCTGCTTAAAAATTCCTCTGGGTGGCTTGGAAGGTGTGCTAGGAAACCTCCCAGGAGCACAGGTTTAGGGTGACTTCCTAAGATGCGTGTTCCCTCCTGAGATCGCTGTGTCCCGGAGCTGTCTCTGTAGTTGGGAATTAATTCAGGCTAAGTTGAGCATACTTCAACGTTTACTCCAGAATAGCTGTGCTGGCTGTCTGTATTGACAAACCCTGGTGTTAGGACCAGCTCTGCCCGAACTGGTTTCTCTTTAAAAGTGCAGATACAGTGGAAATAAATGGCTTCCTTTGTGTCCTTTGAAATGAATGTAAATAACTGATAGCTTGCTTGATCTGGCATAGCGCGGTGTCTTTTGCAAGAGTTCTTCAAACTTTCTTCTTCAGAGCAACCTTGCCAAATTCCCGTGAGAATGTACAACTTCAGGGTGAGAATCAAATTGCACGGTACTCTCTGATAGTGTTGAAAATAAGCTTACAGTTTTTAATCATTCCCTTCCCACCACATTGACCTTCCGTCGCAGTAGTCTTGCTTCAAAACCCATGTGTATGTCTTTTTTTTTTTTTTCTTTTTTTTTCCACCTGGATCCCTGCTACCAACGTTTGGGCAGCCTGTGTGATAGTGCTGTCAGTTGAATACTTTAATTTGTTTAAGGAGAGAGGCTTGTTTTTTTGAAGAAGTTTAGTCATTAGCTGGGTAGGTGGCATTTTAAAGCTTGCTTTTTGGGCAGGAGCAAAACATACTGAACCTAAACACGGAATGAAGGCTTAGGAGGAGGAGATTAAAAGCCAAGCATGGCAAGATATATGTCCCCGCTTCATCTCCCACAACAGCGTAAGTAGTTCTGGTGCTTAGGCTGAACAGTTGGAGGGTTTGGTGGTGGGACTATTATTAACATTCTTTGCCCACAATCGCAAAATAAGTATCTGTTTCACTTCTGTGCTGCCAGGCAAGAAACTTAGTTTTAAGAGAGAGCCGCAGCACATTCCCACTCCCTTTTTGCTCTAATCTTTTAAAGTGTGAATAAACATGATTTCTGAAGCAGTCTGCAAAAAAGCTTCCCTTCTAAAAATCATTGTTTGCTTACAAATAAATAAATAATTAGCGTTTGAAAGAGGGGCACTTTTCTGTTCCCATTGACAGACCTTAAACCTCTACCAGCACTGTTAAATCTATTAGTCTACAAGTTGAGCAGACTGAGTGATTAACTTACTTGAATTAAATCATTCAAATTTAATGCGAGGAAGTATAAGGTGCCCTTTGTACTGGCCTCGGAAATGACCTGCTTGACTTGCTCAGTGCAAAGAGATACCCCCTTTGAAGTGAATTCACCCCCAGCTAATCTGACCTTGGCCATTGCTGTTGAGGGGAGAAAGGTGTTACCTGTTCCAGGATTGATTCCTGTCCTTTTTCTTAAGCTGCGGCAGGGAGTGAATGAGTAGCAAAGTCATTTTTGGAAAGAAGCTACTGAACTGTCTCCACCGGTCTCCTTTTTCTTGTTGACAAGTGTGTGGGCTTGCTTTTTGTGTTTTCCCCCTTCTAGACAGTTTTCCTAGGTCTCTGCTGAAATGCTCTCTGGCACTTGCTCTTGGTGTTTTTCGCAGGCAGATCTCTGCGTGTGTGATCCTAAATCCAAAGCGTTCTATTTCTAGCTCCCTGCCTGCCAGAGCTACAAGAATTCAGCTTGAAAAACCTCCTGTTGTAATACTAATATTTTAAGATTGGCCCACTTTCTGCGAGCCATTGTATGGCTGCTTTCCTGGTGGCCTGGATGGCTTCGGCGGGCAGCAGTTTCTCAGTCAGCGTCCTTCTTATCTGGAGACTTTGAGTCATATGTTTTCATCTTATTTATATCTGTCTCCACTGTTATGTTATAGTAAAGATCAGAGTTAATAATCTGTTACAAAGAAGTCATAGTAACTGTGTGCAGCAGTTCTGAGCTCTTGTTTTCTGAATCACATGTCAGCCTTAAGGAAATTCCGAGATTTCTTATTAAAATAGTTACAAACTGGACGTTAAAAGAGTTTTCTTTCCTAAAAACTTTGTCAGATTGAATTTGATGATCCTCTCTTCCTTCTCTGTTGGTCTTGTATTGTCTGTTTTTAAGAGCGTGTATGTTTGGTGGCTATATTTAGTGTGGACATGGGACCTGGAGAAAAACTTTGTCCATTTTTTTTCTAGTTCCTCTTCCCTCTCCAAGGAAGACCAAGCCCCAGCAACGTGAAACCTAAAACCCCCTGCTTTTGAGGGAGCAGAGAAGAATGCGTAGACCTACTTATTCCTCTTTTAAGCATATAGTTCCTCTTTTTGGAACAAGATTGGACAGCAATTGATTGGTAGTCTGGGGATCCAGAGTTCTGCATTACTGTTGTTGGTTTGAGGGTTGTTTTTTTTCTGTTACTAGGTCACTTATCTTTCTGGTACAGCTCTAACCCAGGCTTGTGGGTGGCTTCTTTCCTGGTCCCTTTCAGGTTTTATGGGTTCCAATCCAGCTGAATCTGAGTCCAGACTTCCCATGAATAACTGCTAATGGATCTGAATGCTCACTTTCTGGTTTATCTAACAGGTTGTCTGCCTCCTGAGCCATTCTTCCTGTGACTGCAGCATTATGAGAAACTGGAAGAAACTATACAAATCCCTACTGGGATTATGAAAGGCGTGTAAAACTCCTGCTTGGAAAACAATATTGTTTTCAGGGCTGCTTGGCTAATAAAAGGCACCTCCTCTGATCCTTGCAGGGAAATTCACATAAAGGGAACAGTGTTGAGGAGGTCCAGTGTGGAGACTTCTTTTGTGTGAAGAGAGTAGGGGAGTGGTAGGTGGGAGGAAATTTGCCACCAAGGTACAGACGACTTCGCATGATATGCCTGTGGATTTGTTCCCTGCATAAAAATTGCGTGTGGGGGTGGGGGTTGCCTCATGACAAGCTGTTTCTTGGCTGTCTGACAACGTAGCACCCGCAGGTGCTGCGCTGCCAGGAGCTTTGCCAGCCTTGCAGAGCTCCTGGGGGATGCGTGCTTGTCCCACTGGAGAAGAGCGGATGTGGGTTCCTGCAGGCAGCCCTCCTGCTGGTATGCCGAGGGGGAGGCGTTGAGGGGAGCGCATCGGGGAACAGCTCCAGTGCTCCTGGGCTTCCTCCTGTGAAGCCTTTTTAGGAACCGGGAGAAGAATAGATGCTGCTGGAGAGTGGTTCAGGTGGCTGGTGGGGAGAGGAGTAAGTGAATTAAATTACTTGAGCTGTAGAGGTTTGAATCCAACACTCATGTTGGTTGTGATTCTTGGATCTCTTTTGAACTGATTGCTAGCAACTCTTGTCATTCAACAAAGACAAGAAGTTGCCTTTTCCTCCCCTCAGCTGTTCGCTAAACTAGCAAATGCTTTCCTGCACTGAAGCTCATGGGAGTGAATTCCACCACAAGCAAACCATGTTCCTATCTGCTTTCTCTGTGTCTGTAAAGGTTATCTGCAATAGGCATAGATGTAAACTTCAGGTCAGTCTGTGCAACCAGCAGCATTTCATGGCCAATTTTGGAGCAGACTAGAGAGAAGAGGCAGAATGTCAGCTTCTGAGCATATTTAGTAGTGCAGGAAAATGATCAGGTGGTTTAACCATTGCAGTATTCTTCCAGGGCTGAGATTTTTTGAGTTTCAGTATTTCTTTGCCACCATGAGGATCTGAGGAGCAGAACGCTTTCTCAGTGAACTTCAGTTGACTCTAAGGGTACATGAACGATGACAGTGAATCCTCTGCAGTAGTACATGTCTCATGATGGCTATGGCTGCTTAGAGAAGGTAGTAGAAAAGAGCAAATTTATTTTATTCCCTGTGGAAGCTTACTGATCTCAGGCTGCGATTCGAGAAGTTCTGGATCTAAAGATGTTGTCTTTATTAAATCGCCCTAGATGCCTGTTTCTTTCTGTGAGTGTGTCTAATCAACATTGAACCTTTGTCGGCTCTTGCCCATAGACAAACAGCAACGGTGGGGTATCTCCTGTCAGTAGCTTTGTAGTGCTAGTGTCAGAAAGAGATAGATCTAAAGGTTGCATTTCTTACTGTGGCTTCTGTATGAGGCCATCCACAGGCAGGTTTTGTTTCAGCAGGCTGTGATATCACTCTGGCTGGTAATTGTGGAAATGAGGGAGTTAGCCACCTCACACTTCATAAGTGTTATAAGCCCCAGTCCCCTCCCTTCTTTGTTGCAGGAATCATTATAGTGAGTGGGAGTGTGTGTGTGGGTTACTAGGCTGCTTAGTTTGGAGCATCAATGCCGTTAAACTGTAGACAAGGTCTGCTCGTCTTTCTGGTGTTGACTAGTGTCAGATTTTGTCTTGCTTGCTTGGAGGGCAGACATTGTAGCGCACAGGAATTAAAACCTGGAGAATCTGAAGTCTCACTGCTTCACCTCTTCTAAACACTTTGCAATGTATGCCTAGTGTTAGTCATAAGTTATTTTTACAGGTGCTTAAGCACCATCAAGTAGGCCTAGAATGAAAGGAGTGGCCCAGCAGTCTGTTGAATGAGTCTCTATCTCATCCTGCTGTGCTTTTTCCGTTAATACCTAACAAGAGCTCACTTTTTCATTAGCTTATGTGCCTCTACAGAGATGTGGTGCAGTTGCCTGTCTAGGTAGACCCATTGCACTGCTGGTATTGAGTCCCTCCCAATTTCACTAATAGAGCTTGTAAAACTAGCCCTCAACACAGAGTACTCCCGTACTCTAAACCACACCCTGGTGAGCATGACCTGGCACTCTTGTTAATTTGACAAGGTCCTGAAATACAGCCTACCAGCTACAAACAGGAGTGTAAATACTTGGTGCTAATGACCTACAGCCAACAGCACATGGCTAACAGTCCCAGATCAGGTGGTTGATCCAGCCTGGCTCCTGCCAAGGTCAGGACTATCTAGTGATGGGGTTCTATTCCACTTTTCAACAATATATAGTGGTACAAAGAGATGCATAAATCTGTCATTAACTTTCTTCTGATGGAATCCACCTTTTCCCTTGGCCTGGAAATCAGCATGGCCCCATAGTTGCTGGTGGAAGAAGCTATGCTGGGAATAGACTAGGGCTAAGTTGATGGTATACAAAGGATCTGTGTGAAGGGCATGAAAAGTAAATCTGGCTAAGGAACTGTAAGGGGAAGTGATGACCTAGTCACCTCAGTGTAGGTCTTCTTACAGAGAGGCAGGGGTAGGGAAGAGAAAGGGCTGGCTTGGAACAGGTGAGAAGCCCCTTGGTGTTCTAAATAGCTTTTCGTGCAACATGGAGTAATGAAGATCTGATTCTTCAAAGTGTATTATTGTGAATTTAGGCAGAGAAACTAAGGTCTACTAAAAGATGCCTGATACCTCTTAAAAACTAAAACAAACAACCCCAGACAAAACCCACAAAATAACCCCACTAACGTGGTGACTCCAGCATATGCAACTGTACTGTCTTTCACAAGGTGGACTTGGAAGAGCCAGGTCCCCATTTGACAGTTCAGCTTGAAACAGTTCGAGGTTGCGGTGTCAGAAGGACGGAAGGCAGAGAGATGCCCTCTCTCGCAGCAGAGGCCATCATGTTTGGAGAGGAACTGAACATTCTTTTGACTTTTCTCTGGAGTTGCGTGTACCTGATGTGCTTAACAGAGTGGCCGGCTCTGCTTACCTTTCCATTCCTGGACGCCAGTAACAAAAAGGCTTTGATTCTTTCCAAACTTGTATCCACTAACTCTTTCCTTTTTTTGGTCCTCCTTTACTCAAAAGTGCTCTATTCTCTGTTTATGGCTCTGTCTGTAGTAGTTTTCCACTCTGGAGAGTCGTGAGTTAGGGGCCCTGGGAGACCTCTGAGCCGTTGTTCCTGTGTTTCGTGTTAAAATTGCCTGGGAGCCTTCCAGACTTTTGGTAGACAGCCAGTTTTCACTGAACAGAAGAATGATTTTTAGGATTTGCCACGCTTCTGTGTTGTCTATGGGACATCATATGGGCTGTCTGTCTTTGACAACTGTGTTTTAGTGCACAACCTGTAAATGCAAGAGATGATTCTATGTCTGGGTTGGCTGGAATATTAGGATTCTTACATGGGTGTTTGTGGTTACTTTTGTGGTTTAAAGACATGAGTCAGTCTTGCTCTCTACCTACTGGTGGTGATATCTGCTCAAGAGGACGAATGAAAGAATACTAGAAAAACAGCTTGTCTTGTAACCACGTTGTCTTAAAATATCCAAGCCCTAGACTGAACAGAAACCTCAAAGCAAAGAAAACTTGTGTGAATGGGACGGACTTGTCTTTGTATTGAAGCATTTAGCTTGTAAATGTAGTTGGGTACAATAATTTCAGTGTTTAAATATAAAGCAACAGCCCTTCTCATCAAGGAAGCGTACTTTGAAGGGCAGAGTAAGTGTGATGCCTGTCAATCTGGGAACCCAAACCTGGTGATTATCGAGGCCTCAAGAGTTACAAGTTAACACAGTTCTGTTGCAGTTACTAATTAACCAAGCAAGAGCTTTGCTCCAGCCAAAGGAGCTGGGGCCAGAAGATGAGCACATAGGTTTAGTACAAAAGATCTGTGTAGTTTTGTTTTCTGTAATACTTTCCATTGGGATTGCACCATTCTATTGCTGGCAGTCCTGAAAGGATCTGCTCTTCAAATGAGAGCAGTGTTGTAACCTTCCTGTCCGCAGGGTGAATCGTGCCATCGCATCTGGGCTCCTCCTTGCTTGAGGTTCTTTCCCACCATGAGTGTGAATGAAAGTTGGGGTGTTTTATAGTGAGTTTTTTTATGGTGGTACAATCTCTTACACTGGTATGATGGAGCCATCCGTCACTGTTGATCTTTGTGGAGGTGAAAAAGGCTTTATTTTTCCCTGCTTGTCCATGGGTAATGAGGGCAGCAAAATGCTGACTTTGCCTTAGCTGAATACTCTGCTGCCAGCAAACAATTTTAAGACTGATCTTGCCATTTCTGGTTTCCTTCCAGTATTCCACCTCCTGCTTTCAGAAGATTGTCCTGCCTGCCCTTTGCACTGGGGGGTTCAAAGTGCAGCCCTTTGGCCGAAAGCGTGCCAGCAGGACCCCTTTCCACACAACAGCAATGTAAGGACAAGGATGATCGGTTGCCTGCTTTTACTGCTTGCGAATTGCTTGTCAGCAATTTCTAGTCTCCTACAAAAAAGGAAGAAAATCTTCTGCTGGTGTGAATTTGTTCTTGATAAAAACTTAGTCTGGTACCAACAGTAGGTGTGGCTGTGGGGTTTAGGCAAGCTGCAGGCTTAGTTCTTCCTGTCTAGCCTGGGACATCTTTGCATGGGAAGCAAGCGCAGCTCTTACAGCTACAATTCCCGTACACAGAGGGTGCAGACCGGGGCCTTCAGTTGGTGTTAACAGGGCATCGAGTAAGAGGCTTCGGTTGAATTTTATGCTAGTTAAGGTAGACTTGAGTTGTGACTTCGTGTTGTTCAGTAGCTCTAAGTGATATCCCTTGGAGGTCAAGTAAGTTTTTGCTTCAAGATGGATAGATTAGTATGATATGTTTTGCCCTGTGAGTTTGTGTGGGTTCCTCCCCCCACCCCCCCCCTGTAACTTAGGTATGTGTACAGATAAAGCTTTTTGACTTTCCGCTTTTATTGTAATGTCTTGATGTAGTATGTGGGGAGGGGGGGAGGAAGGATCTCTCAAGATACCAATTATTTGAAAGCTTGCTGCCTAGATCTTGCTTTTACTGGAGGAGCGGAGTAAAGGATGCCTCATCGGAGGCTGGGGCAGTGGTCCTATGAGTAGCTAACTTCATGGACTGCATGGTTGTAGCAGTGTGGGATTTATGCTGCTCTCCAGATGTAATCTGGTCTTTCGTTGCATGCTGGTTCCTTGCCCTCATGGGGAATAACTTTTGTCTTCTCGTTGATATTCTAGTTTTCCTGGAGCCTTTTGGAGTGGTTAGGCTTGAAAACACTGATAACTCCACAGCTAAGTTCAAGAACTTTACACTGCTCACTGGGAGTGTTTTTTTTCTTCTCTTGGCGTTGAAGAATTGCTTGCACTATGTGAATGGGATTTCTCCCAGAGAAATCAAGATCCTTATCAAAATCATTGTCTGTTTCTCTCTTAATGAAAATCCTATACAGTGTACTTTAGACTCAACATCAGCTACTAAGAGTTTGAGTGCTCCCTGACAAAGTCTCTCATTTCTCTTGCATCACATGTAGACGAAAGCCTGCTTCTGCTCCTTCTATACTAGCGTATTTGTGTTTTCCTGTGACCCTTACAGAGCTCACAACACGCAGAAAGCTTTATTCCCTTACCGTATGATGGAGCCTGCCTCTCGGTTGTAATCAGGACTGGCAGTTTTGTAGGTCTTTTTGTTTGGTTGACAAAGGCCCAGGGGGGATTACGATCAGTAAGGTGGAATTGCTTTGCCAGTAGTTTACTGGTTTAATCCAGTTTGTGTTGCATTGTCTGAAGGCTCCCAAGGAGAACCTGGAAATGGAGAAGTTGCACAGCTCACCCTGTAGGCAGTCTTGGTGGGGGGTGAATCTTCCCGACGTGGGAATCCCCTGAGGTTAGAGCTTGAGGAAGACAGCTGGGGCAGTGAAAAACTTAATTACCTGCATAATGGATGCAGTTTCCAAGAGCTACAGCAATGTGTTGCTCTGTGCCAATCGTAGGGTTGAACCTGTGAGGGCGGTTGTAGAGTGTGCAAGCAAATACAGTAGCTTTCTTTTTTCCTGCTTTCTCCAGTGCCCCCGGGGTTAAGGGTGGGGATGAAGGTTTCCCTGTACTGTGTGGTGCCCCACAGATGGGAATCCCAATCTCTAGTCCTCTTTGCAGGGACACACCTGCTGTGCCTATGATGAGAGGTCTACTAGGAGAGCTCTGATGTCAATGGCTCTATTCTGTGAATATTTTTTTTCTGCTTTCCAGAACAGCTGTTTTGAATTTTCCAGTTTTTGCAGTAATCTTTGAACAAGCTTTGCTTTTTTATGAGAGAGAGACTGGGGAAGGGGATGGGGTGAGGTGAAGAGACACACACATTTGAGTGTTAAGGGCATTTTCATTTCTGATTCCTGGCCTGGAAACTAAGTTTGAACTTGTTGCTTGCCTGCTGTTTGAGCATGGTCCAGTGGTAAGAGGCTTTAATACATTTCCTCTTTACAAATCATCACACTCACATCTTCCAGTAAAGGAAAGAATTTGGGAGTACAGCTTCCAAGAGTAATAGCCCTCTCAGCCCCACGCTATGCACGGGCTCCAACCAAAAAGTTCCAAGGAAAATACTCAGAAAAGGGAAAGTTGTCTAGCTGTATCCCTGGCGGTTTTGCATTTAACTATTGGGCTATGCAGAGAGATCGGTATGCTGTTTTTTTCCAGCCATCCTGAAACTAATAACCATGCTGGAATATAGTAATCCAAGCATGGAGTAGAGAAATTAACAAAATATCCCTCATTTCCCAAGTTTATATTGATGGTGTTCTGTAGTTTGACATTTTTCCTGCTGTCCAATTAATCTCTACCTGAAAACACACTGCAAAATATTGGAGGCTGCATCCAGGTACCCTGCTTTTTACTTGCATCTACCTCCTGATCAGTAGAAAGAGCTGGGTGCCTTCAGAAGTGCTTCAAATGCTTAAAGGAGGATGCTGAAGAACGAGCCACTGTGAAGAAGCTGGTAGGCTTAGGGACTTGGGTGATGTTTAGGCTTCTACATCTCCTTCCTCTGAAAAGCACTAAACCAGCAGTGTCCTGCAAGTTTTTAGAGGAAGCCTCAACGTGAACATTCTTTCAGGAGCAAATGAAGTGCTCTAAACCCAAGAAATTCACTTACATGTGATCATCTTAACTGTCCTCCCCAGCGCTGCAGTTTGCAGTTGGCAAGGAATGAGTGTGTACTGTGATTAAATACGTACTGCCATGGTGAGAGGCAGCATGCGGTTTTTGGGAGCAGGAATAACTCTTGCTGTGGTAGTGCCTGTGAACAATTCTCCTAATGAGAGTATTTCTCATCTCTCAATTAGTGTTTTCCGTGGCTTGGGGGATGACTGGGATGTGAAAAACATGAAGATATGACAACGCACAAGTTCTTGCAGATGGGAGCAGATCACTTTTTAATTTCAAAAAGCTTAGTTTAACGCATACAGGAGATTTAATTTTCCTATTCCTATTTGTTTGTTTCTTCCAAAATGGAAAAATGACCCAAGGAAGTCCAGGGTGTAACTGCTTCAAGTGGGTTGAGAGTTGGGCAAGGAGAAAGCGGAGGGGTTTAGCTTTCAGATTTCCTGGTGCTGTCCAAAGTTGCGTATAGACTGCGGGGCCTTCTCCTTGTGCTTCAGTTACTTTGTGTATTGAGGACTAATTTTTGTCCCCTTTGCTTGTATCACCTGAATGGTTTTGTGGGAGCCAGTGTATTTCAGCTTTTCTCCTACAGTTTAAGGTATATAATAGGAGTTTGGTTTAATCTTCATGTCATGGCTTCCTTGCATGATGATTGCAATTTGCTTTAGGCTGGCGGTCCTTCCAGTGACTCAGATTTTGTTTCTCTTGCCCTGAGATCCTTGTTTGTCAATGTCTGTATTTAGTGTTTTCACTCTCCTTTCTACAGACTGATGTGTGGTTCTCCTGGCACTGCTTGTTGGCAGAAGGTGAGGAAAATCAGAGAGAGACTAGTAGACAGTAGCAACAGATGAGATGAGGCCATCCACTAGACAAGCATATGGAGACACAGTTAAGGTGAATGGTCCAATGGTTAATCTTTGTTCTGTGTGGCTTTATGGGTACTAACATTGCTGCTGTAAAGTTCATTGTCAGGTGCTTTCTAACCTCTCCTTGACACAGAGGGTTTTAATCTGTTGGGTTTTCTTTACTGTGTCAGAGGTGCCATTTATCCTTTTATCCTACGCTGCCTGGCTTATGTTTTCAGACACTTTTAAAGTAATGTCCAGTTTAGGATTGATTACGAGCTAAATATTTTTCTGTTTTGCTGGGCTGAAAACCTAGTAGGCAAGTCTTGAAGTGGCATGCCTGTTACTGCTTAAATTCCCACTCTTGAGGGATATGCAAGTAGCTCTCCTGTCTTGGTGACAAGATGCTAGCTAAAGTATAATTAAAAAACTTGGCTCCCTTGTGAGCAAGGAAGTCTGGAGCTCTATTCCTGGTGCAGCAGGAAAGTTGTTCTTACACCGTGGACAGGTTGGTTACACCAGAGGCTAATGTGACAGTTCCTCCAAGGAGTCTTGGGCAAGCTGGGTGAGAGGGGTGCAGTGCATAGAGACTGCTGGTGAAATTTGGGATGAAAAGGATAGCTTCGTTGGGCTGTTTGCCTTACTCTGTGTGTGATGTTGTGATGTGGGGAAATAGCAGCCCACCAGCCTGCTGTTTGTCAACAGTTAATAGGGTGTGCAAGATCTGTCCTTTTGATAGTCCAGCCCTGCTTTAGGGTGGTGCCGGCTACCTCCTGGGTATGCTGCTCACTCTGTCCTGCTGCTTCTGAGTATATTGGCAGAGACGGATTCTGCCACGGCTGTGATGGTTGTGTTGGGGCCATGTGCATGTCAAGGTCTAGGCTGGATTTGCCTCCATGACACAACTGAAAGAACCTGTGTTCTGTTGATACCATTATCGCCATGTCTTTTCGTACTTCTGTTAATGACTGATGGTTGATTAAAGTGTCTGTTACCGCAGAAGCGCAGTGTTGGACTTGTAATCAAGGGCACCATTGTGTTGCACTAGCATGAAGAGTTTTGCTGCGGTTGTAATCATACTGATCTGTCTAGCTCCATCCTGGTTCTGTACTGTTTTCTTTGACATAGGAGGTAGGAACAGGATGGGGAAGCTGAGAATTTTGCTGCTTGTCCCATTCAGGAAAATGGGTGTGACTTGAACAGTGAAGGCATGATCCATTTTCTCATTGCCTTCCCAGGGATTAGGCTTGTTCAGGGAAGGGGTGGACAGGCACTGGGTCATCCTTCTTCCCTTGACTGACTAAAAGAAGAGGTGAGTGAATGGTGTCCTCCAGAAAGCGTGAATTCAGAAATCTCATTGAAAAAGTTGCTACCAGAAGTGACAGAAATAGATTTCTGGTTTCAGAGAAAGTTACTTCTCCATAGTTTTTAATCCCTTTGTGTTGGAACGGGGAGATGAAGGGAGTCGTGGTAGGACTAGGTAGGGCAGCCGTTGAAGGCTGTGCAAGGAAGAGATGGGAATGTCACAACCTTTGAGTTGTTAATCTTTTGAAGTCGCATGGGGTAGATGTCTCATTACCCTTGCCCCAACGCATGCACATTTTTACCTGTGACATACCAAGCAAATTGCTTTCTGCCTCAGATGGTGAAGGGTTGTTAAACCTGTTTGGCTTCGAGGCAGTCATTCTGGGGATTCTCTCTACCTGCACGCGCGAGGGTCAGGAGGGCTGCAGAAGCCACCCTCCTCTTCCCATGTCTGGCGCTTAAGGCAAAGCTCCTGTGCTGGGTGAAGGGTTTTAGTAAGCACTTACAAAAGTCGTGGTAGATCGTCCCTCCAGGGTGAGGTAAGGGAACTGCAAGGCTTGTGGGGAAATCTGCAGCCACGACTGAACGAGCCAGTGACTTGTTACAATATGGAGGGTGCTTGAGGACAATATTTGAAGATCTTGTTAGAGAAATTGAATGTTAAAATAGGTTTGCAGTTAGATTTATAATTTAATACTAAATTCTTGAAGCCAGTCATCATGTGTTTCTTATTTTCCCCTGCCATCATAGAATCATGGAATGCTTTGGGTGGGAAGGGACCTTTAGAGGTCATCTAGCACAACCCCCCTGCAGTGAGCAGGGATATCTTCAATTAGACCAGGTTGCTCAGAGCCCTGTCCAACCTGGCCTTGAATGTTTCTAGGGATGGGGCATCCACCACCTCTCTGGACAATCTGTTCCAGTGTTTCACGACCCTCATGGTAAAAAAGGTCTTCCTTACCTGGTCTAAGTCTACCCTCCTTTAGTTTAAAGCCATTACTCCTTGTCCTGTTGCAACAGGCATTGCTGAAAAGATTATCCCCATCTTTCTTGTAAGCCCCATTTAAGTACCGAAAGGCTGCAGTAAGGTCTCCCTGGAGCCTTCTCTTCTCCAGGCTGAACAGCCCCAACTCTCTCAGCCTTTCCTCCTGGGAGAGGTGCTCCAGCCCTCGGATCATTTTTATGGCCTCCTCTGGACTCGTTCCAACAGGTCCATGTCCTTCTTGTCATGGGGGCTCCAGAGCTGGATGCAGGACTCCAGGTGGGGTCTCACCAGAGCGGAGTAGAGGGGCAGAATCCCCTCCCTCAACCTGCTGGCCATGCTGATGCAGCCCAGGATGTGGTTGGCCTTCTGGGCTGCGAGCATACATTGGTGGCTCATGTCCAGCTTTTCATCCACCGGTACCCCCAAGTCCTTCTCAGGGCTGTTCTCAATCCCTTCATCCCCCAGCCTGTACTGATAGCGGGGGTAGCCCTGACCCAGATGCAGGACCTTGCATATGGCCCTGTTGAACCTCATGAGGTTCACACAAGCCCACTTCTCAAGCTTGTCCAGGTCTCTCTGGATGGCATCCCATCCTTCTAGCGTGTCAAATAAGAGAATAAGTTGTTTTCAACAGAAGTGACTGACTGTACTAGTGTCTGGCAAAGTGCTGACTTCATGAAGAAACAGTTTTATCTGCGTCGTGTACACATAGATGCATCTTGGCAGGGACTGAGTTTCTTGGTGTATGGCATGTCTGTACCAGGTGACAATGATACTGAACAAAGCTGAGCAGTTCTGTTTGCTTTCTTTTTTTCTTGTCTTTTTACTTTTCTTCCAGCTATTGCAAACTCCTGTGAGATTGCTGAGACAAGCCTGGGTATGGTCAAGGAGAATCCAAAAGCTCGGGAAAGAGGGAAAGTGAGAGAACTGCAGTTGTTCAGCACATGGGAGAAGGTTAAAGCATAAAATACAAAATATGAGAACTATTGTAGAAAAACAGGAAAAAAAAATTAGAGTAAAACCTACTGATAAGAATAATCGCTGAAGTATCTGATCTCTCTGTGGCTCTTGTCAGAGCTAACACGCTGCTGACTTGCTGTCTGTGCTCGCCTGTGTTTTTGGTGTGTCTTGGTGATCCATTTAGTGTTACTGAAACAGGTGCCCCGTAGACACAGGCGAATGAGCTTTCTTCTTACTGTTCCACTGAAGGATATGACTCATTGCTGAAGTGATGGTTCATTTAGCGGAGCCGTTAAACTAAAAGTATGGAAGTTGTCAGGGTTTCCAGTGAGAACTGTTTCCTTTGGATATTTTTTGTTATGGACAGAACAAGGAAACTTTTTGTCTGTGGACAGTGGTCTATTAGGAATAGATCTGTAGTCATTAATTTGTGAGCCTCATAATGCAGGTAGCTGCTCGGCAGCGGAAGTTGAGCTAGATTTGAACCTATAGAAGATTACTGTCTTGCTCTTTTAATCTGTCATCTCATTCTTCACTCTTGCTTGGACGTTATAGTTTTGAGATGTTTTTGGAAAGGGTACTGGGAAAACTTGCAAACACTTTTCAAACAGAAGATGGTTTGTCTCTGTGGCTGGGAGGGTTCATTTGGACACTTGCTCTGGATTTTTTTTTTTGTTTGGAAAACTGAAGTTCTTAGAAGTTAGATGGCCTTGGCTTCCTTTGTTCTTTCTTCTGTCTCAGACATCTGTATCAGCTCTCTCACCAAGCTCTTTATCTTACTTGGCTTTTCTGTGGATGCCTGGAGGCCTTGGCTCACATTCTCAAGAGTGTCCACTGGTTCAAGAAGCCATCGCTGCTATCAAATTACCTTGACAGCTGTTGTCCCATTTCATATTTGCCATCCCCTCCCCCTGGCTCCCTTGTGATTTTTGGCAGAAGCTGTGGCTATTGAGCAATAAAACTTGGATCTGAGAATCCTGTTGCTGGTGGGAAAATGACATGAGAGCATACTAGTTAATGCCTTGCAACTTGACTTCTTGCTGATGTATAATCAGTAGCATCTTCATTTAAAAACAAAACCTACCACTAGCTACTCTGTTTGTGGAGTGAGTGGATGGTTCATTTACTGTTTGTCTGGGGTTGTGCGATAGGTGCCGGTCTCTTAAAATAGCACACTCTCTATGGCAAGATGTATATGACCAGACAAGCTCTTGATTTGGAGCCCTTGACAAATGCCTATGCACGAAGACTGCAAAACAGCTAGGATGCTCATGTTACTAAAAGTAATCCATAAGGGCACGATTGACTTTGCCTTCATGTTAGTTTTATTGATGATCATGCTCCTGTAGTATTGTTTAGTAGATATTAAAGATGACCCTATAAGAAGCAATTGGTCTTGCTTGGATGTTAATTAACAAGATGTAGAGATGGCATCTGGGGGCTCTAGTATGTGTGTATTTCGTTACCATTCTTTTGAATGCAACCATAAAACGCTTCTGACAACTGACAGAAATGGTGATGACCTTACGACCAACCATCCTAAGAGCTGCCTTCTCTGTGAATATCTCCTTTTAAGATGTTTTGTGGTTCCTTTGTCAGTTGTTTGAGAAGTTGGTTGATGCATGGCATGCTTTAATCTCTACTGATCATTCCTCTTGTCCCTGTTGGAACATGTCAGCAACTAAATTTTGTATAACACACTGGAAGAATTAGGAAGGAAGGAGCATGTCTTAATTGGAAAGGTGACTGACAGAAAACAGTTAATGCATTCAGAACACTCAGTTCTGAGGAACACATATAGGAAAAGCATATAAAAAATTCTGTTGCTTGCAAGGTGTATGATTTACTAGCTGATAACATCAGTGTGAAATGTAAAGCTTGTAAAAGTCTGGATCAGACCAGCCTTAATGCATGTCTTACAGCTCCTAAATTACTGTGCCAGAGTGGGAAGACTAGACTCCTACTGAAACATGCGCTGCGACTGTTTTGTACGTGGCTGCGGACAAGGGTGTTTTAAGCAGCTGGTGAATGGTTCTGGTGTGTGGAGTGAAATCATGACTTCAGTCAGTGGCTGTGAATTTGAGGGCTGGTGCCTTGGGCTTCCATCCTGGTGCGAGCTGGTGGATTGTGGCACCTTCTGTGGTCTCAGGTGCAGTGGACTCGGCTCCTGGGTCGTGCTGAAAAAGAGCCATGGATGTGGTGTGTGACCAGCTGTGAAGTCAGGGAGGGCAAACTTAGAAAGCATAGGGTCAAAGAAAGATGTCCTCTGACTTTGGAAAATCACAATTACATTAACATTGCCCCCTGAAAAAGAAATAGAAGTAAAATAGAGAATATATTACATCTAGGTGAAAAACGCACAAAGCATCCCTCCCCTAGCTGTAACGCTTGAGTTGTGGGGTGAGATGCATGAATTATCTGTGGATTTGTAGGGAAATAACTTCTTACTGCCTTTCCCACTGAAGGAAAACAAAAAACACTCAGAAGGCCGTAATTTGCTGTACAACTTGATTAAAGCGTGGGGGTTCTTTTAAAGTAGAAAAAAAAGGCAATCTGTCCTCCCAGCCCCACATCCCTTGTGATCCTGGCATTTAACACTGGTTTAAACAAGGTGCTCCTTGGTCCGGTCTCTCCATGGAGATTGCAGAAAGCGCTGGAAGGCTTGAGCTTCCTGCAATCCCTGGCACGTCTTCCGTTACGCAGCTACGGTTATTGTAGCAGTAGGGGACTTGTTAGTTTTCCAGCTGCAATTCCCAGCGAACGTGTCTGCTCTGCGGTGTAGACTCCTGCATGTTCGGTGTTAAAATAGTTCTATAGCTTTCAGGCATCTTGCATTTCAAATATGGGTGGAGAAACAAGTGTTGGCCTTTAAGGCAGGGGTTTCAAAGCTTTTTGATATCAAAGGCCATGTTGACAACTTGGCAAGCGCTTGTGGGCCCGAGTGCGTTAGCTCTTTAGGATAGGAGCTGACTTGCTGCAGGCATTGGAAAGGATGTTGTGCATTGTTTAAATGTATTGTCAGGTGTGTTACGTCCTTTCTCTGCAATGTGGCTGCTGAAATCTCTCCTTCTGTGCTAGGCCCGGCTCACTTTCCGGTCAGCTAGAGAAGGGGTTAACTCGCTGTGACAGTCCGCTCCAACTCCTGTCTTGCTGTCCAGTCTCTTCTGCTTGAACCCGCTCTCCTGGGGAATCCCAGCTCCCGACCCTTCTGCTGCAGCAGCTCTGCTGTGGCTGCGGAGGGTGGAGGGCAGCTTTGGGGGACGCGGGAGGCTTGGCCAGCAGCTCGCCGGGAGGGAGGGATGGAGGCAGCGTCTGGGCTCGGAGTCCTTCCTGGCCCTCTCTGGGTGTGGGAAGCGGGCAGGGTTCTGCAAACCCAGGAAAGCAGCCAGTTCTGGCAGGGCAGAGCTTGTCTGTCCTGGTCAAGGTCTCAGTTCTTACCAGGTTACCTGCTTGTTGACTGTTTGAAATACCAGCGTGTGCTGCTGCTGCTCTGCTCTTGTACTTTCCAGCCGTGTTGAACTGCCTCTCTGCTTTCTTCCATCAGGTGCGTTAGCTTCGTTGGTTCGCTGTGGTATCTGAGCATCTTTGGATGACAGGCTGTGCTTACATCTGTCAGAAGGCTTATCCTTACTTCTTGTGTGAGGCAGGTGAAGTGCAGAGGTCAGCGCTACCAAGCAGTGCGGAAGGATAAGCGCAATACACAGAGATGTACTAAAACTTTTCTTGACATCAGCCCTGTTGCAACTGGTGTAGCTGTGGCGGTGTGCAGTGCAGCCAGGCGAATCGTTGGGTCCTTGTCTTGGCCCACTGATGGGGTTTAAGGCTCGCATTGAGCTCTGGCTGCGCTGCTGGCCTGCTTGCTGGAAAGAGCAAAGCTGGCACAGATGTTTCAGCTTTTATGCTTTTTCTGTGGTGGAAGGTACTCTTATGAGCTAGATTGTTTTGTGTGAAAGACTCAACAACAAATCTGTAGCAGTGTGGAGGAGAAGCCAGTTCTCCTGCTGATGTGTTTCACCACAAAGACCCCATTTCTTCTTTTACTTAACTGAAGAATTCCATTAGATCAAAAGCTAGTTAAGGAAAATAGAGCCCCATGTGGTCCTGTGTGGTTACTTAGGCAAGTGCTATTTTTAGGAATCCTAGTGGAGTAAGCTCTAGCTCTTGCTGCTGTTAAAATCCATGGAAGTAAAATTAAAACTTCTACCTTCATCTCAACTGCATATAGGCCACCTGGCTCTAGCCATCTGGGTTTTTTTCTCACTTGTGCCTCCCCCAGCTCATTCACTGCCTTGGGGGGATTTTTGCCTTTCTGAGTGAGAGTTAATCAGCTGCTTGGGTGTGGGAGATTTGGAATAAGGCAGGTAGGAAGTAGAGTTGTTCCCATTCTGCACCTCTGAGGATCGTTATCAGAGTTGTTAATGAGCTCTTGCCCTCCAGTCCTAGGATTCTGCCTAACTGCTCAGCTGCTTTGCCTCACTGGCTTTTGTGGTCCAGTTTCATTTATCTGCAGAAGATGCTCCTTGCCTGCTTCTTCCCCTACCAAGAGCAGGGAGCCCAGGTCTGCAACATGTCACTTGTTTGCAGCTCATTCTCCTTGGTGCTGCTGAAGGAAACTTCTTGCTCACAAAGTTTTGTGTACAGACCTGCTTGACCTACCTTGTAGGAGCATTGGAGGGATGGGGGGAGGGTGGTGGTGCTAGAATTAAGATGGTTTGATCTTGAATTAAAATATAGGAATCCAGTTCCTTTTCTAGAAGCAGTTGCCTGAGGGTGACCAGATTCCTCTCCACAACTTCACGCCCTGGCTTGCAACATGTAGAGATTTCATTGGTTATTTTTGTGAGTATTTTTCTCTGAATCTGAGCAGAAAAGCAGCGGAGGGGTAAGCTGGAGGGCATAGCAGGAAAAGAGGCTAAAGCCTGAGAAAGCTTTGGGAGCGTGGCTCCAGGGAAGGCCTGCTGAACCTTTTTGAGTTGTCTGAAAAGGCTGAGAACTGCAAGCGGTACTTTGATTCGTACTGTTTGTACAAATTTCTCTTGCAAAAATTTTATTAAAAAAAATGCTGACGAAATCCACTCTGTCACAATTCTAAGCAGAAGAATAAATTTGTAAGGGATTGGAGATTTAGCCAAAGGACTTGTTTCAGAAGTGAGAGTGAACAGTGTTCTGAGTCTGGAGACCCTCTGTTGGCTCATAACTTTCTTCAGGTTGCATGATCTCTGCTTGAAGAACCCTTTGCTTAAAAACGTAACAGCAGCAACAACAAGATAAAAGCTTCTGAAATCTTGCATCAGGGCTAAAATTTGCTGCATTACTGGGCTGTGTGGAGAAGGCATAACAATATTCTGTGAAATATGAGGTCCTTTTAAATGCAGAGCAAGTACCTGGTGACCTTTTAAGCTTGGTTGACATAAGCCACTTGCTAATGTTTCATGTCAGGCCAAGGTGATGGGATATTAGTCAGGGATGATATTTGTCTGTGCAGGTGTAAATGCAGTTAGATGGGCAAAGTTTGCATAATGTTTCATTTTTCCCCTTGTAGAGATCTTGCTTGAGTTTGACTGGCAAAAGAATGCTCTTACTGATACAAATTGCATGTCCTCTCAGGCTGTGTGAGCCCTAGATAGAAGTGATGTGTAGAGAAGCCACAGGTGCCTTGAACTGAAACAGTGCTGTAAAACAAAATTAGGAAAGTATTAGTATCAGGACAGTTGTGGATCGAAACATTCTTGGCTGGGCTTAAGTATGGCATGCGTGGTGCTACGCTGCTGCATTCTTGGGGAGATGGATGTGACAGTGTCAACAGACAAGGCTCAGGGATATTTAGCAGATATATAAGGATCTGTTGGTAGATGATTCCTCATCCACGTATGTGTGTCGTCAGCTCCTCTTGTCTTCCCACCCACAGCTGCTGTAGCTGTGACAGTCAATCACTTCCATAGAGCAAGAAGGTCTTCAGAGCAGAATGTGAAATCCTCCCATGTGGAGGAGTTGTTCTTGTGGTTATTGGGGATTGTACTTGTGATCTCCTTCTGTGCTGGGAACCTGCAGTCTGTCCTGGGACATTGGCTTCCCACTGTTTTGCTTCGTGTCCTGTAGTGCTTATTGCACAGTTGGATTTTTGTTTGGAGCACTCGTGTCTGTTCTACCTAAACTCAGCTTTCTGCGGAGTATTTGTTCACAGACCCTCCCAAAAGGAGGATGTGGCTACTGTTTCTCGGGACTAGAATTGTTTTCTGTCTGGACAGTTTGGAGCTTTGTAGCTCCTATCACAGAATGGAAGCCCAAGTAAATAATCCCCAATGCCTTGAAAAATGTGGAATAGGTAACACTTAGCTGCCCTTCACATGGACTGGGAATCTGAAACAGCATCAGTCTGTGAACTGCTGCAAAGATCAACTGTACAAAGCTATAGGATAGGAGCCAGGAATTTTCATCTTAAAATATTGATTGCTTTCCTTGCAGAAAAGGAAATTGAGGTAATGTCTTTTACTGCAGAGTCTCCTTGCTGCAGCTTAGTGAAGAACAGGCCACTGCCAAGCCACAGAATGGAATTAGAGGGATGTGATGTCCCACGGTGATGATCACTGAGCTGACTGGTGAGATGTGACATCAAGTAAACTGAACAAGCATAATGCTTCTCGATTGTATCCTTGTAACTGGAGAAGAAAATTTGTTATGTTTTCAGTCTGTCAAATGAATGCTGTAGATGTGCTTCCCACCTTCCTGCTCATGGTTTCTGGGGGCACTG
>Ga0065711_1034586_pt1 | contig 23533 bp, 19 predicted proteins | sample Hoacrofraction12_FD_59098 | JGI IMG/M metagenome (GOLD analysis project Ga0065711, IMG submission 59098) | Hoatzin crop microbial communities from Cojedes, Venezuela - Epithelial fraction 12 v2 (version 2) | ecosystem: Host-associated > Birds > Digestive system > Esophagus > Crop | place...
CTTTTCCTTTTCCTTTTCCTTTTCCTTTTCCTTTTCCTTTTCCTTTTCCTTTTCCTTTTCCTTTTCCTTTTCCTTTTCCTTTTCCTTTTCCTTTTCCTTTTCCTTTTCCTTTTCCTTTTCCTTTTCCTTCCTGTCTTTTTCTCTCTTTTCTGTGACTAATAAGGGAGGTCCTACTGCAACCTTAGCACTACTCTATTAGAAGTCAATCAACCACCAGATCAAAATAACTTGGAGAAAAGTTCCCTGAGACCTGCTGTCCACTTGCTATTTTTTCCCTCTTCCAATGTCTTGGAAACAAGTTCCAGAGGCTGTAAGAAACACTTATTAGCTTATTATTTGAAGCAAATCTAATCAGCAGGTGATCTATCATAATGACATTTCTCTGAACATAAGAGAAGTAAAAGCCTGTGGACATGTTGGTGATAAGTTTCCCACCTAAGACAAACCAAGGTGAGTTCTACTGGGTCAGAGCATGACTGATCACTGTGGTCGTACCCTGTCGCACATCTTGCAAGGAAGCTCACATCTTCTTGTGGGTAGGTTAGTACTGTTTCTCATTATTAATCTGGTTCTGTAGGTGTGCCAGGCCCTTTCCAGACTAATTAAATAAAAGGTCTCTGCCCCAAGGACCTAACCCAGCAAGGGATGACAATAAACAACAAGAGGAAGAGGGTTACGCAAGTGAAAGATCATGAGATACATCTCATGTTGTACCAGTATGTTGGGCCAAATCCTCAAGTAATTACATAAAGCCTAGTTTTGCCAAGTTGTTCGTTGTTAAGTTACTCCACCCTCATGTAAGAAATCCCAGTGAATTCACTTAACGAGAAAAAGACATGGAGTTGTACTGAGAGGCGAACAATCACACCTGCAACTCAAGAGAGTGGATCTGGTTGTGAAGAAAGGGACTGCTCCTCAGGAGATAAAGAGTACAACTGAGCTTTAAGCTGTTATCTAGGCAATATGTGGATACTTTGTTTCATTAAGCACTGCAACAAGGTGGAACAAAGCACCCAGGTTCCTTCAAAATTAATTCTTTGCAAATTCAGTTGTTATGACTGGTTCTTATAAGGCACTTAGGAATCAATGGTAGGCAAGTGCGCTTGAGACTCTGGCTTCATATCTTTAAAACTGGATCTTCTGCATCAGCTATCAATTCCCATCTCTCCCTCAGAAAGACCTTGTCTGAGAGGTTCCCTGCTTCCTGAAGCCACGATGACTCACACTTACAGTTGACATTCAAGGAACAAAGAAGTCTTCAGCATCTATCTTGATGTTCATGTGGGCCAAGATGGCAAGTCACAATCTGCCTTGCTTTGAGCTTGGAGAGAGAGGGGCTGATGCCATAAAGATCAAAAAAGAGGTCCAGATTCCCCTGAAATTATTCTGCTTAAATGTAGAGTTTGGGGAAAATTCCCAGCTCTAGTTCCAGGGAAATCTCCTAACTTTCAGCTGTGAGTGTTGGTCTGTGAAGGAAGCAAATGCTCCTGTACTGACAGAATCCAGGTCTATGGCAAACAACGGCATTGCTCGTAGGAGATTTTTCTCCTCCACTGGGTCCAGGCCATGTACAGCTGAAACACAGAATTCTGAGAAGTGGGCAAACAACTGCAGGGGGGGAATAGTTGGGAGTGGGACTGCATTCAGGTACGTAGGTTGAAGGCAAAGGAAACTTTGTATATGTTGGCTCTGAAGCCATGTGAGGTAGAGGGTGGTACAGAGAAGAACTCAGACAGTAGCTCACCTCCTTATTCCCCTGGGGCAAATACCTTTTTTCAGTTAGGAATGGATACATAATAAAAGAGGCAACTCTTTAGCCGTCATGATGCAGAACCTGACAGTGCCTGTTTCAGAGTGCTGGCTTAAGCATAAACAAGACCGCATGAGAACAGGGAGAGTGATGATGGACCCAGAATTTGTTAAATTACTTGCAGAGCACACATTTTCCCTGCGCTTTGATAATCAGGGCTCTTGCAGAGCTTCATCAGGTCCATTTGTTCCCAGGGGACTTGCTGCTTTCGATGAGCAAAGCAAGAAAAATGCTGTGACTGCATGGTTCCCTTTTGGCCAAGATCAGCTCACAGGACATCAGGCATCCTAGCAAGAACCTCAAGCTGATGTGGTTCCCTGTGAAAACTCAGGACTTGCGTTTGTCAGTCGACTGTCACCACCTGTCCCAGCTCCTGACCAGTGCTGTTCAACCACATCCAGCCCTGGACAGTGTATATATATATGTGTCCCAGGAGGCACAGATGGATGTCTGCTCCACAGCGTCAGGGACTTGGGTTACCCTAGTCTCCTGTTTGCGCTGCCTGTCAGAAATGATATAACCTGATGGCTCAGGCAGAGAACTCGTAAGGAAAACTGATACAGAATGGTTAATAGAACACCAGTCCTTTACACTGAGGATGAGCCAGTCACTTCTGAGCAACAGAAGAAATCCACTCCAGCTGAAGAGCATATGTTTCTTTTCTCTTTATAGCAAAGCTCCCGTTTCAGGCACTTGTATTATTTGTTTCTTGAAATCCCCTTTCCTGTGTCTGCTTCGCTGACCTGATCATCTGAGAGCCCTGAGAGTGGTAGTTACCCCTTCCTACTACTGTTTGCGACGAAGACCAGTTTGGAAGTGCTGTGTGCATATGTGTTTGTTTTATTTCTCCTGCTAGTAGTTGGTGTGTTTTATTTTGGTTTTTTTTCTTCTATCCAGGCTTAGATGTACACAAATGCAACAAAGAAATCAGAAGCGGGAGGACTGTGGCATGCAAATCTGTCAACATGCTGTTCAATTAGTGTATTGTTACAAGTGAAACACCAGCAACCTAGTGAGAAAAAGGAAGTACCAGGTGCTAAAAGAACAACCATACAGTTTTCAGAATAGCATACCAGACAGGTTTTTCCCTCTTCAGAAAGTTTACTTGTTCTCTCTCCCATACAGACCCATAAAACTGGAGGGCATTTCTAAGTCTCTAAGTCATATCTCTCCTCCTTTTAATCTCTTACATGAATTGAAAAGGGTTCACGGGGAAGGAAGTTTCTTGTCTATATGTTTGTGCTCCCATTACACTAACTGGAAGCTGTTCAGGTCTTTCACGCTAGCTTTTCTTCCACCAGCCTGTGCTTATTTAGTTTCAGTTTATGCTATTTGTCGAGCCCATGCTGTCTTTTAGTTTAAATAGATCTTTTTTTCTCCCTATTTAGTCTCCTGATATATTTATATAAATCAGTACTGTTTTCTCAGTCTTCAACTGGATCAGCTGAAGAAGCCAAAACGTATGTTCTCTTCCCTTGACATGGATTCACCATTTCCTGACGCATCCTAGTACTTCAGCTTTGTACTCTTGAGTTCACCTGTCCTAAATCTAGGCCACTAGGATTGTTCTCTACCCTGGAATTGTTCTGCTGCTTTGGAGGTTGTCCTCTGTGTGTTTTGTGCAGATCAAGACAGAAGTTTCCCTGTCCTTATTGGAAACACCTTGTGAGACACAATTCTGACTGCCATGTCACATGTTCTCTTCTGATGGTTAATCCATGTATCCTGCTTTTCAGATCTTTTTTAATGTAATAGCTTCAAAAACTCTCTTTACCACCTAATCTAGTAATGCATCCGTCCAGCACCCATCCTGAATATCTGTAGGGTTTTTGTCTAGCCTAGGCTAATTGTCTATGGTTCCTCTACAGACACAGGAGAGAAAACAGACATCATATCCTACTATAAGTGTCTAAAAAAGACAATCTCAGAGACTCATTTATCTACTTACGTCTTTACTTGAGTATAGCAGGAATTTAGCCAGCTACACCGGACTACGTGTTGAACATAGCTGAAGTTAGGTGAGATGCATGACCCCTTCACTACTGAACATCCAGCTCTCAAGGGGCTGCAGTTCATCTTATATGATAACTTTATGCTCTTATGCACTGACAGCAATGACTTCTGAGTTTCTATAAGCAGCAAATTTTAATAATGCTGCCCTGCCTTTTGTGACAAGGACATTTGGCAAAAAAATTAAAGAAGATCAGTCCCAAACTTGATTTCTGAAGAACTGCAGTCATAACTCCCTTTCAGCTCAATAATTCCTCTCTCAATGCCATCTGTTGTCATTTCCTCTGTAGTGACTCCCTTTTCCATCCTAAAGTTCTTCTCCTAATCTCCATACTCTACCGCTTAATGAATTCCCGTGAGGTACTGTAACAAATGCTTTTCTGAAGTCCAGAGAGATTAGATCTACAGCATTTCGTTTCATTAGAAAATCAGTGATCTTATCAAGCAAACAATCAGGTCAGTTCAGAATGATCTATCTTTGTCAGAAAACATGCTATGCTTTACTGCAATTTTAATTTACATTCATATCTTTAATTATTCTTTACTCCTGAAGGTGTTCCAAAGTCTGACTTATTGCTGATGCCAGCCCACATTTTCTGGAACAACTACTTCCACCTAGGACTTGATAGACCTCTTGAAGTTATTTGCAGTCAGACCTGGTATCCATGTTTAGACAGGTATATAAAATGGTCCAGGGCTCATTTTCTGATGGCAAACGGCAGGGCATGGCTTGAGATGGTGCACTTCAACTCTAAAATCCACCTCCGCACCAAAAATGAGAGGTCCCATGGGTACTGTGTACTGGCAATGATGCCTGGCACATGATGTCTTCTGAACCATGCCTCAACATGCCAGGTGCCACAGGACAAAACTTGCTAGGGACTCAGCTGAGAGCAGGGCAATCACATGCCCTGGCCTCGTTTAATCTACTAGTATAGCTAAAAGTAATAATTCTCTGTGCCATTTCTCTCAGACCTCTGTAGGGAGATTGTTCAGTTTCCCCTTGAGCTGATGGCAATTTCAAGGAGGCAATTCCTACCCCCATCCCCTCTTTCCCATTGACTTTTATGCCTCTAAGGCAGTGTTCAGTATTCGCATTCTTTACTGGAAACTTTTGTGATTTGTTTGAATTTCCTTTGCAAATTCTAAATGGGTTTGACTTGTGGCAATTCTCCTGCTTGGTGCATTTGTTTTAGCCATCGTACTTCAGCCATCAAAAAGCTCAGTGCCCAGATTGCGATGGGGTGAATCTGCCTCTCTCTGCCACATACGGGTGAACTGAAGCACTGATCTCCATTTCAGTCCCTTAGAAGTTGGGGGAGATGAGTCTCATCCTATATTTAAATATTCTTCTTTCTATTTCTCTTTCACTTTCTCACTCTTCTTCTTGCCACAAAGAGCTACTAACTAGAAAACTGAACGTTACAGGTGAGGTCTTCAGTGTCTGTAAATCTAAAACCAACTCTGTTGGCTCAACAGTGATTTTCACCAGCTGAGACCTGCTCCCGCTGTTTTCCCTGGTGAACCAGGGTGAGAAAGGTTTGACACCATTTTTTCCTATGCAAGTCAGACACAAATGGGATAGTTTCTGCCATGCTAAGATTTTTCCTCCCCACCCCTGTGACGTGAAGCATAAGGCTGCGCATTTCAGCTGCTTTTTGGATAGAGGCAATAATTTCTTAATTTGCCCTGAAGGGGCACGCGCTAAAATGGGAAGAAAAAGAAAGAGCTTGTGGAATTGATTGGAGGAGAGATGCATCTTGTTCAAACTAGAAGTGAAAATATATTCCAAAGGAGAAATCATTAGCATTTTCATTAAATGCCAAAGAGTGTGACTATTAGACCTACCTCAGGCAACCCTGGGGTTGAAAACTTTTCAACAAGATTTAATTGATCCAGATGGATTGAGGTTGTTTTTGTTTTTTACTCCTTCCACTCTTCTACCTCCTGCTTAAATCTCTGTACTCCATCACATGTGAGAAAAGCCCAAACCGAACCAAATTAAAATAAATAAACAACGCCTTCAACCCACGCCCTGGAATGAAAACTGCAGTGTAATATGAAATGTGTCCTGATCGTCTTGTTGTGGAACCCGGTGACTCACCAACTGTTACAATGGGGGTTAGATAAAATAAAGGGATTATAATTAAGGAGGCAGCAGGAGGATGTTAACTGGGCAGTCAGGTGGAAGCCAGCCCTTTATAGCTTCGAGTGTGCTGGGATTCAGCTTGGCTTTTGCAGGGCTGCCGGGGATGTGTGGACATGTGGCTTTGCTGGGTGGTTTGCAGCAGAGAGTCTCCTAAAACACATGAAAGGGGCCCATTTGGCTGAGTTACTCCAGCATGCTGGGAGGAGGGGGGCCCTGGCTCCCATTTGGTCTGCTGTAGCTAGCCCCCAAAAATGCCCAGTTCTTGGCTAACGTGAAGATGGGTGGTGAAGTGTCCACTTGCCAGTCCTGGTCAAAGGAAGTTACAGGCCACTTTCTGCACTTATCTGAGGGTTAGGCAGTATTTTTTGGGGGTATTTTGACCCTGGATCTCAATGCAGAACCCTCTTTTCCCTGAAAAGACATCTGAACCAGCCCTCTTGACCCAGTACAAACTGCAGTACAAATTGACCCCGTAGGGCCAGTGCAGGCACCATCCTCTGCGGCAGTGTGGAGTAGAGATCTTTACTTGTGCTGGGAGAGAAGACAACAGCTTGGTGAAACATGTCTGTTAGGTTTAGACTACATACTTGGCACAGCAGCAGTAACCTGTTGGATGCAAGGTCATGCAGCAAGTAGGCAGATTGAGTCTCCCAATTTCTGCCATACTAATAGAGCTATTTTTTCTCCTCATGTTTCTAGTTTGCTTTGCTTCTTCTTGGCCTCCTGGAGGAAGATGACCGCAGAAATATTTCTGCTAAGATCTCCTCCATACTTAGGATCTTGCTCTTACTTCCAGCAGCCTGAGTGAGCCGGCCTCAAAGTCCCAAAGCCAGGTGGATTGTACGATGCTGTTTCACATGTCAGCATGCCAGAGCAGTGCCACAAATGATCTATGACCAGTGAAAATATTTCTTATGTAAGCCCATGCAAGCCATTTGCATGGGTGCAAAGCACCTAATGCTTCAGTTTGGGCTAGCTTAATAACTTCAACAATTATCTGAAGGAGCCCTGAAGACCATTATGATTAACTATCAGGTTGGAACTGAACCTGAGATGGAATCTGTGAAAATGCACTCATGGTTGGAAAGGGCTGCAGGAATCATCCGGGGCTGTGACCGCACTATCAGAGTATCTTGGAAGGAAAAGTGCAATGATTTCTCTAGTGAAAACTATAATGGGAGTTTCGGTAGGATGTTCTGTATCATTGCCCAGCCTGGAGTTTTGCCAGGACACAGGAATTTATGTGACTGAATGCAATGCTTCCCTGATGGAGTTGGTAGCTGGCTAAGCCCGAAGCTCTACTCCAAACCTTCATGCCTGAATCAGCCACACGTGCGTTCCTGTTTCCTCATAGTCCTCCATCCCTCCATATCTGCCTGTTGTCACTCAGCTGACACTTGCACTGGAAGTGCCCCGGGGCTGGCATCCCCTTTTTGTTCTGGGCTTGCACAGCCTCTTGCACAACGAGCCCTGTGGTAATACGGCCAAACAACAATTGCTAAGGGTGAAAGATCGCCAAGTTATAGATGGCAAAACCAGTCCGCAGGACTGGCTGTGTAATAGAATAACAACAATAAGAAATTTATAATAATAATGACAGAAATAATGAATGGGTATATTCAAATATTAGCTAGCTAGCTAGAGCTTGCCACTTACCTTTTCTGCAGCTCCTATGAAACCCATTCTCCTTGCTGAACATGCATTTGCCTGCATCGCCAATGTGCTAATTCTTTTCCTCACCATTTTTCCATTTGCCTTGCTGTATCTTTCTCAATTGAAAAAAAAAAGAAGGAATAAAAATCAAATCACATGGCATCAAAGAGCTACATCAGGAGGTCATTGCATCAAATGCTGCCGCTAGTTTAATAAAGGAACTGACTAATATACTCATTAGTGGTGCTCGTTGCTAATGCCCAATCAGATAATGAAATTGAAATATCATGTTTTAGGGTGTAATCAGGATCCCTGCAGGTGCTGGGATGGAATTGCCCCATAGGTACAGCATTACACAGTTAACTAGGTGTGTTACTTGACGGGGGTGTTTCAGCTTCCCGAGCCTGCGGGTAGGAAGAGATGAGCAGGACTGTCAGCGTAGCAAGTGAGAACAAGGAATCAGGTTGGAAACAAGGGAAAAAAGCAGATGTGACCTTGGTTGAAGGGGGTGGAGGCAGCTGGGAGCAAGTGGCAGGTGTCAAGCCACCGGCTTGGACCAGCTAGGACAGGTGGATGTGCGGAAGCATGGTGCTGGCCCTTTGGGAGGACACGTCAAGCTGCCTGCAGACGAGGAGCTCCTTGGGTTGGCTGAGCAGTAGTGGGTGTGTGCTGAGAAGCGCACTGAAGCAGGGCTCCTGGGAACATCAAAGGCTTCACTGCCTCCCTGGCATTTGGAAAGCAGAGAAGGAAAGTCTAGTGTGGACGCCAGACCCGTGCATAGGATCGGAGGTAGAGGGGACCTGTTAGGCCACCCATGAGCAGGGATACCGGGCTGCTTTTAGCACTGGCTGTAGCCTAATTGCAAAGCCCTTGGTTAGCAGGCAGTAGCGAGAAGAAATGCACCTTGCTTCCCTGGGTCTGCAGTGTCACCTACACAAGGCTTTTATTCCTTAGCATTCCAGGGGAGCTGCAGTTGCAATTTCATTGTCCAGGGGTGACAAACAAGCATGTCGGAAGCCTAGCACCAGCTTTCTCTTCCCCAGCTCAAGCATCTGCCTTCTAAGTTTTCCAGCAAGTGGCTAAGTCCAAAGAAGTTAGCAGCACTCTTCTACTTGCATTTTTTTTTAATAGAAAAAAATCAAAACACTTTAAAAAAATTCAAACACAGCCTCAGCCTAATCAATGCTTCCAGACTTTGGATAAACCGGGCTGAATGATGAGAGTTTTCCAGAGGAATTTGTTCTGTATGGAAGTTAACTTTAAACACTTTTCTTCACTGCCAGATGATTTAATACTGGATGAGCCAATGAAAGACAAAGCACTTCAGAGACGCTGAAATTACTTCCCAAGTCGCTCACAGAATATGTTCTGCTGAGACAACACCAGGCTAGAGACTTCAGTGGGATTAACAGTAAAGCAAAATTTTGTTTTACTACAGTATTTTAGGTTGTCTTCCAATCTTTATTTCTTTTTTTTTTCTCCCTCCTGCTCCCAGTTGCTTATTAATAATAACTTACATGTCAACAACAACCCCTCCTGGCTAGCGTATCTCAACACTTTCTATTTGTCCTCCTCTTCCTTCAGCACCCCAGACCTTCCTCTTTCCACCTTTTTTCATGGACTCTGCTGGAAAGATGGTTCAAATCCTTTCAGATGAAGCAGTGAGCTCACCCAGTACTTGCACATCCACTGTGAGGTCCTTCAGAAGAGGGATAAAAGAGGTGGGGAAGAGGAAAGGGCATGCCCCTTCCTTGGGTTTCTGAGAAAAAAATGTTTGCGTAACTTCAGGAGAGGGGGTCAGGGCCATGAATCCTCTGGGAAAGGAGATGTCCTCTTGCTGCCCGGAATATGGTACCTCCATCCCAGAGGGAGGAAGGATTTAAAATGTATCCTTTTTAATCTTTTCCCCTTGGTGTTCTCCATTGGTTAGTTTAGACAGGCTCCTGAGTTATGTGCAGACTGCTATGAATCCAGGTTTTAGGTGTGTTCTATGGGGAGATCCATGGGAATTAGGTCCCTGAATAATTACACTTAAGCACCTAAAGCTATGGCTGTGTTGACAAACTAAACAAGGCCAGGGCTCAAGCCCAAGTACTGGCATACGTTGTCCCAAACTATCCAACCCTTAGAATGGTCCCTGGCGATGGTTTTGTCCTGTTCCAACTAGCACTCTCCCAGACAATGCCTGGGCATGGTCCAGGGATAGCCTGGGCCAAGGAGCATCACCACAGGCGGTTCAGATGCAGCCCCCCGGTTTTGGAAGGAAAGACGCTTATCAGCAAGGATGCAAGTTGGTCCATGCCAATTGGCCTCTGGGCCAAAGAACAGCCCCATGCATGTTTTATTTACTAGAATAGATGAAGTTAAATGCTTTCAAGAATGTAGCCGGAGATGCTAAATAGGGAGCATAGCTGGGATCCTAGTGCTGAAAAAGAAAGGGGGATAAAAGAGATGTTTGGTTTATCCAAATATTAACTCGTTCCTTCCTGCAGACCTGCTTTGTGCAGCTTCATTTCCAGAACACCCAAAAGGGACCAGATTCCTCATTGCCCTTTACTGTTGGCTTATTCTTTCAAACCCTCATGATCCATTTAAGGCCATTTCCCAGATTTCGCAACAGCGTAAAACTCTTAAAGATGGACACCTGGGGCAGCAAGACAGGGTTATTTAATACTGGAATGGAAGTGAAGTTTTTAGCAGGAACAAGATGTCCTGGTGTTTACCTTCAGGTTCTTGTCAGAAATGTCTAACATCTTTGTCATAACTTGGTGAAACAAGATTTTTCTCTCCCTCCAGTCAGCGCCATTGCAATATTTGGTGGACGGTGGTAATGAGACTTCAGTGTTTGTGCGGGTGAGAATAATTCTGGGGTGATGATGCTGTCCCATTCTCACAGCACAAAATGAAAGCTGGCATATCTGTATCCCTTGCCATGAGCACTCAGCTGTCTGGGTGAACAATAGAGCCTGTGTTCGTACAGCACCTCGTGGAGGGGTGTCCTTGTCCCCAGACAGTTTGTCAAGCAACACGACACTGCAAGCACTAAACCCAGAAGAGCATCCACATGCTTCAGACTGGAGAGGGCTCTGAACGTGCTGCTTGAAAATCTTTGTTGCAGTCATCTTGGCATTAATTTTTAGGGGAGTTTCTCATCCCATTGATAATTTGCTGAATTGGATAAAAAGACAGAAAAAAAAGAAGCAGCTTTTGAATTCTGACTTTGAAACATAATTTTGGCTTACTCCACTCCATTTTGTCCCTGTATAAAATCTGATATTTTTGCATTAGAAATTAGATGTGTATTATGCACATAGAATCCGTGTGTATTACAAACAGAGTGCGTGTAGTAGATATGTATGTGTATCATTTATCCCTGGATGGATGCTTCATTTTATAATCCCTAACCAATTCCTGTGGCAACAAAGACCCTGTTTAAAATCACAGTCCTGCTGGGCTAGATGTTTCGCTGCTCAGTGACTAGTGCCCAGGTGTCAGGAGCGATCTAGCCCGAGGGGTGAAGGATTAGGCTCACGGTTTCTTCTCAGGATCCTGCTTCCTCATGGGCATTTCACTCCCATCTATGTGTTCCCAGGACGTCTGGAGGCTAGGTCCCCACTCCTGTATGTGTCACTTGGGTATCTGGAGGTGACATAGCTGAGGTTAGAGAAGAAGTGCGTGGCAGAGCTTAGCTAAACCCAGCCTGACAGAGTTATCGGTTTTGATCTTAACTAGAAGGTCCTTTTTCTGCTCACTTACCCTTGCACACACGCACATAATTGCAGTGTGAATTCATAATATAAACCATGATGTAATAGACACCAACTCAACTCAACTTAATTACTGTACAAATGAACAACAACTTAAATCACAAGCAGAGTCCCATTAAAAGTAATCAGATCCTGGGTGGGGAGATGGTTAAAGGTGGTGTTTGAACTCCAAAGAAAAATATGCTCTTGTTTGGACATAATTTGGTTTCTTTTTTTATTGTTATTTTTTTCTTACACAGTGTATTTTCACTCTCTCTCTCTGGCGCTCTCTCATTTTAATTTTTTCAACCTTTTCCTGATAAACGAAACTAGTCTAGACATATCTTTTGAGAGCAAATGTTCTCTAAGCTATGTTCATTCCTTGTGAGTTTGTACGTTAATCATTAAATATAATTAATTAGAACATCGTGTAATTAACTTGGAAAGCAAAATTATTCAAGGGAATGAGTTTGTAACCACATCACATTTGAAATAAAAATAAAACTTTGACTAAATGGAATAACTGCTCTTTGGAATTAGATGAGTAACAATGTTGGATTGGCTCCCCCAAAGCTGTAATTTTGGCTCTGAACTCATTCATGTCTATTCACCATATTTCACAGATACATATGCACACACACATATATGTGAATATACACCACAGTGCCATAATACAGAGATAGCCCACTACAGGGATGCTTTAAGCCACCTCTCTGCCTTCTTGGTTCTCTGCACTGTGGAGGACACATGGGACTCTGCAAACATGCCATCAAGCAGCCTCAGGGTTGCTCTGACTTGCCCTGACTGGTTGTGATGGTCCTTCGGGTATGATGCTGGCTGGAAATTGTGGCATTTCATGGCAGGCTTTCCTGCCAAGGCAGGAGGGAGCTGGCAGCGGGTGGCAGACAGCTGGCCGTGGGGCTATTCCCCAGATGGAGATTCCTGGTCCAAAGGAATCCTCACACACATGCTGGGACTAGTTCTCAGGTCCACTACTTCTCTAAAAAACAGATTCTGGGCTGATCTGTGGAGCACAGCTAATGAACCACCCGAGCTGTCTGGTTTCAAAGAAGAGGGGAATAGAGTCCATCTTTTCTGCCAAGCAATTATTCCAGTCATAAGTTAAACACTGCAATCATTTCCTTGTATGTGCGAAGAGTTCTGCAATCCCTGCTTGACTGAATATGTCCGGGATGTCCTGGGAAACAGGAGCTTCACTGTGCCCAATAGGAGCACATCTGCTAGCAGCTGCTGTGACATCCCAGGGTGAGATGGTGGGGCTGGGGTCTTCAGGTCGAGAAGCCCCTGAGCTCTGTAGGAGCAGCACTCCTGGGGATTCCCCAGCTGACTACGTGGAGGGTGTTGGGGAGGCTAGCAATGACCATACAGCAGCTCCTGGTGGTTCGCTGGGCTCTGCCACTTGCTCGTCCTAGGCCACGTCACCTCACCTCTGTTACTCCTTCCTCTCTGCCCTCGTTGAGTGCATTGTGTTTGTGGGGACATCACCCTCCTTCTACACATTGGAGAGACACTACTGCTAGCCAAAAGGGCTCTTTCACTCCATCATGTCCCCAGTTGGGACCATGTTTTCCTCAGCAGCTGGTGTCTGCTCGAACTGGCTGGAAGACTTCATTGCTCTGAGCTTGGTCTGTTGAATTTTGCCTCTCACTCTTTTGGCAGGAGAAATTGCTAAGCATCTCTCCAATTACATTTTTACCCTCCACTGCCAGACAATCGCTTGGCTGTGTTATTCATCACCACCTAGGCACAGAAACTTTCCTCCCATTTTTGTGGTCAGTTTTCAGGCTGATTGGAGGGCAGGTAAATGGGAAGGAGGGAGGCTAACGTGAAGAAAAGCACAGGGGGAGTGGGAGGAAGCTCCTCAGAAGATGGGGGAGATGAAAGATGGGATCATCTGGAAGTCCCAACGCTGGGACACGGGATCCTAGTGAGTGGAGAGACATCACAGCTCACTGCAGTGAGGTGAGGTCCTTGCCTCTTCTGGGCTCATGAGCTAAGTGACCAAAGGACTTGGAAATCTGGCCTTGGATATCCCTCTCCATTCATGTGGGTATCCTCTCTTTGTGCCAAGCTCCCAAACTGCATGTTGACTCTCTTTACTGGTTCCTTAGGCTAGAAATCAACCTAAGAAGCTGTCCCTCAGCTAAAATTTTCTTGGGTTATGGAGGGTTAATTAATTTCAAGAGGCTCAAAAATATGATCCCCCCACCTTGATGTGTGGATGAAACAGGGTGTGGATTTGTGGGACTGGGGTGGAGAGGGAGAGGCACTAGGAGCATAAGTGTGTTCTCCTTGTCTCCTGCTTCCTCCCTGCCCATGTGTAGCACCCTGCCACTGGGACAGGCACCAGGGGTGGGATGCAGCTTGCCTAACGTTGAGCAGGTTGATGTTAGACATCTAGGGTAATCTAGATGGGCCATAGCATCTTCTCCAGGCAGAGAGGAGGGACAGGCACCTTTGTGAAAAGAGCATCCTATTGCAACAGGGGGCTAAGATCCACTCAGTACAGGCATTTGGGGTGAAAAATTAAGTGCCCATCTCGCTCTTCAGTGGTGACATGAATCCCACATCCAGAAGAGGAACTGGAGCTGGAGTTATCTCCCTGGAATGGAGCTCCACTCTGCCTCCTACCCTCATTTTCTCCCACTCTTGCACCTCCACCTTAGCTGCTTCTGCCCTTCCTGGCCTCTTTGTTTTGGCAAAACTCCTTTTCTGGAACAAGATAAGATGGGCCTGATCCTGACATGTAAGACAGGGTCTGCTCTATGTGGGACAAGACGTCTGCCCACATTTATTGCATTGCAGATGTGGGGCGCCGTGAATAAATGAGGACGCATGCATATTTCTAAGGAACAACAGCAGTGCACAACAATTAAAAAAAATCTAAAAGAGATGTGACAGTAGTTTTGAATAGAGCTGACACCGAGCAAACACTTCACACAATGTGGAGGGTGATATAATATCCTGCCCTTTCAGAGTGTCACTGTGACGTGTATTTAACATTCATTGGCAGCAGCAGCCCGGCTTGATGTTCATGCTGCAAGGTGCTGCACATGTATCTAGGAAAAAAGAAGGTAGTTAAAGAGATGCACCCAGTTCACTGCCCTTTCTAATGTGGGTGTGAATCTGCGTTAGTGGAACCCATGGGAGATTTACTACTGACTTCAGTCCCCATTAACCTCCCTGATGAGTAGCAGGAAATTAGGCATGCGTGGAGGGAAGGGTGTTTATGAAAAGCAAAGTCTAATGAGAACCCAGTTTCAGAGTTAATTATGGAACAACTATTGCCGCTCCCTAACCCAATGCTGTGCCTGATTCTGATCTCGCTGCATGGGAAAACAAGATACTTTATACCCATGGGGGCTCTTGGGCTGCATATGGCTCTTGAGCAATTTAAGTGCATTTATGCTGGGGTGATATCATGTGATCAGCAGTGGGACTGCACTGATGAGGGGCTGCCGGGTAATCTGTGGGATGAAGCAAATCAGCAGGACTTGCCAGGTCATGCCCAGCCCCGTCCCATCCCATCCCATCCCACAGTGGTGCAGAGAGGTGGAGAAGAGCTGTTGTTATCTCCGTGGAGAACTGCTCCTGGGTGCTCTCCCTCCCTTCGCTCTCTGATGTGCTTGATACGTGTCTTCTGTCTCTCGCTGAATGAAAGGTGTTGGTAGATGGTTTGTAAGGTCAGCAAGATGGGCCAGCGTTGGGATCAATTGAGTTGTACTCTTGTGTGTATGTAATCAGGATCTGGCCCTCTGCAAATTAAAAAGCTCAAACAAACACATGCAAATGAGACAGATATGAACACGCAGGTGGATTGCTGGAAACAACACCCTCCACTCCTCCAATCGAGGGGGCAGCCGGTCCCAGCACTCCCTTTTGTTTTGTTGTTTCCACAAAAAAGCTGCCTCTGTTGTGGGGAAGTTTCCCCTTGGTTGAGCTCAGCGCGTATGGTCCTGGGGCATAAACATCCTCTTGTCCCATGACACATGCTTGCCCTGAGATTATACACAGCTTGTCAGAGATGGCACAAAATACCTCACTGGAGGTGTAAGGAAAAGCCATGTTCCCATTTCTCTTGGCCTTGCATTTGATGGGCTGGGAGCCTTTTTGAGAATGAATCTCACATGGTTTGCAGTATGTGACAGATTTTTCTGGGACTGATTCCCTTTTCCATGAGGCCATCTTACGTAGCAGCCCTGGGAAAATCTTCTGGGAAAGACACATTTCTTGCTACAAGAATGGTGCATGAAACAGGTACACAGGTGACAGCTCTGGGCCCATTAAACCTAAATCATAGAATCACAGAATCATGAAATCATGGAATGCTTTGGGTTGAAAGAGACCTTTAGAGTTCATTTAGCCCAACCCCCCTGCAGTGAGCAGGGACATCTTCAACTAGACCAGGTTGCTCTGAGCCCCGTCCAACCTGACCTTGAATGTTTCCACGGATGGGACCTCCACTGCCTCTCTGGGAAATCTGTTCCAGTGTTTCACCACCCTCGTGGTAAAGAATTTCTTCCTTATAACTAGTCTAAATCTACCCTCCCTTAATTTAAAGCCATTACTTCTTGTCCTATTGCAACAAGCCCTGCTGAAAAGATTTTCCCCATCTTTTCTATAGGTTCCTTCACGCACTAAAAGTCTGCTCTAAGGTGTCCCCATAGCCATTTCTTCTCCAGGCTGAACAGCCCCAACTCTTTCAGCCTTTCCTCCTAGAAGCGGTGCTCCATCGTTCGGATCATCTTTGTGGCCCTCCTCTGGACATGCTCCAACAGCTCCATCAGGAAGAAATTGATCATATTTTTTGGTACAAAACAGATTCGGATAACTTTTATAAATATTTGCACTGCTTTTGTCACCGCACTTCCAGCGTTCTTTGAGAATAGAGATTTTTCCCACTAACATAAATGGTTCTTTGATAATGGAAAATTTGCCTGAGTAAAGGCTGACTGTTTAATGCTGTGGTTAAGTATTTCTTTAATCTGGCATAGCTCTTAAAAGTCTGCTGGGAAAAGTTACTGGAAGGGTCCTTTGAGTCCCATTTTCCCTACAGCCACTCATTCCCTTTGTGCTTACACTTATGTTCATAGGTCTTCATGGTGATTCAGATCAGGGAATTGATCAGGCCATAAACTCACTTGGCCAAAAAAAGAAAACAAGCAAACAAACAAGCTAATAAACCCAAAATAAAATAATAAAGATTGTTTTTTCAGCAACGTGTCGACATGAGATCCAGTGTCAGCCAGAGGGAGATGATGGGAATGAGAGGAGGTCAAGGATGTGATCGAGGTGAGCCCCATCCATTGCTCACAGTAAACAGAAAAGTGTTAGGGCCGTGGAGCACACCCTGCTGAAGACCAACCTCCAGCCTAGTTTCCAGCTTATGTACAGGGTAGCTAATACTTGCTAGATGCCTGACATACTTAGCAAAACTTATGAAGGGGCTTGAAATGCCCCAGCCCAGGCTGTGCATCAGGGCTGGTCACCTAGGAGTGGAGCATATAATTCTCCAGTTTGATACAGCTAATGTAACTTGGTAAGAAACAGAGTCGGAGGGAGATCTATTCAACACATAACTGCACATAATTTCTACAGTCTTTACCTCCATGGTTGACTTTGTTGCCTCTACTGAAAATGAGTCTATATTTTACTTTCTGTAGCACTGAACATGCGAAGAACTTTAGATCTTTTTCTTGAATTCTTCTTTCAGAAATGTCTCTTATATATCTCCCGTATCCTCTTCCCCCTGCTCTGTAAAGGTTGGTTGGACCAAAACATCAAAAAAGAGTCAAACTAGATCTAGGTCCACAATATTCTATTTGATTTCATGTATTTTAACTTTCAGTAGAACTTAGGCTGTCCTAAATCTCTGTCTAACACTCATAGGCTGGGTGTTCAGCAGAGACAGGTAAAGTGGTGTGTTAATTTGTTTGGCATAACTTTGTCATGTGGGTTTTCATTTTGCAACTCCACAACCAAAATGAAGGGTAGCTGAGATCAAAGTAATTTACTGTTTAAACTCTAATGCTCAGGGGAAGGTAGAGGTGCTATTTCAGATAGGAAGAAGTGTCTGATTTCAGGTCATTAAAACTGTACGTCTCAGTTCCTGAAAGCACATAAATACACTTACAGTAGAGCTTAAAGACAGGAGCATATGTAAATACTTTGATAAATCAGAGGTAGGATTACATGAAGTGCTTTTTGCTCTTGTATTGACTTACTTGAGTTAGCTAATTCAGACAAAAAAGTGCCATATAGGCATAGTAACTTTATTTTTAACTAGATCAAAGTTAGAAGGAACAGATTAAAGCATAGAGGGGGCTTGGATGACCAACACGAATTACTAGCTAGAGTTGATCTCAAAATGCCCTTATCTTTGATCAGTTCAGAAACAGAAGTAGATTCAGACAGAGAATTCCAGCTCATATTGGAAGTCTTCACCATGAATTTGATTATGGTAAGGGCTTGTGACAATCACTCCCCTACAGACAGTCCAGATGGAGATGGAACCGCTTTGTTTCCAGAATATGTGTCTGGGAGTGTCCAAAATGACCACTTTTTCATGTTTGCTTTATTGAATCTGATTGGCCATGCAAGTTAAGAATCCTCTTCTTTTTCTACTCCCGCTGAAAGTAGACCTTGAGACGTTGATTCAGAGTAAAGTTTTGGCTGAAATCCTTGTTCCAGGACCTTAGTGACAACAACAGATTCCAGATACCTGGTTACTTTAATAGGTTTTGCTTTTAGCCACAAGTAAAGGTTGCCAAACTCACAGGCGTGGAATGACTGTCCCCTGCTTCCAGTGTAGGTCTGCATTACTTTTTCTTCTTTTTTTTTTCCCCTTAGGCTTCTTATGCGAATGTGTTTTTGAAACCACTTGAACCAGGAATTCTGTTTTCAAGTGGGGACCTAAGTTTAGGATCATGAATCCATATTTAGAAATGAATAAAAATAACAAAGAGTCCTCAGTGCTCTTCTCCATAGAGATTTCTTGGCCCTGAGAACTTTCAAGATTTTGGACGTGGCATGTCATATTTGTCAGCATAAAGATGGCCAAAACTTTTCCAGTCATAATCTACAGCAGAAACAGTAGATTTATGTTTATATGTTGCTCAGCACCACTCAGTAAATACTCTTGTGGCATATAGGCATAACTGGTGTGCACAGGTATTTGAAAAAATATGACAAATATCCTGATTTTACAAAGCAGAACACTCAGTGACATCTCCCAATGTCATGGCTGAAGTTAACTCTTCAGGAAGAGTCATCTTCTGTGCTCTCAGCCCATCCCTTATACCAGAGAGCGTTTTGGGTTGGGATTTTCCAAAGTTCTCAGTGTTGGCTGAACTCCACTATCAAATTTACTGGCAGTTTTTCCCCGTGATTCATTAAGAGCAGAACTAGGGCAGAAATTAGACCCTTTGAAGAAGTCCATGGCGAGATCCTGTCCTGAGCTGCCCATCTGTTGAAGACATTCTCCTCCTTTTTATTAATGGCCTTCTTATTAGTGGCTGTAGAGAGAAAGGACCAAAGAAAACTGGATCAGTGCGCCTTGGTGGGAAAACAAATGCTATTGCCATGGATATTTTGCAGTTGAAGGTGATGAAATTCTTTCTGAGGAAGTTATGGAAGGTCCTTCTTATTGCCCAGTGCACTGTGTCATGCCACTTATGAGCTAATCTCTCCATGCAACCTGCTCTCCTGCCTGATACACCTGTGGTATCTCTCCCACCCTCCCTGTGGTTTTGAAATGTTTCTTCTTTCTACACTGGGGTGTGATGGCAGGAGATGTGTGCCCACCTTTGCCTTTGGTGTGATCCGGAAGACAGAAAATTCAGGGAAAGCTCTCCTACAAAAGTTCTTCAGGAATTATAAATTGTGAAATAACAGAAAGACCCAATGCAGGTTGGAGACCTGCAGCCAAGGATGTCCAGAACAACAGTGAAAATCATCTGTCGGTCACATTGTCTGTCTCCCTTATTTTCTATCCTTCTCACAATGCTCTTTTCAGCCTCCTCCTCCCTTCGTGATTCCAGGATGATGGTGGTAGTAGGAGATAGATAGCACATTTGGACATATTTGCCCTCATGTGGCTTGTCCTTCCCACCCCACCCATGCTCTGGCTGTGATGATGCATATCTAGGAGAGTCAGTGGGAGATCTTTTCACAAACACTCACTGTGTGTTGTGTCTCTTGTGGGCAGGGATGTTGCTGTGTTAGCCATTATTATTTGATCTGCCTCTCTGACAAGATTACTTTCAAGCCTAAATATTGGTTTCTGTTCTTAGCTGGGAACATGCTATAGTTATAGTTGCAGCTTCACCTGTGTGGCCAAGTCCAGTTCCTCAGCTATGTTGGGATTGCCTGGTACTGTGGAATGGAAACTGTGGAGAACAAAATTTGGGACAAGGAGCGTTGCATAGAAGAAAGGAAACACTCTATTGGAGTACTTTGGGAGCAGCAATTTTTTTGCCAGGCCAAATAATACGGCCCCAAAATATGCTGTGGTCGGAGCTGGAAATACCCACCAAGGCCAATGGGATTTCAGAGTTGTGTGGGAGAGTGGGAGAAGCATTTGATTCTACCTTCAGGTGATGGAGGTAGAGTCTAGATTCAGATTATAAACCCCTCTGCACTTTGCATCTTGAGTTTTGATTTTGCCTGTTCTACAGAAAACAAATTTTCAGTGTGGAACAGACTTTCAGAATGGACTGGAGAGGACTGAAAATCAATCCAATGGAGTAGCTGAGTGAGACTTGATAGGGGACAGCAAAAAAGCAGAGAAAGAATTTAATTTTTCCACAACTGCTTTACGCAAGCTAAAGACTGATGGCATGGCAAGTTCTGTATGTGTCAGAGAATGAAGGCCACAGAGATGAGAAGAAAAACCTTGGCCAGTGCAAACCGGTGGGATGCCAGGAGGGTGCGATGCAGCTGGAGAGCTGGCTGGCTGCAGAAGTCCACTTTTGCCCAGAGTGCAGAACAGGAACGCTTCTGGGAAAAAAGCAAGAGAAGCTATTGCATCTGTCCAAGGATTTCAAAATACTCCTTTGTGTGGAGGGAATAGTGGGAATGAGGTACTGAAAAGTTGGGGTATAAAAATAAGAAAGGACGCTGTGACCTGGCCAGGGGTTTGAGTGGGTTTCGTGTGCTGCTCTCATCTCATCATGATTCAAGACTAGGTTGCCTTACAGGTAGCAGAACTGAGCGTAGATGAGAAACAGCAGAGATCAGAATAAAACCTCCAGCATTTTTCGGGGTAACAGCTACTCTATGAGTGATATACTGGAAACAGCCAGGGGGAAATCAGAGAGAGATAAGGTAGCTGTGTTTCTCTGGCTGGTGTCCTCAGCCAGTTTGCAGGATTGCAGATTAGGTCCTTTTCTCTAATTTCTCTCACTGGTCTCTCTGTGCAAGTGCCACAGGGCTGTGATAAGGAGGAGGTCAGAATCGTGCTCTGACTGCATGGCTTTTTCTCACATGCAGCAGGGTATGCTAACTGAAAGCAAATATGCCTGAATTCTTCCTCTGCTTGTGCCTCTTTCCATGCAGCAAAGCTGGGCTCTGGGGATGTGCACTAGGGGAAGGAGAGAGGGTCCACGGGAGGGCTATGGAAAGGGTTTTGGCACCTTCCGTGCCAAAAAGCTTCCCTACAGTTCCAGCATGGGTCTACATTTTGCTGCCCCAGCGTGACCATTGATGATGAAGGCTTCAGCTAGGCAGTGACTCGTGCTTCTCCTCCCTGCCATCCCCTCCTGCCTGCACACATAAACACAGAGCTCACTCGAGGTTCTTGGGGGTATCATCACAGGTGCAGGCAGCTGCAAGCAGCTCCACAGGGACACCAGGTTGCCATTACTTTGGCCTGCTCGCTTTGGTGACAGTCTCGTATGATCTCCTGGCTGAAACATCCATGTGGGTTCTTCCTGAATGAGGTTGGTGTAGGCAGCGTAAATAGCAGGTGTTATCCAGGCTGGAGCTGGTGAGGGTGTTCGCTGTCAGCTGACTGAAGAAGGAAACACCCATAGGACAGGGGGACTGTGACAAGCCAGATGGGCACGGAGATTTTTTTTCAGCCGGCAAAGACAGATATGGAACTGAGCCCGCAACCTGAATCACCCATCCTCAGTGAGCGACCCTGATCCCACAGCTGCTCGGCGAAGGCAGAAAATGCAGACTTTTCTACATTTTCCTGGGAGAAGGAGGAGCAGGACAGGTTTCTTCCCTGGGGATCCAGTCCCCCTGGCAGTACAGCGGCCGGGGGTGGCCTTCATGATGTTTCTTGCAACGTTGAGTCAGGGCCGTGATGAACTAGCCTTGCATAAGCAGGAATGCCATCACCAGTGGTAAGCTGAAAAACGCCGAGCTCTATTTTCAGAGACAGCTCAGAGATTATTTATGTACGGAAACACTCCTTATCTCTTAATTCCCAGACTGATGGGTAGAAGATATGCAAAGAGTGACTTCTGTCAGAGACAAGCTCACCAGCACTGCTTCTGTCTTGGCAAGAGGGGAGGGCTCTCTCTGCCTTCCCTGGTAGCAATGCTGACTAAGGGCCATAGGAATCTTAATTCCTGGCCCAGAGACAGCAAGCCAAGCTATCTGATGGGCTGCTTGGCTGACAGTTAATATCCTGTCGCAGAGTAGTAACTCTTCATGATATAGCAAGTTTTTTTTTCTTGCACCTGCAAGACCAGAGTGGAAAGACCCAACAAATCCTCTGTTTTGTGTTTAAACATCAGGTCTGTCCTGAAGAAGCCTAAATCAGACCAATTCTTCTAATCTACATCAAAGCTCCTTGGTGTCAAAAATATGGTTTTTTTCACCTTAGACTCAGAGATTCAGGCTGGAATCTGAAATTAAATCCCATTTCCTTGTGGCTTGAACATTATTAGTAGGCAGAAATTTGCAACTGGAAATTAGTTAATGATTCCTCTGTAAGTACAGCAGACGGATGGAAATCCAGTTTCTTTTCCCTGGCTGAGCTGACATTGGCATGCTAACTAAAAGCAGTAAAACATTTATTAATGAGTGGGGTAGGCAAAAGGTAAAAAAAAAGAAAACCTAGAGCAATGAACACAGGTAATAGGTTGTCACTATTAAAGAGCTATCTGTCAGAGTAGGACATGCATAAGAATTAAGTGTCCTGGAAAACATTGTGAAAAAATATCTCTACTTCTATTTTATGGAATCAAATTTCAATTTTCATGAACTTTTCACAGACTAAATATATTTGTGTCTAAAGAAATTGTATCTCTTAATAAGCAGTGATGACAACCTTATTTACACAAAATGACATTTTTCTACCAATTGGGCCAGAAAGAATGAATTCTTTTCCTAGTGTGGGGGCAAAACAATACCTCATCGATAAATTTTCTTGGTGATGGTGTATTGTGGATCATGTGAAGAGTAAAAATAAAACCTACTGCATAGGATTCATAGCGGATTTATAACATAGAAGAAAAGAAAAGAAAAGTTGTTTTTTTGCATGCAAGGGATTTTCTAACACTTCCCTTTTAGGAGAATTGGATGGAAGGTTCTGGCTCGCTGGCTGCCTGACTCCTGAGAGGAGCCTTGCAGGCAGGGAGGCTGAATTCTCTGTTTTTCTGCTTTGCCTGGCCTCAACCTCTGCTTGCTTTCTCTGACCCAGGCTGCCAGGCAGGCAGCTGCCAGTAAGGGAGCAGAGGAATACGTGGCTGCAACACTAAAGGCGCTGGACTGCTTCAGAGAGGAGATGGGGGAGTAGCGGGGTCCACGATCCCCTGCCTTATGTGCTGTCAGGATCAGCTTGGCTCCCCTCAGCAGAGATGGGGATGAACTGATGTGGTGCCCTGAGGAAACAATGTGAGGTTCTTGCTCCTTGCATCCCACCTGAAAGCCCTGAAAATGGCAACTTAAGCTGTGTCTGGGTTCATGATGGAAATTTATTTCCTTTCCTTCCCCTTTCCCCCTTTCCCCCTTTCCCCCTTCTTTCCCCCTTCTTTCCCCCTTCTTTCCCCCTTCTTTCCCCCTTCTTTCCCCCTTCTTTCCCCCTTCTCTTTCCTTTCCTTTCCTTTCCTTTCCTTTCCTTTCCTTTCCTTTCCTTTCCTTTCCTTTCCTTTCCTTTCCTTTCCTTTCCTTTCCTTTCCTTTCCTTTCCTTT
>Ga0065711_1034587_pt1 | contig 23533 bp, 13 predicted proteins | sample Hoacrofraction12_FD_59098 | JGI IMG/M metagenome (GOLD analysis project Ga0065711, IMG submission 59098) | Hoatzin crop microbial communities from Cojedes, Venezuela - Epithelial fraction 12 v2 (version 2) | ecosystem: Host-associated > Birds > Digestive system > Esophagus > Crop | place...
TTTTTTTTTTTTTTTTTTTTTTAATTGAGGTGGCAGTCGTGGTAGTCTATTCAAATATGCATTTCATAAAGTATTTAAAATATATGACATACATTTCTCTTCTAGAATTAAAAAGACATCTGAAGATTAAATTTCACTTTGCATGACTCATTTTTTTGTGTAACTTTCAGAGCTGTTTAACAGAAGATGTTTGAGGTTCAACTCCTGGGAAAAAGGTGGTGTAGAAGCCTGAATTTCTGTGTTGGCAGAAAGTTGTAAGATAAAAAATGCCTTTTCAAAACTGGTGGTTAAAAAACCAAAAACTTAATGCATGTCACGTCTTTAAGGGGTGAATTTAGAATACTTTACATATATTTTCCTCTTTAATGTAAACATTCTACTACTGGCAGATGGACTTACTCTTCTCTTTCCTGTTCTATTCTCCACTCTGACTACACTTTCTTAAATATGAAAGGATTTTTTTCCTTTGGAAGCAGCAAAGGTCTCATGCATCTTCCTGATCAAAGCTCATAAAAGCAAGTTAGTGGTAAGTTCAGTTACCTGATCTTCTTCTGTGCTGGCAGGCATATACTGTAGTTACTGACAAGTTTCACCCAGACTTTAATATCAAATAATTCCAGAGAATGGTTTTGAAATACAACACTGAAATTCCAGGGGTGTAGGCACTGCCAGTGGGGGTGGAGGGAGATCGCTTATGCTGTCTGTTGTAGGTGGCCGTGTTAAAAATGTGGGCTGCTTCTGTAGTGATTGAACTGCAACTGCAAAATGCAAGTTCAGAGCAATCACCTGCTTAAGGATCTTCAACTCCTGAATTAGGGACTTTGGTTAGATAGATTCCTTAGGTTATACAGCAGTGACTATATTCTACAGTATGGTTTCACTCTGAAAGGCTGTATCTATTGCAGAAATATATAGCATATTTTAAACCCATTCTGGAATGCGTGCTTAACTGTGAAACCACAACTGGTGTATCCACGGGCACGTATAAGCCTTAACCTTAACTAAGGAGCCAGTCTTTCATCCCTATCTTTGTAAATGTCTCTTGCGAAATTTAGTGTGCTACTGTAGCAACTGTGTATGCAAGGAGATGTTATGATTCAGGACATTTGCACAGAAATGAAGTGAGAGCTGCAGTGTGTAGTCCAGAATATGTGGTAATAGAGGAGCGGTTAACTGTGATCCTCTCCCTGGACTGCAAGTCCTTCTGCATGACTTGCTTGCTGTGGTCCTCCTACTGCAAGTGCTAGTATCTGTGTAATGTCAGAATTGTTTGCCTCATCCCATTCGATGTTTAGAGATTTGATGTCTTCACTGGGTTTCTCTGCACAGCAGTTCAAGAACTGTTGTCAACAAAGAGTGCGTAGCGGTTTCTGTTCATGTAGCATCGAAGTGAAGACATGAAACAGTGCTAACAGATGCCGGGGTACCTCCTCTTACTGTTGCTTTGCATTGGGATACGCTAGCTGACCTGGCAGCTGTTGTTTCTACACCAAGCTCCTCCTGCTGAAGTTAACCGGCCAGATTTCACACTTGTACTGCTGCTAATCCTAGGGACTCTGCGGACTTAAAAGGAACGATGACAGATTTGCACAAGGGTAACAGATCCAAGTTTAGACCATTTGCCGGAGGTTTGTACATCACACATTGTACCTCCAGGCTTGCTTCCCTCGGTTTTGCAAATAAATGCAATTAAAAGGGAAAAGTAGAGTTATATTATAGATACAGTCTCTTTAAGATTTCTTTGTGTCTAAGAGTATACTCTTATAAAATGCCTTCAACTGTGACTTCGAAATCTTACACGAATAATTCTCCAGAAATCTGTGTTGCATTTCAGGGTTTTTACTCTCCCAGTTGCAGTGCGTGGCATTACAGCTATGAGAGATGTCAGGAGGAGGAGGAAGCCGTGTCTTTGTAATAGCATTTTCCCTCCTCAGTGCCTTTTGCCAGTTCTTCCCACCTCAGAAAAACAAAAGACACTGTCTTTGATTTATGTAGTTTCATTGTTAAGCTTTGAAAAGTTTAGAGATATAAAGCCACATTTCAAACCATATGTTTTCTGTAAAACATGTATTGCCTTTCAATCAGAAAAGCCTCTCTTACTTCAGTCTTACTAATTACGAAGTATGAAGTGATGTTAAATGTGCGTGGTACTCTTGAGAGAATTAAGAAAAATGTTTAAACATGAATTTAAAGCTCAGTGATTGGGAATTTAAGGTCATTCTTAAAACAGGAATCAGGATGGGGGAAAAAATGTGAAGTGTTCATTGCTTAATTATTACTTCTCGGAATGATAGGCTCCATTATTGACCGTAGTGTATAACCAGCAATTTAGAAGGTGAAAAAGGGAGGGAAATACATGTGCCTGTTCCAGGAGGCAGGCTGAAGCCTGTACGCTGCTTAGATCCATCTTTGAACTAGCATTTAGGATACTAAATATTAAGTATTGATTATTGCTTTTAAAAGAGTGACATATTACACTTATTTTTAAGATAGCGCAAAGGATATTTACTAGAAGTGAGAGGGAGTTGCTTTGTAATAGAAAGAACAACAGAGTAGCCATCTTGCCTGATTTTTAAGTTATGCAGCAAAATGCTACTACATTGTAGTACACCAAACAACCAGTAGTGGAAGTAATTTTGAAAAGAGAATTGAGTGGGGGGTTTTTCTGTAAGATACCTTTATCAGGATATTTATTTCATCGAGCACACTGTAAGGGTTTGGAAGCTCTTTTAAAGAGACCCCAATAAGAGCACAACTGCAAACTATCCCATGGTAGAGGAAAGATGGAACAGTGGCAAGGATAATTTGACTAAACTATAAACTCCTTGTGGACTGAAGCACAAGGACTGTATGTATAGGTAGGAAATGGAAAGTAGTTTAAATTACTAAGGATTATGAAGAAAGAGTAACATGAACATGTAGGACAAAATTAGAAAAAAACAAGACTGAAGTAAGCATCAAACTTTAAGACGTCTTTCTGTAAGTGCACTTATGATATTTACAGAATACGAAAGAAAAAGCTGGACTGTTATTCTGTAAATGTCAGAGGGAACCAAGAAGTTTGGATTGCATGATGCAATTTTTGGGTTATTTTCCATTAGAAAGATCAATCGTGTAACGTGACAGTCATCAATATAAATAACAAAAACCTGTAAGAACAGGTCAGAGTGTCTTGACGAACTAGAATCTTCAAAATGCGGGTTCTGACAAACGTGACGCAAGGATACTTGCACAGATGGAAATATCAGAGCTGTTACCACTTGTGAAGAGAAGACAAAGTCCCAGAGCTCTAGGAGAGCCGATGGGGTCACAGTATTTTTAGAAGAAAAGAAGGAACAAACTGAGTTTAAGAACTAATAGATTATCTTCCCTTTGAAGAAAGGAACAAATGAATTGCGCCAAAGTATACGAAGGAGAACAGGAGCTGAGTAATAACCAATGCAGCACCTAAGGAGGAATCACTACTCCGTGAATGCAGGGAAGGATTACTGTATATCACAAGCTGAACACGAGTTAGCACTGCCATGTTATCAACTAAGATGGATACCATCCGGAGAGGTATCACCACAAACGTAGTGTGGCAGGCATGAAATTTGTCTGGTACACTGCAAGAAAGAGGAGGGCGAGTTCAGGCGAGTCTGGATAGAAATAAGCAGCATCAGCACTCACAAAATTTTTCCTTTTCAGCCACCCCCTTCTCAGTACTCTCCGTTTCATGACCGTGAGTTCAGCTCGACCAACTCACTGGTCTGGTTGAAAGCAAATTTCTCTTTCATTGGTTTGTTGCCAGTTTGTTTCCAGCTGGCCTGACTCCCTGTGCTGGCTCAAGGAGAGTGTCGGGAATGGAGGGACGATGGGGCTGCCCAGCCTGCTCCCAGCGTGGTGATGGCAAGTAGATGCAGGGTGCATGGCACGTTTCATAAAAATGCGTTCACACTTTTTTTACATTGACTACCACCTTTTGTTTCTTTCTTTTTATTTTCAGCATAGTGTTTGGTTAATTAGATTTAGTTTATGAAACAAATCATATTAAAGTGATATTAATTAGTCTGAGGTGACTGTTTTCGAAAGGCTTATACTAGCTGAAGTCCTGTTAAAAGTCAGTTTGAATGTTTTGTTAAAAAAAAATTCTTCTTTTATCCAATATCAATTTAACAGAAGCATTCTGTTATATACTGTTTGGTTTTTTTTATCCCTCTTTCTGAATGTAGCTGAGGGTGGTGTTGCCCACGTTCATGTCATGCGGTCTTTGAGAATGTAACAGCATCAAAAGTCTTTATAGTCCAGCCCTGACAGGGCTGGTGCACTGCTGCACCCAAAAGAGGAAGGTTTCTAGTCAGATACCAGTGTTTAATTAATGTTCAGTAAGATCGCAACTGTGGTGACTTGTGCTAACAGATCTGTTAATTTGGAATCTATTGCCTTCATTCGCCCCTGTGTGATAGAAGGTAGATAACGTGTTACAGTTCTAGAAATTTTCAAGTTCTTATTCATCAATCCTGACTTTGAGAATAAGTAAAGATGTCCACCTTAATTCAGGAGAGCCAGGTTTTGTGAACTTTGATCTTCTGAATGTCATGACCCAATGCTCTCTATAACCCTGTGCTCTGAGGTCCCCTTTTATGAACTTTTTAAAAAATTCAAGCAGACACCATGTCTTTTTTTTTTTTCTTTTTTTCCAGAAGTTATTTAAAATGCAGTTCTGTAGCAACCAGCTAGCTAGCAACCCCTTTAAGTTTAATTCTAAGAATAATAGCAGGGAAAAATGCCACTGAAATACAGTTTATTGGTCTTTTAGGTTATATTTGATCTGGTGATGTCAATAGCAGGCTGCCCTCCCTCTGGAGTCAAGTTGCAAACACTCTCCTCAAGGGTAATTAAAGCTAAGTACACAATTACAACAGCCCAGATTTGTTCAGGCTTGCTGGTTGCCCACTGTCTCATAGCACCCAACATCACAAAAGAACCATGTTGAAATGAAAGGATTATTTATCTCTGAATCTTATGCTGTGTATGTGTTTAAATGCTTCAGAGGAGGTGGATCGCAACCTTAGGGACTAAGGTAAGTGTCATGGCACTGATTAACAGTGGGAATCCTTTATGGAAGAACGTGATCTGTGCTTTATTATGCTTTTGCTTTGCTAAAATAATTCATGGTTGTGTGGTCACAGCAAAAACCTGTGCAACTTCTGAATGTTCTAAGGCATTGGTGAACTTGTAGTATCTGCCTTCCATTTGTAAATGGCATAAAGAACTGGTCAGAAATGCAACCTTGCATTTTTCACAGCTGGGTTAAAGTAACTTTATTTGTATTTTTACGTGACAGAAGTGCTGAGTCTGGCTCCTCCTTTCTTGAGTGGGGTGAGGTCTGTGCACTTTTAGTGTTTCCAGGTACAGTACAACAGGATGCACTGGTAACTTGTAAAGCTCGAGAAATGGAGCTCTGACTTGTCCCTTGCTGTGCTCTGAAAAGAGGGAGATGTAGTATGGTGTCTAGTTAGGAGAAAGTTGAAATCCTCCAGGAAATCCTATGAGGACGTTCTTGTTGCTTTATTTAGGGGCAGCAGATAGAGCACCAGGAAGAATTGGAGAAGTTTGGGAAAGAGGAGCTTTTCCTTTCAGTAGTATGAACTAGGAAATGATTAAATAGTTCTTTTTTTCTTTAAGCTACTTCTAAGCCATCTAGGAGTTTCTTCAGTAAATCAATCTTAGAAAAAAGATGGTATCACTTGGACTGAACTTAAACTGCATGTGTGGTAAATCTGCCCACTCCCTTGACACGTTTGACCTCATTTGGACGGGTGCTTGTATGCTGCGTACCCAATGCCGTGGCAGAGCAGTTAAATTCAGTGTGGAACGCAGGCTACATGGACAATGTTATGAAGATTTTTAAATCCGCCTGTCTTCCCTGTCTCACTGTTTCTTATTTCTAAACAGAAATATAGTCGTTCTTCTAAAAACATGTACCTAGCTATGGAAATGACAGCGACTAAGGGGAAGATTGTCACTGAAATTGTGACCTGTGGGATAGAAACAGGGTGGACTGGATGTTTAAACACCTTTTGAAATTTCTGAAAAACTGAAAATTTTCATTGGAAGGAAAACTAGATTTAATTCAGTAGAGATCTTGGTTGCCATTACAGATAGTTTCAACAGACCACTTTCAACAACCTAAATTAGCAGTTGTTACAATCTCTTATCTGAAGGATATTTAGGGAGCAATACCAACAGAAGAACTTGGAAAAAGAAAACAAAAAGCAGCTTAGGTAACTGTATTTTCTAGAGGTGATTGTGTAATATGTGGGAAAAGCAAATGAGGCATGAAATTCTCTGAGCTATGATGACTTCTAAGAGAGTTAGAAATTGTCTAATGTGGCTAAGTGATTAGATGCATGTGTGCAGATGCATATGGGCCTAGACCCTTATTACCCTTGTGCACAGCATTGCTGAGCTGATGTGTTGGAGTACTGGAGTAAGAGGCAAGCAGCCAACTTCAGACATAAATCCCCCAGATGTAAAAGTTAAGGCATAATGGTTTTGAATGACTAAAAACAAAATGGTCACCTAGCAGCATTCCCAGTGATAGACTTGTTTGGTTTTAGTGGATAGTAATTCGGTACCTCCTCAAAGAAAGTTTGTATTGAGGGTCACTGAGGGTTAGATGATGAGCTCAGTGGTGACAGAATTCAGAAGAGTTGGATTTTGAGAAGCATCAGGTTATATGAGAAGTGAAGTGCTAACAGACTCTAAAAAGCTAACTGCAACTAAGTCCCATCTCCCCCGAATTAAGAAACTTTTACAGTAATGTAAATTGGGCTTTTTTGCTCGTGTTCCTTAGTAGGGAAGGCTCAGTTTGGAAAGCTCAGTTTGTAATGAAACATTGTGTTAAACGAGAATCTTGAATCAAGAGGGAAGGAAGTGCAGTGCTTCATCCTGGGACACCCAGGCTTGATGCCCAGCAGCTAAGAATATACATTGAGGGGAAAAAAAAATGGGACTGGCATGGAAGTTGCACCCTGCTCTGGGCAGGATTGTGACTTCGATAGGCATATGGTGATGTTGCGTTTTTAGCTGAGGGTGACAGCAGAAAAGCAAGCAAATACCCTCTGCGCCTTTGTGTTGGGAGAGTGGAAAACACAAGGGGGGGGGGAGGGGACCAGTTTGAATAAATCAAGAAAAAGGATACTAAGGATTTCAGAAAGATCTCCATTAGTGCAGATGGCAAGAGAATAGAGAGCTGAAAGAGACACAGCTGATTTTTCTGTCGTACTTGGAAAACTTCAAGGCAAAAAGAACTCCAAAGCAGCATTTCCTAGAAGCAGGTAAGAACAGAGGAGGGGCCAGAGCTGCTCAGTCGAGCTGTGGGTATCAGAGGGATAGGCTTGAGCAAGCCAGGAGATTCTGAGAGAAAGAAACTGGGAGAGACTGCAAAGCTCGAGCTGACTAATGCAGGCAGGAGCATTGCATTTGTTAATGGTTGTCACATTTGATTAGAAGAAAATCCCACTTACTGAGCTTGATGGTGTTAAGCTGTAACATGCCCCTCTGCTTTCCACTCAACCAAATTGTCTTCATTGCTTTAGAAGTCTAGAGAATTAGCTCTTTTAAGAAACTAATGACAAATATTTCTGTACTACCTATAGATAATAGCAAATTGCAGTTGTACTGCAGCCAGCATGTTGCTTCTAAATATAGTGAAGGATGTTCCTTAATTTATTTAATTGCTTAGACTTCACAAGGAGCCAGTGCTAAAAAACGTGCTTTGGTACTAGTGTAGTACTTATGGAGTTCACTTGGGAATATAAATACTGCAGAAAAATGTGTGGAACAATGTAGCACAGTTGCTGTAAAATTTAGGCTGTATGTTGTGCAGGTGTGCAAGTCCTTTCTTAGCTGCAAGGACACAAGAGTGGCACCTAAAGGAGAAAGAGGACAGGGGTGTGAGTCACACGTTCTGCAAATCCGGGGGGGCACAGGGCTCTTCCACGTGTTATGATCAGGCAATTGTAACAATTGTTTAAGGAAAATGCAAGATAATCTGTTCCACTTCTAATTACTGGACTTCTCTTCCCACTCCATGTGTTCTGGTATCTTCTGTAGAAGACCTACAGGGATCCCTGTTGTTATTGCAAACTCCTAGAAACGCAGTACAACTGCAAGGAGAAGAAGATTTTTCTTGATTAATGTTTTGATGTATTTGTCTCAAAATACTGAAATTCCAGTTTCCTGTTGTTATGCCTCTATGCTTCCCCCCTCCCCACCAGGTAGATGTCATTATTTGTTCGTCATGATTTTGGTGTACTAAATGTAGAGAGTAAAGAAATAAATATTGACACAGTTCTTGTTAATATTAATATTCTTATAATAGAGGGTTTCAATATCAACTTTTTCATGGATGTCTTCAAATCAAGTATATGCATAGTATTTGTGATCTATAGTCTACATATTTATTTTCTGAAATGAACATCCTTCAATCGTAAGACATTGGAGTTGGAAAACAATTAGATAGGCAGAGGAATATTAAAAATTCGTGGAAGTTAAAGTAATTCCAAGTCAGCCCATAATATTTCAGTGAAGAAGGGTCTGATCTAGTGAAGATTTGCTTACTTATAAGTACACGTAGGTTTATGTTTTCATCTATAGAATTCTTATGTGAAATACATGCAATATATATCTATACTTCTTTTCTGATTGTAAATGAGCTATATATAACTATCAATGTAAGGTAAGTAAGTGATGGTTGAGTTTTTGAATTGATTAAATGCCAGAACTTCCATGCATTTCAACAGCACCAGATTTAAATTTATTTTTGTTATTGACCTAATTGATGGAATCCTACATGTATTTGAAATGTACAAATACCTCATTTCATTGTATCTGATTTTATACAAAAGGAGAATATGGGATTTGTTAATACACCTTCATAGAACATTTATTTCTAGATCAATAATAATGGAAATGCTAACTTCATGCTCAAGCATAGTGGAAATCATGTTTTAATTTGTAGGGAGAGGATTATGTTCATAATATGACATGGGTTTTAGAGAAGTCATTCTTCAGCACGAAGAGCTTAAACTGTACAATATGTAGATAATTTGTACATTGCAGTGAAGTTGCATCAAATGCCTCTGGGTTTGCTGAAAAAATACTGAAAAAATAAACTTAGAATGGAGGGCGAAATATTTGGCATATCATTTTGTGTCCATATGTTGTTATGGAAGGCTAGACCTGGACCAATGCTTTCTTATCACTTCTTTTGTGAGTGTTACATAGAGTGGTTCTTGCTTAGTGTTGTTGAGTAGCCACAAGCTCTACACCAGTTCTTGCTGCCTTTTCTTGTGACTTCTGGAAAAACCCATATCTTTTGATGATTTACCCATTTTTAGTTGCTAAATGTGGGTGGGCATGTATGGTTTGTGCTTTTGAAATCCATTAATAAGTCAAAGGAAGGTCTGGCTGCTCCACTGATATCTGAGGAATGCTTGAGAGGTATGAATTCAGTGCACTCTCCAAGTTTTAAAAGATGCATGTGTATCACTAGCTCTGATAGTAATCATACCAACTCCCAAAGGAGCTGCATCCTCATTCATTCATTAGTGAGTTAGTTTGTACAGTGCCCTGGGGGCAGAGTTCTTTGCGATTTTCCTGTTGTCAAATGGGGCTGTGCCATGTCTCATGTATGCTGGGCTTCAGCTTCAAGTTATTTTTCAAAATAAGTTGCCTGGATAGTGAATTATCTCTTAGGATCACGTTAATTTGCCATTTGGGAAAATCTGTTGAAGTAACGGTTTTCTCTCTCCTTGACAACTATATTTTCGACAGACTGGAATCCCTCTGGGTATCGTAAGTCTCCTTTATCATAATACTGTATTATAAGGAAGCAATGTTTGTTCTGCTTAGTGAATCCTGAAAAAAAAAAATCTACTGAAATGCTGTGTTTATTCACATTGCTTCTTTTTTAAGAGGGAAGAATGTCTTTAAGGTTCAACTCCATGAGTATTATTAATGGAATACTTCTATAATAGCATTTTCCTTAAGCATTTTGATATCAACACCTGCTGTTCAGAAACTCAGAATTGTTTTGCTTGCACTTAACTTGGTTTTAGCAGTTTATCGTAGCAATAAACAGAAACACATGATGCTCACCAATACCCATGTATAGCTGTAACTAAACAAACAAAATTAGAAAATGTCTGAATCCTGTAAACTGATAATACTGAGAAGGAAAAAAGACTAGTATTTATATTAAGTATTGGGAAAGATCTCAGGAGCTAATGTCCTATAAATACCTAAAATACAAAGTGTAGTGACTTGCAAGTGATTGACTTTCACCTGTCGTTTGTGGGGAAAAAAAGCTGTAGTGAAAGCAGATAGGTCTGGGGCATGATGCAATGGGAGGATCGGATAAAAGGGAGGAAAGCTGTTAATTCTTTCATGGTGTGCATTTCTGTGGTCAGGTGGTTTTTTTTTTAAATACACCATTTCATTATGCTAGTCTTCCCATAAAACTGCATATAGGCAAGTGTAGGAAAGTCTTGTGCAAGTTGGGGTTTTCTTTGGTGGTGGTGGGTTTTGGGGGTTTTTTTAGGTTTTTGCAAGGCATAGGCAGTAAAGCTGAAGAGATTTTTATTCGCTATGAAAGCATAGGGACTACCTCTGGCTCTAACATGTTTATAAAACTGGTTTTTGAGCCACATGCTGAAGTAAGTATTGCTGACAATGTTCAAAACTTCCACTGACAAGTTAATAAACTGTACTGAAACTGTAGGGTCCCAGAAAAAACTCAAAGATGAACACATGCAGAATTATCTCAGAATCCTTCCAGGGAGTCATTTCAAATATGTCCTGCCTGGTCTTAGGTCTTCTGGAGCTCTGAAGGAAAACGCTGTAAATGGAGATGACAGCGTGAGGTCTAAAGGCAGGGGTGGCTGGGCATAGTGTGGTTGCAGTCCATAACAAATTCAGCCAAGGTGGGCAAAACAAAAGAGACAACTTCATCATCCACCTTTGAAGGGATACTGTTGCCTTAAGCGGTATCTGTAAAAAAGCTGTGCCAAAAAGGTCAAGGGAGGAGAAAGCCTGGAACTGACCCGTCCCGTCAGTTATATTGCTACTGTTCCCTGGCCAGATGACACTACTCAACATTGGTGTAGAAAGTAAAGGTTCTTCATAGCTGAAAATAGTCAGATAATTCAGGGACAAAAAAGGCCAGCACAGCCTGTCCATAAACTGAAAACTCTCAGCATAATGTCCGTAAGTAGTGGTGGGTGTGAATAACTCAAAGAAGGTCCTTTTGAAGTTTTCCCAAATACTGTCCATGGCACAAGTTAAAACAAAGGCAACCATGTGCAGTCTGAGGTGGACGTAGATTGTCCAGTTCACAGAAATTTGTCAACTAGACCCTTTTATTCAGTCCTGATAACACTTCAGTTACCCTTCCACTGCTCTCATTCCTAGTGTGGACTGCTTCCTTCTACTGGAGGATTAAAACATTGTGGTAACAACCTCAGGTAATAGAAAAAGGGGGAAGACTTGAGTATGGCTTTAGGTTTCTCTGTAGTTGCCTTTAATGAAGACTTTGGAAAAGCATGCTTTCAGGCCTGGAAAGTAATTAATTTCTTGAAGTATGCTGAAATTGTTCACAAAATGTGGTTTAGTGGAGTAAGTTTTGTGATGGAATTGGCGTTTTTGTGAGTGCTCTAATATTGACCCAAATCAGAGGAATTATGTGCGGGCTTTACACCTTTTTTTGTTTGTCGGTGATAAAGAAAAGCACTTGGGGACAAAAATCATAGAAGTAATATTTTCACAAATACATTTCAGGAGGTACAAACAGAGAACTTACATGCTTAGATTTGACTGAACTTGACACCATTCTTACCTGAAAAAGATGAGCAGTGACTGGTAACCATGACCAAAGTTAACTGTGAATGTCTCTGCCAAAACTGTGATCTTGGCAGCCTGGGCTTCTGCAGTTTTCTGTGACGTCGCGGAAGAGCTGTTGGGGGGCTGTTGGCAGAGACCCTAGGGTCCCCATGTCCTTTGCCCCTTTCTGACGCCCGGGTGAACCGTGTCACACTGGCCACAGGTTTGACCCGCACAGGGCTTTCTAATTGCTCCCCTAAAATATCACTTTCACTATTTACTGTTTAATCAATTAATAACATGCCTTTTTTTTTTGTTAGAGACAGATCAAATTGGGGTAAAGATGACAACCTTCCTTAACTTTTGCAAGAGCATCAGTGTCCCAGTGCGTTGCAGTGCATGTGAAGCCGTATGTACGTGGCTAAAGGCAAACAGTGCCTGTTACACAGGGACTTGTTTTTCAGATAAATATGTGTAAGAGGAAGAAAAACTTCTAATAAAATAGGATATCTTGGATCATCTGCTCAGATGAAAACTTGTATTCCTCCTCTTAGACAAGGCTAAAAGGGACCAGTGAGGTTCAGTGCCTTTTGGCAAAGTCTGCCTGCTGCTAGCATCTCCGGTACATAGGTAACTCCTGCCGTGGGAGTCAAAATCAAAGTTATAAAGGTAAAATACTGTTTAAAAATTATGAAGCTGAAATGAGAAAATTAATTTACAAGAAAGATCAGTTATATTTATGCCAAAGATTTACAAGTAGTTTAAAATAATCTGTGTTTGACACAGTACGTTGTCTTTATCATTAAAATGCTGATGAAATGGTAAACATCTGTTAATTTAATGAGGATAATGAAGCTTGTCAGATACATCTTTCTTGTGCCAGTATTCCTGCTTAGCTCAGGTCTGCGTGCAGATTTGGTGCAATGGTGGTGGGAATCTGTTTGACCTTTGGGAGCAGTGCCAGTGTAAAACTGTGCCCTGTTCTGTTTGATTTGATGATTTTGTCCTGAAGTGCTTCTACCAGTAATTTAGGTCATGTTTATCTGATCACTCTTCCAGAGGCTTTCAAAGGTGGGTCTGAAAATCAAACTTCACTCAAACAGGATGACTGGTATTTGACTGGCAATAGTTGAAGTAATAAACTGGCAATCAGAAGTGAACAAATTTACTATTATTAATGCCTCCACAAATCAGTCTGGTAGGTGTGTATGTTTTCTGTTCTGTATGGAATCCAAATTTATCCTAGTCTACTGGTCATATATTGCGCTGGCAGTAGAAACACCATGGACTGCAAAACTACAGGCAGATTTCAAATGCTCTGTACTCAGCCAAGGCGTACAAAGAAGATTGCATTGTTTGCAGGAGGATGCTAATTGTTTTTATATTTTTAAAACATGTATGCCAAATGCTTTCTAGACCTTGGCTAACGACAGTGTCAGAAACCTAGCTTAAGTCTGATTTTAAATGTCAGTCACAATTTAACTCTTTACTGTTACGTTTTTTCTGCAAAATTTAGTTAGAATATGTAACCATAGCTTCATTGAAGTATGTATATGTAAAGAGAGGGTGGGTCTTTTTTAACTTCATGGATCTTTAATTGCTTATGAAATTCAAAGAGAAACTTGTAGAAGTTAGATTGATGATGGCACTTTATGGACTTCAGATAATTGAATACAACATAGCTGCTGTTTGAATACAACTCTGAAATCCAAATTATGTAAATCTACTGTTTCAGAACCAGCTAGCAGGAATAATCATTATTTCTGCAGTTGAAGATATTTTCTTTGGATATATTCTGTGACACACTGCTTTCCTATTGATGCATTTTTCTCATTATGGATATGAAGAAGAAACTATAGGCATGTTAGCCATTAGCATTTTGACGTTTGCGACGCCAGTTGGATAAGCTTTGACTTGCAGTTAATTAAGCACAACTGTCAATGAGTTTCATGGGCTTATGCAGAAACAAACCTTAGATTTATGGAAGTATTGGGGAAGGAGGAGGGCGAGAATATTATGGGAAAGTGTCTCAAGCATATTTTTCCTTTCAAGTTGTGCAGCTCAGTTGGGATGGTGTTCAACAGTTTTGTCTCCATAGTTGTCATTGACCCATCTTTCTGCAATCATCACGCTTTTCCTATAGAAGAAACAGAGAATAGATGATAGCCTGCTATTCATCTGCTAGATCATAATATAATGTTTTCTGTGCTGCAGCTGTGGTCGAAATTACTGTCTCTCCAGCATCTATAAAATTTGAGCTCAGGGCTAGTTGTAAGTGTTTGGTCATCCAAATAAATCCATGCAGCCCCATCTGGCTTCTGAACTCAGCTTTCCTCTTGGATACCATGAGATGGGTTTGCAGTTGTGTCTGTGGAGGCAGGATGATGAGATGAAAAGGAGGGAAATTTCTACTCTCCCTTCAATTTTGCATTTCCTTAACAGGGACAAAGGGACATCCCTTAATGGAAGACTGGTACTTGGGCAGCCCAGATGGATTGCTGGCATCTTGCAAGTAGATGCAAATGATTTGATTTTATGGGAGAAGAGAGGGGAAAAATTGCTTGTTTACTGTGTCCCCCCCCCCCGCCTCCTCGCGACTGGGTTTAAAAAGCTCAGATGACTTCTATTAGAAAAAGCTTAGGTATTGTGTCAGCTCTGCTTGAGACCAGAGAAACTCCGAAGAGGACTGTTATGCTCCTGGCTGATGTGCTGGCCACCGGTGAGTGGGAGGAGGTAATTATGGAGAAATTCTGGGAGAGGTAGGAGAGGCAGAGAGTGACTCACCCTCCTTTAGAGGTGTGGGACACTTGTGTTCCAGTGCCTGCTCCAGTCAATGTTGAATCATTTATTCAACCCAGGAAAGAGAAACTGAGATACTTTTTAAAATTATTTTGCATTTCGATAAGGGATATTTTATTTGAAATTTATTTTGTATGATTTCAGAAAGAAAAATACTCCCACTTCCCACATAGTTGGAAGCTGTGTACTAGGCACACTATTGTGTGAATAGGACAGATAGCTAGTTAAAAATGAAAAGTTGGACATCTGTGCCTTCCCATTCCTTCAGAGTCTTGCTGGGGAATGATTCTCAAGTGTATACAGAAAGAATTTCAGCATGTAGATTTCTGGAAAGCTCTTATTTGGAGAGAAAGATCTGGGCTTCAGTTAAGAAAATGGTAGTTTGCATTGTATGTATAGAGTTGTGTTTGTTTATGTGCTAGCTGATTATTTAATTGTTGGCTGTTTTATAATATTTGCTTTGCACTGTAAAACAGAATGAATTTTTTTAAATGCTAGGTGAAATGGTGTTTGTGCAGCACCTAATAGTTACTGTCAGAAGAGGAAAAAATAACCACACAGCTCGCTGTTTGGAAACAAACCTCTGGATTTCAGCTTGCATGTATTGTCTGTGCTAGCTGATCTAATAGGCAACCATGAATTGCAAAAGCATCTGACTTCCACGGGCGTCCGTCCTGACCTTTCTGCCACAGAAGAATTTTTCAGCTTTAGAAAGGATTTATTCTACCTGCCAGTGTGATTTATATACCATATGTCTCCTCTTCAGCGTCGGAGTAGCGATGGCCATAGGGAAGTTTTCTGCCTCATCTGTAGTATGTGGAAATAGGTTTCTTTTAACGATATTAATTAATGATATTAACTCCTACAGAGCCAGTTTATTAACTCCCTGTATTATTTTGTTCTTGGTGGTTGTGTCAGCTATACTGTGTGTGATGTGGAAAGGAGAATACTATGAATTCCTGGTTTTGTTTGCTCTTGGCAGGCACTACTGCACTTCCCACCCTTGTGCGTGCACCTACCTTGATGATGCAGCCTTCCCTGGATATCAAACCCTTTATGTCCTTCCCTGTGGACAGCAGCTCTGCTGTTGGATTCTTCCCAAATTTTAACACAGTAAGTAAAGGTGTTTCCACATTTAGTTTCAGTGTATGCTTTCCAAGCCAGTTCTAATATCCAGTACTGAAGCCGCCTTAGAATAGTGCATCACTGACGCAATTCTAGAGAACCCTTTTTGTCTGTGCTGTAGCGGTTGCTGTTCCCTTGTACGTAAGGCTCGGAGTGGTACCCAGCCTTCGCACTGTGCATGGGGCCGATCCTCTTTTAATGTGGCCTGTTGGGGTGGTGTTTACACACTGAAAAAAAGCCCGCGATAGAGATTTGATGAATGACAGAATCATTTTGAGCATTTGCCTGGGCACGTGCATTTCCATGTGCTGTAAAAAAGGAAAAAGCAAACACTAATGGAATAGTGCCAATATGAAATATGTGAACCTGCTGCGTTTAGTTTATGGTAAAGTATTTTGGGTTTTGAAAAAAAAAAAATAAAGTTATTGCCAAAATAATGTTCAATGCTTCTGTAGTTCTCAATGTTTGTTAGAGCAGCAGTAACAAAAGTAACTCTTTTCTGTAGTTCTTGCTGCTTTAACAGCTCATAAAATGGTTCTGAATGTTATCAAAATGCTTTTTTACTATCACACTTTATCGTTTGTTTAGTTAGTTATTATCTTAAATGCATTAGTACACCAAAACCAACATTCTGCATGTTGCCACTTAGGTTTCCATGCATGAAGGTAATTCAGCATGGAACGAGTTGGCAAATAGTAAAGTAACAGCAACGGGAATTAAACTGCTCTGAGTCATTTCTGCCAAGTCAGCGAGTATGATCTGTTTGTACGTGACCGCTGCCTGAACTGCACAACAGCATCTCACTTGTCACTGTAATTGTGGGGGGGGACAGAAAGGGAAGCAGTGTCACCACCGTCAGACAGTGATCGCCTGAACCACTGCCAAGTGTTTCCTTTTGCAAACCCACCTTCTGTCTGAAGTTAAAACAGCAAGAGGATATTTTTTTTTCTTCATGACTTGCAAATACATCTTGCTGACAGGCCTGGTGTTACAGCACGCTGTGCTGTGGGATGGTTATGAGGTAACATATCAGACAGCTTCTTTCAAACGTCAGCAACTCAACGCATATTATAAACAGCAGCAAATATTATTAATTCATTGCAAAACGTGAAAATTGTGTGTTTATGAGGGAGATGTGGGGATATTCATGTGTATAGATTGGGGTGGTATGTGCATGTCTACAAAGAGACAAGATATAAAAAAAATTCAGGTATGTTTAGGGTGCAGGACCAAATCTCAATACAATTTTAAGAAAGCAGTGTATCATTCTAATCTTCTAGGCATGAAGCAGTTCATACTTATTTTCCATCCTCTTTCTAATACATTCAAGAATTTTATTTGTTATTGATTTGTCTGCTTTCCAGTTGCACTGGTTTTACTAGGTGAGCTTTTTCACAGAACTGTACATAAAGACTCAGAGAACCTTTTCTTTAGGGATGCTGTAGTTGTAGAATCAACCAACTTTATTTGCTTACTGGTGGTATTACCGAGTTTCTGAGTTGCAGTAGCCTCTAGAGACAGATTAATTTGGATATTTAAACTAGTTTTGCCTATGTACACTAGCTTACATTTATCTGGGTTGCATTCCATTTGCCTAATTCCCAGCTTCACACCTGTCATTTCTCTCCAAACTTCTATGGATTTTATTAAAAAGAGGCCTGCGGTAATCAGCAAATATTGTCGACTCAGTGCCTGCTTCCTCCCTTGGAATTCTTGGTAGTTGTATAAAATCATGCTCCTGTGCACCACAGACACCGCATATCTAAACTTGCTTTTTTGAGGAACAGTGGTTCAGTACTACTCTATTTCTAATTCACAGACTTTGCCATTTATCTTTCAGGTATTGATTTTCCCTAACAGTTTTTTACAGTGGACTTTAAAGCGCATTGGAAAACTAAATCACTCATGGTTATCGACTGACAGGCACAGTGAACGTCAGCTGTTATGCACTTCCTTTCTTTCTAACTTAGCACAGCTTTTGCAAATGTAGATTTCTATGTTTGTATGTATATAATCTTTTTTTTTGTTGTTTTTCACTGTAAAGAGGTGGGGGGAGTGTGTAGAAGTTTTAAAAAGCTTTTTTTCCAGAAGGTGAGTTTGAGTGAGTAGAAGCTAAATCAAATTGACCCATAATGTATGTATCATCCAAAGCGCCATAATTTTTCTATCTTGTGCAGGAACAGAATATCAGAAGAGCTTTTTGTCCCTTCCTCCCCCCCAAAAAGCTATCATTTGCCTTATGGAGCAATCAGGAAATCTATGCACTTCACTCACAAGAGGGCTTGTCAAGGACTGTAGTCAGTGAAACGTCTAGTGTGCGGCATGCAATGTCCTTGCCTTCAGTAGGACTGAGGGGACTCTGCAGCGTGTGCCAGGGCCGCTGTTTGTGCTTGCATGTGTTTGCTGAAGGTGGCAAAAAGAGCTGTGGCCTCAAGATCCACCTGTTTGTTTTCAATGGCAGTCAGATATAGCAGCATTTTTCTAAACCTTGCCAGGAGGTGGTTTCTAACTGAATTTCAGTGGCCTGAAAAAAGAAAAGTTTCTTCTTAGGAGCTTGATACAGTAACTACCAGGGCAGGAAAAAAGGTAAAATATGTTAACTACATACATGTTTAAAGGAACACCTCCTACCATGTTTCCAAAATAACTTCTCTTATTTATAGAAATATATTTAGAATCTGGGGTGAACCCTTTCTTACATAGTTGACAGTTTTCAATTCTGAAGACACCTGTAATGCTCCAGATGAAATCAGTGTTCTCATTTCGCTTGTGAAAGTGTTCTGATCACTTGCTTCTCTCCACATGGGGTACTTTCAAAGGAAGCACTGAACAGACCCTGATATTTTTAAAAGAAATGCCTACCCCTAGTATATCTTATATTCTTGACAGAGTTGTGTGATTTAGTTTAAAATGCCTCCCCTCTGTTTCTCCTAAAAACATTAATAGTTCTAAAAATGCTGTGGATGCATGTATAGTACTTATCAATTCATGCCCCAATTAAATTTGTCTTTGTTCTGTAGGACTTGCTTATTATATAGGAAAAATTAATTGGGGAGTGATTGCACTAGCTCCTTGGATGCATGACTTTATTCCTCAGTAAAGGTGCCTTTTTGTTGCAACAGATCAACCACAAATGGATCTTCTAAGAGCAGAATGAAGGATTCCAAGCAGAGAGGTATTGCAGAATAGGTGCTCTCTAGTTTCTTGGTCTTTTTCACAGCACCAGCAAATAGTTTTGTCAGAACAGGACAGGCATGATCAGGCTGTCACAGCCTGAACCTGAGTTGCTGCACAGAAGGATAAACCCTCTCTCAGAAGTGCTGCACCAGCAGATCCAAAGGTGTCATCACATTTGTCCTGGCATCAAGTTCTAAAAGCTCTTGCTTGGTTACTCATACCCCTCTGACTGAAACACAGCTTGAATCAAACTCTCAGCTGGTATTACTTAAAATGCTCTTGCTTAAAGCAGAATGGGAGATGGCATAATAGGAACTTCCCAAACTGGTACCTCCAATTTGGAATGGATGTCTACAAAAAGATATTGTTTAAGCAGAACTCTTTTTTAGCACGCTAAAATGACTTTAATAATTCCTTAACATGTAACATCTAGCATATTGATTACATTTAAAGATCTATAAGTCTTCAAAGTCAAGTGCATAAAGTCAGTGGAAATCAAAGGTAAGATTACTGTGGTCCCCATTGTGCATTTATTATAATGTAATCTTGAGTTTTACACTCTCTGGCTTCCACCACACAGCTTCACCTTCTGTACCATTCTTTCTCTGCACCTCCCTGATACTTTGTCTTGCGTCATCCACCTTGTGGAGTGAATGAAAAGACACTTTGTGGTCACATCGTGGAAGGTTATCATGATACATGTGCTAAAGTGGCTGAAAGCTGGGATTGATCTTGCAAGGCAAACTTAATGATCACTGTCTGCATTTATCTTGCAAGGCAAACTTAATGATCTGTCTGCGTCTCCCTATAAAGGTTGTATACTCCCCAGAAAAAAAATTTCAAATCTCCAGTGCATTCTACCTTGTCCTGAAATGGGAACAGCACTATATGATTCAAATTTAGTTGAAGTGGTACAGCCAGGGACCCGTCAGTCTGCACAAAAGCGGTATCAGCAACTTCTCAGATTTTATCATCATAGAAAATAATCAGCAATTCATATGCTTCCTTCTCAGTTTGTTATGGCCTCGGGGGTAATCAAAGATTATAGCATCTCTTGTAGCTTTCACATTAGTGAAAGATTTTCCATCTAACTAGCCCATGATTGGTTTCTAAATGCTGGTTCATACCTTCATTTTTTAGAGGACACACGGGTTAATGTGGCCCAGTTACTGCTTCAGTGTCTATTTCTCTTCAAGTAGGTTTATGCTGATTCTTTATATTACAGTTCCCCCAGTCCCCTTGCAAAGTGGACCAGAAGTGTTTTACATCTGCCAGTGAAGGTGAGCCAGCTGGAATGGGCTACAGGAAGGGAAAGAGGAGCCGACTAGTAACTCAGAAATCTCTGTCTCTCCTCCAGCATTAGCCTTGCTGGACTAAGTATCCCTGGCCTACCCCCAAGACAACTACTGGCAGGAACTAGTTTGCTCTTTCCTCTTCTGCGTTTTCAATTATGGCCCTCACTTGTGTCTGCTACCTATCTGGTTCTCATTTGAAGGGCCCAGTAATTAGCCAAGGCAGAAGGCGGAGGTCTGCAGATGAGAGCGCTGGGCACTTGTATCGCTGGCTTCCCTCGCCCCTCTGTGCCAAGTGCCTCTTCTGCGTCTGGCAGGGTGCTGCGGCTCGGGAGCTTGCCGCGTCCTTAGCAGGGTCTGAATTCAGCCACTTAACGCCCTGCTGCAGTGCCAAAGTACGCTCGGGAGCTGTGTTGTGTGCAGGAGGAGCAAATTACAGAGGCAGCCAGCTGGATGTCGCCAGCCCGTTATCTACGGTCCCCTTTGCTGGAGCAGCCTGTCCATGTGCTCCGATTTCCACTTTTCCCTTTGTGAAGTGCTGGAGCGGGGTGGCCTGCCCTGCTCCTCTCCCTCTGAAACACTCTGCTCCAGAGAGCAGGGGAAGTTCTGTAAGAGCTATACTTCACCCTCATTAACTCACACTGCAGAAGGGAAATTTAAGCAATTAACTTAGAAGGAGAGGTGTTTTGTGGGGTGGCTAGACATTTTGTTTGGGGTTCTTTGTTCATTGTTTTTTAATCAGGAAATGGCAAGATTTTTTTCTTACAGACATTTTATACGCTTTTTTTGTAGTCATTCCTGTGTTGAGTGCTTAAAAACATTCCTATTTCACTTCTAGTTATTATGAATATAGTAGTTTGTGTTTGCCAAGTCATAGCCAAAATCACCCAAACTACAACATGAGGAATCAGCTTGTTACCTTTTATAAAGGGAATAAAACAGAGTAATAGGTGTTTTCCCGGATATTTATGGGTGAGGAAAGCAGCGGTTCAGGAATCACATAATAAAGCCCAAGTTCTGGCAGCCCAGACCTCTGCTCTGTGGCTTGTGATTGCTTTTACCTCTGACTGTCTTCTCTCACAGTACCTGGCTGCAGAGGCCCTCTACCCTCCATGTCGTCCTCTTTTCAGTTTCCTGTACTCCCTTTTCTTTGTGCCCTTAGGCTTTTTGTACCAAGCCAGGAATTCTTCCTTGTCTTTCCATGGTTTTGGTGCAAACCAGCAGAGACCTCTTTCAACCGTGGTAGCAGTTTTGGGAAAAATTCTTGTCAGCCTTTGGAGGCCCTGAAAAATGCTGATTTAAGGTGGTATATTTTTCTGCAAAAATACTTGAGCTGTTTCAGCTGAAACTTTAAAAAAAGATGGAGCTTGAAGCAAACACCTGGTAAGATACACTGAATTAGATATGGGGAAAAAAAAAAGTTGCTGCCAAAAGCAGGGAGTTGTCAGTCAGTCTTTGACAGCTTTTGCAGTTTGTGGTGTTTTAACATAAAGACGCAGGCTCCCTAGTTCCTGTCAGGAATCTCTTCAAAGAGCAACTCTTTGTTAAATAGGTGAGCTTAGAAGAGTGCTTCTCTGCCTTGTTTCTGGCCTTTCATACTTATTATTCTCAGGGAAAAAAAATTGTGCTTCGACTAATAAGACTGACTTTAAGGGAGAATCTCTTCAAACATTAATTATCGTTTAAAGTTTCCAGCCACTTTATATTCTCTCTAGCAGGAACGGGACAGGTGAGCTGCCTTCTGTCCGTTCCCAGATCAGCAGCAGAGAGCAAACCCTGTCCCTAAGGCGAAAGCGCGCTGCCCCGCACTGCTGGGAAACAGGACTTGCCAGGCGCGGTAGCCTCTCCCTGCCGCTGGACAGGAGCTCGGTGTCCACGGAGAGATGCTTCTGAAGTTACCACGCTACTTCCATTGCTGTGCATACAAGTAGTTAGGTCACCAGCCAAATTCTGTAAAGAAACAGAGTTTCTGCAGACGAATCCTACCATTTGCTGAGTCCTCCAGACAGTCTGTTCCTTCGCTATGTGTTTCATCTCTGTCTTTGCAGAAAGCTGGGGGCTAGTCTCTCTGACACTTGAACAGCATTTATTTCCTTTGCTGGTCGGCATAGGGAAAAGCTAAGAAGCCTTTATCATCAATGAATTGCTTTCTTCTTGGGTTACCAGTATGTTCGTGACAAAAGGAAGCTGGTTAAAGGGAGAGGGTTGTTAGCCATAAATATTTTAGGCACTAGACCATTGAAGGATGTTTTGCAAATAGACTGTGAGGAAGATGTCTCCTCTCAAAGCAAGCAGTCACAGAATTGTAGCTGAAGACAAACAGGGCACATGTGTTGCACCACTGTGCTGATAGAAGTTTCGGTAGTTTCTAAGTCTTGTCCTAAGCAAAACTCTAGAGCATCTTTAGAGAAATCTAAATTCTCCATGTGTCGGACTACAGAAGTGGCTGCTTTGGCAGCATCCTGGCTGTGCATGGTTGGCTTTCCTGCCCTCCCTTAGACCTTTGTCACATCATTCCATGGAAAACTAAGAATTACTGCAGTAATTATTAATGAATAAATTATAAGAATGTAGCTAAGAATTAATTCTTGTTATACTCTTTCTTTATGAATGTGGATATAGCTAGGGGCCTTTTTAACCAAGATACAGTCAATTTTACGACAATTTAAAAGTACTAAATGGCAATTTACAGTCATAGTGTGAAACCTGTCTGTCTTTAGCATACTGAAAACTGATGATGCGCAGGTTTGAAGCACTGACCAGCCCATTTCAACAACCGGAGCAAGGCTGATTTTGAAGATCTGTGTTTTTCAAATTGGTCTTCTCTATATTCAGTCTGTCTGGTCTCACAGTAGAGATACCACAAACTTCAGCTGCTTCCTCAAGGTAACACTAGGGAAAGAGGATCACATTTCTTGTTCCTGTATTTGTTAGGAATGACAGGTTTCTACCTTTGCCTGGTTGGTGTCTCATTTACTTAGAGCTTAAAATAAAATTAAAAAATAAAAACCAAACCAAACCAAAAAACCAAACACCCCCAATCCACCCAAAAAAAAACCCCGAACCACCAAAAACTGGTGCCGCTGCTGAATGAGGCGGGTGTCCTGGTGACAGAGGATGCGGAGAAGGCAGAGCTACTGAATGTCTTCTTTGCTTCAGTCTTCAGTGCTAAGACTGGCCCTCAGGAATCCCAGGCCCCAGAGGTAAGAGAAGAAGCCTACAAAGAGGACGACTTTCCCTTGGTCGAGGAGGACTGTGTGAGGGATCGCTTAAGC
>Ga0065711_1034588_pt1 | contig 23531 bp, 9 predicted proteins | sample Hoacrofraction12_FD_59098 | JGI IMG/M metagenome (GOLD analysis project Ga0065711, IMG submission 59098) | Hoatzin crop microbial communities from Cojedes, Venezuela - Epithelial fraction 12 v2 (version 2) | ecosystem: Host-associated > Birds > Digestive system > Esophagus > Crop | place...
CCTCTGAGGGTGACGGAGCACTGGAATAGGCTGCCCAGGGAGGTTGTGGAGTCTCCTTCTCTGGAGATATTCAAGACCCATCTGGACAAGGTCCTGTGCAGCCTGCTGTAGGCGACACTGCTTCGGCAGGGGGGTTGGTCTAGATGACCCCCAGAGGTCCCTTCCAACCCCGACCATTCTGTGATTCTGTGATCAGATTTCGACCCTCAACTCCCTTTGAGGACACAGACTTTCGTTACAGAGAGATCTGAAGCTGGGCAAGTTTGGGCGTGGGAAACAACTGTGAGCATCCACAGCACTATAATCCAAAGTAAAAAGCTTTTTAGGAGAGTCTGCAACAGCTGCTAGAGGTTGAATGAGCTTGAGTAGTGACAGTACAGCCTCCTCCTGTTTTTCCTTTACTCATGTAAAAGGGTTGATTATACTCTAAACTTACTGTGTAAGAGTACTCCGTTGACTCATTTAAACTTGAGGTCTGGCTTATCTTCAAAAATTTATTATCTCTAGAAGAAGACTATACAACTTCTTAGGAAATTAGAACATATAAACTCACAAAATCCAATTATGCTTGCGTCTGTCTTCATGACCAGGCTTTAGTAAGAGACAACACACTGAAGTCTCTTACTTGCGTGTATTAATGGCAGACCAGACATAATGTTTGTAGTTCTTATGAAGAGAAAATAAATGTGTACTCATGTATTATACCAGCAATGCAAATCTACAGGCTGGGAGTATGGCAAGGAAAAAAGGGGACTGAGATTGCTGGCAGCATCCTAAAGAAAAGTATTAAAGTCATAGAGATTACCCTCAGAGCAAAGTAAATGGAGAAAGTAGAGTTACGTCACCGCACTGGTTTAATCACAAGCTCCTCAGCCTCCTGAAGTTGAAGAATTTTGAAAATTGGCCAGTTACTAAGCGTGACAATAGTATCCACGACTTGTTGAAACTCAAGTAACTGGCTGAAACAATGCTGAAACCATTACTGATCACCTCTGAATCACCCCTGTGGGTGACCTTCCAGAAAATGCAAAAGGCCTTGGACTTTTTTTTTTAAAAAAAAAAAAAAAAGAAAAAAGGCAATATAAACTAAATCAATCATTTTCAGATTTAATTCCCATACGCTGCTGGTAAACTGTCAATAATTACTAATTAGTTAGGAGATCAGATATGAACTAATACCAAATGAGACCATCAACACCAAACACCCAAGACTTAACTATTTTGGAACAATCTGTCTTCTGTGAGAGAATAAGAAGCCACGTGAACCAGGCAGGACCAATATCTGTTACAGGTCTTTTAAGGCTTCTGCTGCTGTCACACATCGTACTCTAACAAGCAAAGCAGAGAAAGCGGATGGATGAAATTATGGAGAGAGAGCACTGTTGGTTGGAAAACTGTACTCATCAATCTAAGGTTACAAAGACAATTTCCTCAGAAAATCTGACTTACATCTGATATTATTTAATATGTTAATTAAATGTGATGAATGATGGAATAGAAACACCATGTTTTACATCTGCATATGAACTTAGTCTGAGAGGAACTGAAAACGGGAGGAAAGCAAGGCTAGCATTTTGAATGGGCCTGACAAGAAGCGATCTGAAATAAATGCTGTGCAGTTTGAAAACAAACAGTTTTGCATCTAAGTAAGAATATGCAAGCACATGTTAAAAAATGGGACTGGCCTAGGTTAGTTTGGAAGCGGTAGGTATGAAATAATACTGGTGTTACACAAACTTCTGGTGACACAGGCCCAGCACTTCGAGAACTATACAGACCAACTGGACTTGGTCTAGAAGATGACTGCAGAGCTCATCAAAGGTCTGGAAGGCACGAAATAAAGGACAGCTAGGTTTTGGTTAATCTAGAGAAGACTGAAGGAAGATAGACAGTGTTCAACGCAATGGTGTAAAAGGTAGGGAATCATTTATCTCTATTCACTTCTGGGATCGGTGGCAACCTGTAGCTCCAAAGTCCCTAAAACTTGATTGTGATAAAATATTTCAGAGGGAAGAGGATCATTTGGATGTTCTATTCTTCTATTCTTCTTTATCGCACATATCTAAAAATATAACAATATATGTGGTATATAACACAATAATATATCACATATAATTTGCAAGATATTTTATAAAATTATATCTTGATATATATATAAAATATATAACATTGTGTATAAAATTAAATAATATATACTTAGTCCAGTCAGAGATAGGATGTGAGCTTAGACAGACACATGATCTGGACCTCTATCCGATGCCACACTACAGGTCCAGAAGTGACAGGCTGCAGAAAGGAAGATTAGGTTAAAAATTCTAAAAATAAAGACAGTGAACAGCTGGAAAAAAATATCTGAAAAAACCTTGTATTTTCCATCACCAGAGATCTTGAAGGACAGCTGAGATAAACACGTGGTAGGAATGGCTATGGGACTGCTGGCCTTGCTTGGTGGAGAGGAACTGGCTAAGCTGTCCATGTCTCTCCTAGTCCTATTGTCTACGATTTGATGCTGCAAATTGTTAACAGAGACACAGCTGTCTCATGAGGGCAGACAAATCCCTCAGACCACGTTATTCAGCACTCCTGCTTCTTCTGCAGTTCTACATCACTGGTCAGTCACTAAAGCTGATGGTGGTCCCACACCTTTTACTACTACAAAGCACGTGCACGCAGTTCTCACAAGATACGTCTCTCTCAGGAAACTAGTAACAAACTACAGACCACAACAACTCCCTGGCTGGAACCTGGCAGTGGAAGTCAGAGCCCGTACAAACCACAGGTGTGCAAAGCACTGACAAAGGCCCGTTTCACAGGCCTGGCCGCCGAGCCCAGGCGCTGGTTACAGCTGTCCCCAGGGGACAGCACAGGGCGGCTGGGAGAGCTTGTGGGGCCACCACCCACACATGCCAGAGAGACGCTTCTCTTTCACAGGTAGCGAGATGGGTTCTTCTCCTGGTGTCTTCTAACTGGAATGAATTTTGATGACTCCTTGATCTATTTAATGATAATGGGAAAGGCCTCTTAATAACATCCACTTTGGTGTTAGGATCCACAGTTCCCCCACAACCCTTAGAAGCTGGTGCTAAAAATCTAAGTGGGCTAGAGCCGAAGTGCTCTGTAAGTAAAAAGCCAAAAACAGCTGTGGACATTTACAATAAAATTTTCAAATAATCAATGACAGTGACTGCACTGGAAGTGAGAAAAGCCTGTAATGAACATCCCTTAAGTATTTCATTTTGCAGCACTTGAAAGGTACAAATAAGAGTATTTCTACTCATGTGGGTTTTTTATCAGAAGATGCACATCTAACACCAAGTATGAAATATGTCATCTTTAAGACCGTTATTTGTAATTATGGTTGAAACTGATGTGTCTTCTGGGACTGCTCTGGAGGCACTTCTGAGACCTGGACTGTCATAGCTTTTTGTTTACTTACTACTGAGAAGTGTTTTCTCCAAGCTGATCTATTATGTTGTGCATATGCTTTTGTATAAAAGCAGATAAACATAATTTAATTTTCAGCTTGGTGAAAAGTTCACATCTGCTGATGCGAACCTGGAAGGGTAGTGGTCCAACAAACATTTTCTTCAGGGAATAGTAAAGGATTTTTCTCTCTCCCCTGGAAATAGTTCAGTAGCTATTTAATGGTTGATGGAGAAAAACAACCATTTCCCAGGCTCCTCATTTCATCTGTCATTCTCCTTACTTTTTACCCTGCTCTTTCACTCGAGCAATAAAACCAGCAGCTTACTACTACTGATGAAGCAGCTGCCCAGCACTGAAACGCAAATGACGAGGGAATAGAAATGGTTAGGGAAATGATTAAGAAAATAGTATCTAGAGAAAAATGGCCCAAGGTGGAAAGGCAGCCTAGAAAACTTAACTCAGGCTAGTTAAATGACATTTATCAGAAACAACAAATAAAAGGTTTGAGAACTCTGACTGCTTGAAGCTTTTAAAGAGAGAAATAGGATTTAAATTCTTTCCTAAGAATAAAAAAGGAGAGAACAGAGTGCTTTACCAGCCCAGAACCTGTTATACACCGTACTTCTAAGGCAAAGAAAACGGAGCAGATGTAACAGCATGGGATGGTAAGGCAGGACAGATGACACTAAGAAATGAGCTGAGACTGCTTAATATGGAGCGTCAAAAGATAGCTTTTTATTTATATCATCCCTTTCTTTGGGGATTAGTGTAATTTTAAGCTTTAGAAGACTACTATGGAACCGGGGTTTGTAGGTCTGAAGATCCTGTTGTACCTAAGCACAAGCATAACTTCATGCTGGTTGCTGAAAACTTTTGACAACAAGCCTTCAATATCAGTTCTGAAGTCTAATTTTAGGGTCATTACTGAAAAAATGAACTGCTATTTTCCAGTACTGGATCTTACTCAGAATGGTGTCTAGCTATGTCTGCAAAACTAGTTCCTTTATATCTAACCCATACCTGCTCAAACATTTTTCCTCAACTGTAAAAAAGTGCTGAATGCATTCACCCTTTCAAGCACACTTTAATTTCAGTGTAATTGCCAGATTTCACAGATTATTTGATCAATGTGCTACTCTGAGGTTGTTTAAAGCCCGGCAGAGTTTCTTTCCAGACTCTTTCTTGCAGAAGGTGGCAGAGAATGCTGGTGTGTGCCCACCAGAGGGAACTCCTTACTAAGCCTGGCACTTGGTACCACCAGTATTCCCCTCTATACCCAACTCCTCAATAAAAAATTTATAGATCCATGATCCTTACCTGTTTTCCGTGAAGTAGCTTTTGGTGCCCACTGCATAATTTTGTTACATCTGGAGACAGACTGTCCAAAGTTTATTGGTTTCAGCAACAGTAAAACAAAGATCAGAAAGTCTTAATAATTCAAAATAAAGCTAGCATTTTAGCTGCAAGACTAGAAAAAAAGTTAAAAGTAAATTAAATACAAAGTATGACTTCAGCATAATTTAACAGCTGGCTAGTTTGCCAATTGATTTGTGTTTCGTATATTGAATATCTAAAGTACATCACAGCCTTCATTGCTATGTGCTTATAGAGGTATTGCACATCCAGCATATTGGAAGGGATATGCTAAATTCTGTATCTATTCCTACAGTCTTACACATAGCCATTTTGAGATGAAGTAAATAATTCTGCTGTTCCAGAGGTGTCTATATGCCTTTGGAGTTGGGGCTTAAACAATTCGTGTAAGTCTATCTGAGCTTGCATGTTTCGCAAAATGTCCTGCGCCTTGTTCACTCCTCAGTTACCAGGCAGCGTCTAACGTTCTCGCTGCACTTGATCATTCTTTTTGAGGTTCCTTCTGGTAGCGCTGAAAACTATTTCCCCTTTCGGAAATTCAGTCAAGTGCTTGCTGTCCAGTGCAAGCAATGTCTTTTGCAGAGCGATTAATACTGCACGTACACATGCTGTGCAAGCAGCCTGCTGTGCTCACGATCTCTGGTGAGTTACTGGCTTTCATTACTCACCTCTTTAGATGATTATCAGTAGTTGCCACCGCGAAGACTGCTGTAGATAACAATTGCTAGGTGGCTGGCTGCTTCAAGCAAGCTGCTTCTTTCCATTAATTATCACTGGGATTTCTGTGTTAATAAGCTACTGCAGTTAGCAATCTAAAAATTCAAGGTCTGACTTTATCCGAGATGGCAGCTTGGGACCCATTTGTTTACCTAGGTATGACCCCACTGAAAAGGTCTATGTAGTTCATATTCCATCCACCACTGAAAATTCCATCACTGTTCTAATGTCACTTCTTTCTATTGCTATTCTTTTCTTACTACTATCATAAGACTACTCCCGACGATTTGTAGACTAAATCACTAAACCTAACAGGTCATGGTTTTTAAAGTGAAGCTAAAACTTTGTCCAGTTAGAACGATCACAACCAATATAATGGCTGTAACACAAACACAGCTGGCTGTTTATGACAAACATGCCTCTATAAACAGAACATTATTACATTAGTAATGAAGTAGCAGATGTCAACAAGATAGCTCTTGTTATGTTCTTAGAGTACCTTAGGAACAAAGTGACAAGAAGTTCAAATAAAAGTAAAATCCACTTCTTGTACAGATCTCTGGAATGTTATGCTACCATGTAGTATGTGCTTTAGTGCTGTGTCCCACCGGTTATAAATAAAAGCACTTAAAATAGACCGTGGATACTTCATCAATGCTAAAACTGGATACAAACAAAGCAAACTTCTATTATATACAAGCAACTTGATCTTGGTACTCCCCTGTTGGAAACTCTAACATTCTTAAAGAGAAACTGTCTTTCGAACTGTAAATTACAGACAAGGTTCAGCATTCCGGCTCTCCAGATCAAATCTGAAGACACAAAATGTTGACCTCACAGACACGGAGGGACAAATACAATTTATTTTAGCTTCAAAAAGATTAAAATGGTTTTCTATTCAACTAAACAGGTTAATTCCTATACTGTCATAATTTATATGGTGCAACAGCTTTACTAAATGCTTAGTAAATTAGGTCAGGATGTTGTTTCGTGTGCATTCTCGCAGAAACACTCCCAACTCTCTGCTCTGCTCTAGCTGCTCAATGCTTCTCCCACACCATGCCATTTGTTATTCTGACATAAGTACTGGGGCATCTCCAGGTTGACCCCAATCAAGGAGCTTATCTAAATGAAAATTAACATTTCTGAAAAAAAAAGTATAAAAATCCTTACTCTAAGCCCAGCTCCCCAACCCAGTTTATTCTGCAGATGCGAACACCCACATGGGCCCGTGGTAGGAGATAGCGTGAGGACAGGAATCGGCAGCAGGGAGAGAGGAGAAAGGGTGACTTGATTCTTGTGGGTATAGTCATTGTTAAAGTCACCCTGAAGCGTATGGAAATCTATAAACTAATGCTACTTAACAAACATCTACAGTAATACTGGTCTGTGTCACAAAGATTACTACTGTCTATCACGTTGCTTAGTATGACTGCATTGTTTCTTTGTGCTCTCCCTCTGTCCACTGCACCAGTCTGTTTTACTTCACATTCTACTTATATTGTGAGCTCTATTAGTCAGAACAATAGGCTATGATGCAAAAAATAGTGTTTTTTTCAATCAACACTTTGTATTCACTCATCTAGTGAATAGACAGATCATCTAGGAGACAGGTGAAAAGCAGAACAGACAATTTAATCTCATGTGGACTTTCTCTGTCGAGCTCTGTGCTGTGGTTGCTCATGTGACAACCACACAAACTGAACCTGAGCATATTATTCATATATAAATCAGTAACAGTGGTGCTTTAGCTGATCTGCATTAAACCTTAAAAGCAACTACATCTCTAGTTTTAGTGAATACTAAACAGAAAACAGGTTGAAACCTATGGGTCCAGAAGGGCCAGGATACTTCTTCAGCATTTAATGCTTTGCTATCCGCTCACTGTCTACAGTTCACAAATGCAGACGCGTGTGGTCCCCTTATCTGATTCCCTCCCCCCAGGACAGCTCACGCATGGCTCTCTTGCTCAAATCTCCGAGTCATAATAAGGCAACTAATGAACTTCTGCTACTGAGAATCCAAGGGAACAGTCGGGAGCCTAGAAAGAGCAAAGCCCCATTTACACACATACATACACACACACCTTCCCTCTAGACAGCATATGCTGACGAATTGACAGAACAACGTATTTGAAACTATCTGGCAATGCAACATTGCTCTTCTATAGTGTGTAATTTCCTTCTCTCATGTCTTCTTTGATGTTGACCACACATAGGCATGTCTTTAAATAGCACTTGGAGGGTGAGCTGATGACTTACACTGCCTGTTTTCCCTTTTTTTCCCCAAGAACAAGCACAAGCAGAGCCTGTAACTTTTCCCCACAAAGGAAATCGAAGAAAATAGAGCTGCAGTAAATTGGCAGATAACTGGTCCAAAACAAGCAAAAGGAGGTGCTTCTTTACACTGTGCAGTTAGTATGGGGAACCTGTGACACAATGCTACAGGTGTTAAAAGTTAACAATAGGTTCAAGGGGCAACTAGACAAATTCAGCTAACAGAAGCCCACTGCTGGTATTAAATACAAAGTTTCTGAAGTCTCTGAGCAGTAAACTGCAGCATCTGTAATTTACCCCTTTTAAATGTATATTTTTATATATAAAATCATGTACACATCTAATCATATACATAATTGTATATAGGTGCCTGACTCCAAGGGTTTTCCTAAACCACAGGTAGAACTGAGGAGCTGTACTAGTTTGTCTTTTGAAACCTTTACATCAGCAGAAAGATTCAATAAAGGTACTCCCATATCTGTAGCTGTTTGCACAGCCCATAACGGATTCCAAGAGCTTCTGTTATAATCTGTTCTGATCCCCACGGCAGTAAAGAGCACATCGCAGTGGCATGTTCTCTAGGGTTTTGAGGCTGTTCAGCTTACCCTGAGAGGTAAACAGCTTTCCTTTGGGTGCCTCATAAAGTAAGAAAAGCATAGGAACCTCTTCAAAGGACTGTTTCTTTTCTCATTCTCTTAGGACTTAGAATAGCTTTGGATTTAGGCCAATAATCTTAATATTTGTAAGTATCACATAGATGTGTGCATGGTGTAACAATGCAGCTTAATAAAAGTTCATTTCTGTATGAGAATTCATTTCATGTATTTTGTTACATAAACTTGAGTATGGATAAAGATTATTAAATTAGGCAACAGGAAAGTACGTCTATATACCAGAGAAAAAATTACATTTGCATTACTCCTCTGAGTAAAGCCACAATCTATCACAGAGTCACACATTCTGATTTAGTATAGTGGTAATTTACAGTTAATGGATTCTCGTTTATATAAATCACTTCACGCCTAAGAGAAAAATACACTAAAGAGATCAGTGCAAACAAGTGTAAGGATTAGAAACTGGCTTGAGTTACAAGTTTTCTTTAGAATTTGAAGAACTCAAGTGTTCAGACAGCTGATCTTGATTTAGGTTCCTTTCTACAAAATACCAATGTCTGAAACTAAACAATGCTTTAAAAGACACTAACGTATGAGAAAGACAGGGAGATCAACTATGAATTGATTAGCTATGTAGCAGTCCATTCTTCATCAGCAAATTCCAGAGCTGAAATGTCAAAGTTCAATGGCATTGAGCTCTTGAGCTGCAGCAACAGCCTAGAAACTCACAGCAACACTCATTTACTACACCGTCATCTATCACCCTCTACATCCAACCCTTCTTGCCTTTGCAAAACCTTATACAACTACGGCTCCCAGCTAGAGAAGAACACTGATGCAAGCCTCATGACTCTGATGATGAACTTCTACCTACAAGAGTAACTAACTGTAAAAAATACAGCTGAGGAAAATTTGCCTTTGTGTTCTCCAACCCTAGTTTGAAATACAAGTCCTTTAAAGTCTCTGACAGCACAGCTCAGAACCTTTTCCTTAAAGTGGTTACCGTCTTCTGAATAGTACACACCATAACGCATAAAACATACTTTGCATAGCACATCTTGTCCTTTAGAAAAAAAAAAAAAACAGGATGCAACTACATGGGATTTCAGTGAGGTACATTTAATCCCATTTAATAGTGCTTTACTACTTGTAAGGCTTAATGCTGCTGGGACCAGGTGACCTCAGATACCTCATTTGGAATAACCGGGCAGGTCGTACTTTGTGGAACTACAGTGTCAGGCTGCCTGCGGTCAGGGAGGTGACACCACCAGTAGTCACCAGCTCATATCCCCAAAGTGACAAGCGAGGTTTGAACAGGCAGGACTCAGTTACGCATCTATGAGCCCCGGCCAAACCCCAGCTGTGGAACCACAGAGGCCCTGACTCCCGCTGACCACAGCAGAACACTGTCGGTAGTTGCAGCATACAAAAGACAGCCTAAATCTGTGAAACGATGGGTAAACCTAACTTGGCAGCCTTCAGTAACAGCATCTCATGGAGTATTCTGTTTTGCTTGCTAGAATAGGCAGATCTGTGGGACACTGCACAGAGGGACAAGAAAAAGTCCTTACTGAATATTGTTGACTGAAAAAAAATGGAAAGGGGAAAGAAGATTCGAGCAATGTTGGGGAAGTACATATTTAAGTTATGCCTCAGATGTGAACGATGTCCTATTACGGTCCTGAGGCATCAGCCTTCCGATAACAGTGGAGCTGCATGTTTTAAGATTAATTTCACTTCAGCTTGTAAAGCTGCCACATTCGGGAAGACATTTTAAAAGCAGAGAAACTTCACTCTCTTACTAGTATTGCTCCTCTTCAGCTTATTTCAATTATACCTTTCTACATTTACCACAGACCTTGTTCATTCCGCTGGGTTTTTTCATAAACTGAACTCTGCTTACTGACATATGTGATAATTAACCTTATTTGTGAAATGCTTCTCCCCAAGCACCTTTTTAACTCCTTATTTTTAAGCCAACACTCATTAAAGATAATATTGTTACCTACTCTGTCCATATTCAAAACCTGCCAGCAGATATTAATTGCTTGAAAATAATAATACACAATGAAGTTTAAATACTAGAACAAAACTTGAAAGGCAATGCATCATTCTTCCCAAACCTTTGGGTCCTCTGTTTTTATGTGTAAAATGAAAGCTTTTTAGGGCAGAGACTGGCTGCACTTTACATGGTTTGAGCTTAAAGGGCAGCTGTTAATCACTAGCAACCAAAGCAGAACATGCAGAGAAGGCATCCTACTTTGAAATTCCCCAGGGAATACACACAGTGGAAAACTTGCGCAAAATTTGCACAGAGATCCACCGGATTCCAGCAGAAAGACAGCTATATATCCAGGTAATCGGTGCTCAAAGCCCCTTGCCTTGTAGTTGTAAGAAATAAATGTAAAGGTTTTAGCCCTAAAATCAATCAATAATCCCAAACAGATCATATGTTCAGGAAAAGAAAAAAAAAAATCTACCATTTCCATTTCTGATTCTTTGAACTACAGAGGGTATGTTTACTTTCCCAGAGCACACCATACGATATTTTCAGGATGCAGGACAGCATTTGTCTCTCCTCTCCGGGCTATTACCACTCTTCAACTGCCTTCCACCTCTGAGACAGCGAGGAGACCAGCAGTGTAATAAAATCTCCCTTCTGACACGAATAGGCTGCTGGATTATTGCATTCCTAGCTCCCTTCCATTATGAAAAGATCCATCTATGGCTGTTCTTTGGTTTCTGGGAATTAGCCAATATCCCATTTCATCTTTCACTTGACACCATTTTACCACAGCTCATAATCTCCAGCGAGGAATCTTGTCAAGCAATTTTAGAAAATATATATATGCTATCTCCAAGGAATATCACTTATCTGATGCAACATTTTTGTGGTACTTAAAAGAGACTTCAGAGGATTAACCAGGCACGCTCTCTTGTTTTCAAACTCTGCCAGCTATTGATAGATGAATCATTCTTTTTCAGGGATTCTCCGATTCCTCAAACCATAGAAACTTCAGAGTGTTCATATAACAAACAGTTTATTAGATTACAATATTATAATTATGTATAGTATATAGTGCATATAGTTGCTTTTCCACAAACCATTCTTTCCCTTTGAACAACTCGGCAACAGAATGCAAGACGGCCACTGAAGTACAAGAACTGGCAATGCCACAGGAGGAACACCGGCCATATGTCTAGACGGACTCGCCATACGCAGCTTGGATTCACTTTCCATTTCCAAGAATGTCAAATTTCCATTCACGCACTTTTATAGCAAGCAGTGCTAAACCTGTACAAAGAGCAACTCATCTTCTAGCACCACTGACCATTTTTATGTAATAACATAGGTATTATATTGAGCCCAGATAATCATTACTTTCTCTGCAGAGTAAAAAGGAGAAAAAAAACCCACAATCTTTATTTTTCATTAGATTTACTAACCACCTCAAGCAAATAGTTCTGAAGACTGTTTGATTAAGTCTGTAAAAATACATCTACTCCCTATTCCTTTCAAAGGATTCCATTTTCCTTCCTTTTTTTTTTTTTTTGGCTGAGATTTCACAGATTACTGCTGATGCAGAGGAATCAGAACATGGCAGGTCCCTAGCTGGATCTTCCTGATGCAAATTCCTGATTTTACGTACCACCATCATGAACATACTTCAAGAACACGCAACTGTAATTGAAACAGAGACGAAGTAGACATATGGAGACTTAAAAGAATCAGTTCAACACCACTTCTGCAAATAAAAGGCACTCTAAAGTACTTCAGGCTGTGCAAGGTTAAACTGTATTTGAGAACGACTAAACCACTGCTGCCTATCTCCAGCTCTGTCCTGCTTAGTAGGAGCTTTCTCTCTGTATTACACTAAAACTCTGTCTCACAATATAAACAACAAATCTACCTAAAATCCATGTGAGTCTTGATCATCCAGGAATAAATAAAAAAGTGAACTTCTGCTTTGGCTAGTTTTGGCAAAAAGAAATCCACAACTTCAAAAAAAAATATAACAGACTGGGATGAAGTAAGGTAATTATGTCCACAAAAGCTGTTCTCACACAGGGTTTCAAATATTTAGAAACCTCCTGCTGAGGAGAAGAGCACCACAGGCCTAGGCCACTCCACTCCAAAGACTTTGCTGGAGCAGAAGCCAGTGGAGCGGCCACTTCACCTCCTTGTTGAGCGCTGAGTTTTGACTTTCCTTCGTTCATTGGTACATTGGTTTCTGTATGCAGAAAAATCAGTGGATGAAAGACAGTCTGATATGTAATTAATAAAGTGGAATATCAACTAGGAGAGAATGAGAAAAATAATCCTGTCAATTTACTCCAGGAGTTTGTACAACGCTTCAACTCCACACTGATGAAGAACATTAAGCAAATATACTGGACAATTTCAGAAGGTATCTAATCAACATACAAAACTGCCCAGCTTATTCAACATCAGCCAAGCTGTTCAATAGTCCAGGCTTACCCTCAGCTGCTTTTTCTAGCAGTAAGCAGAGAAAGCGAACCATCTCAAAGTATTGTGCCAAAAATCAAAATCTCCTCACATACCACCTGCGCACTGCCCAAAGAAAACCTTTCTATAGAGATGCCTGGTATCTCCACACAGAAGACAAGCAACAGAAAATGATCTCTACTCAGAAAACCAGAGTGAAAGCATTCCAGTACATAATACCAAAGGGAAAAAAAAGTATCAAATTATCTCATTTGTGGAAGCAGAAAAAGTAATTCAGATCACCTAGAGCTTTGCTGGATTTAGCCGAAAGCAGCTAGTGTTTGGTGTAACTGTTGTGCCCTCCTTACCTTGCTACAAATCTCATTGCAGCTTGAATCTGGAGTGCTATCTTCGGCAACACAGTCAGAACCACATCTTCTTAACTACATTTCATGTATATTGTATAAAATTTCCTACTTCCTTCTTTTTATGTAACCTAAATAAAGAACTCTTGTAAGCAAAGAATGAGCTTTTTTCTTTTTTCTGAAAATACTTTACATTTTACCTATAAATAAGTAATAGTGATATCAAGCATGTGAGCCAAGTTCACTCTACAAAAACCAGTTCAGCTACCCAAAAAAGTGAGTAGATCCATTTAATGCTACCTTTAGTTTCAGAATGGATAAATTTCTTACGGAAGCATTTTTTGTGTCCCCTTAAAACTATGCAATTCCCAGCACTAACAGAAGCTAAAAATAAGGTGGATGAACTCAGCTCTTTGTTTTTGAGGTTGGCATGCTTTCGGATACTGTGTTTTCTATTTCTCAAAACATAAGACAATAAGGGAAAAGACTACAGGGGAAAAAGGACAGGCATTATGAGAGAGTCTGAGAAGAATCATGCAGAAACTAATAGACTTCTGTTATCATTTATGAGAAAATTTACACAAACAGTTAAAGAATTAAGAGCAAATTAAAAATAACTTCAGGATTGAATAAAAGGAAAAGATGATATAAAGTAGAAACATTGGCCATAATAGACACAAAGAGATGACTGCTGAATGTTTCCTATAAAAACTCATTCACTTTTACGTTTCTCCTGATTAATGTATTTTATATACAGAACAGCAGTGCCCCACTATTACTGACAAGTACAAAATGCAGGGACCTTGTTCTCAGACCTTCATATACAAGTTGTACTATTTGTTCCTGCTCTCTATTCATCTGTTTCCACATTGGTCTTTAACCATGAGTCTTACAAACCTTCTGAAAATCAGGCCAGAGATATTAATTGAATTTGTTGTATTTCTTTTTAGTTTATTTCATTCCATAGACAGGTCAGTAATAGCAAAAGTATGCTTACATGCTGCGCCAACCTCATCTTTTCCAAGAAAACCAACATGTTTTCATTGTAATAGCAGGGACAAAATAAGTTTAATGCCTTACATTCCCCTTCTCTGCATCATCAACCATAACAGTCTATTTATCACGGTGTAGCTTTTCAGTGTTCCTTTGCATAACTTAGCATGTATTCTGTACCTCTGTTGAAACTGTTTCTTACTACTGTTAATTGCTGGAGCAAACATGATAGCTTTACAATAACAATAATGAACCTGTTGAAACCATGCTAAACTTATTGCAAACTGATTAGAGCAGAAAAACAACTCCAAGACAGAGACCACATATTTCCTTTCACTTCTGCTGTCGCTGAGGTATAATTTTTCAAGTTTTTGACTCATTTCAATTTGCCAAAAAAAAAAAGTGAAGCAAACATTAAAATAAGGCAGGGAAGGGAAAAATATTTTTAAATTAATTAAAATCAGAAATATATAATCATAATAACTAATATCAAATATCAAACAATATCATTTAAACAACATCAACAATATTAATCTTCACTGGAGATTTTTTCTTAGAGAAAAAAACCTGAATGAAGTCTGAGAGAGTTTTCTGAGCAGGACTTTCTGGACTAGCCCATAAAAAAAATGGTTGAATGACCTAAAAGGGTTGTGTTATCATTCCACAACTGTATCAGGAAGCACTGTTGACAAGAAGGAAAATAATGTAAGAAATCTGACTTATAAACATACTTCTCATGCTGGCACCTGGATAATTTAAGGCACTTAAAAAATGACAAGATGGCAGTCAGTTGATCCAAAGGATAAAAATGTTCTTTAAATAGGGGAGAACATGAGAAAATTCAAGGAAAAGTTAACAACCAGGACCTCAGGTCAGGAAATTACTCAAGAATACAAACTCAGTTTCCTGAAGCAGTATATGATCTCGGATTTTTCTCTGCAAAACTAAACTCCATGGGTGTCAGAGACGGCCCAAGTTTGGATCATATGCACTCCGGGAGAGTGCACTGTCAGGTCCTTTCTGGCTGCATGCCCCCCTTCTCCTTTTGCATCATTAAATCAACATTTTTCCACAAAGAAGCAAAAAAAAAAAAGAAATAAAACCATGCTGCTCTGCTCTGTTAAAACTCTGTGTTTCTTGTTTTACTTGAATTCTTGTGCCCTATAAAACATTTCACTGGATCTCAATGCCAGTGAAAGCACCCTGTCCAAACTCATCACATCTGCATATTCAGAGAGCTGGGAATCCTCATGCTATACCACCAGCTACAGAGATACAAAGAAAACTAAAATCATCCTTTGAATTCTCCATTCCTGGAAGTAGAGAGACTAGCGAGGTGGCCTAAACGTGCTTCTCCAGAATAAGGAAAGATTGACGGATCTGTTGATGCACATCCTTGAAATGCCACTCCCCAAAAGCCATGCTGCACAAACTTGTACGTAGGGAAGCTTGTGGATAAATGGACTGGAAGAAAAGGAATGAAGGTACAGCCCTGGGTTGTCACAGCCATATTGCTACGTTCAGGGTCTGTGTGTGCAGCACAAAAAAGTCAACGAAATAGCAGGTGATGAAGCATTTTGGTTATTATTTTCACATGAAATCAAGGGCAACATCAACGATATATGAGGAGACAGTCTGAACATGTTTTCACAGATGGCTAAAATTCACATTAACTTATACCCAAGATAGGCTTCTTGCACCTACTATAACTTCCACAAAAATACTGAAAACCTGCAAGGTGACCTCCCAGCACAGTTACTGTTGGGCGGGGGAGGGGGAGAGGGAGGGAAAGAAATCAAATAAATTGCAAGAAACTTGCAGATGTCACTACCTGGAACTTGGAAGTGACCTGGATATCCATAATGCACTTGCCTTTGTTAGCTTATTTCGTTTCTCTCAAAAAAGTAACAATTAAAGCTGATTCTGCTTCCCTCAAAACAGCAGAAACTCAAACCCAAAACCCGAAGCCAACAAAGGAAAAAATTCCCATTATGTTAACATATTCAGAATAGGACCAAAGGAACTTCATGGATGAAGCACCTTATTTTCTATGGGAAGTTCTTTTTTTGTCCTGAAGTTCATTAGTGAGGAGATGAAAGGTTTCAGTGACTACAGGCATGGAGCAAAACCTGAATATTAACTTGGGTTAATTAACTTGGGATTCTCTGCAGACCCATCAGTGCAAAGTTTAAATAAGTCTTCAGTGCTTTGCTCAGTGTCAAAAGGACACATTTTAATCCTGATCTTCAAGGTCACAAGCTAGTTCCCAAACTGCCATTTTTATGCCTTAAAAGGAAAAATAAGTCTTGTGTTAGCATCTCATACTTCATATTAGCGGCCCTGAGATGTAACAATCACTTTCTGTCTGCTTTCGCTTCTGGAAACAACATAATTGTGTCACCAGATCCCTGAGCAAGTGTGTTTTCCTTCAGGCTTTGCAAAAGCAAATCTATTAGAGACTGAACAATAAATATCATAAAATAAATTTGGAGTAAAAGGCAACCTCTTACATCTATATGGCAGTTGGCATTCCTATGGCTAGGGTGATTTTTTTGTTGAACCCTGTCAGAAGCTAAATAATGTTCCCAAATTGCCTGTTTTGCTAGCATTAGAGGAGTATGTCACAGAATCACAGAATGGTAGGGGTTGGAAGGGACCTCTGTGGGTCATCTAGTCCAAACCCCCTGCCGAAGCAGGGTCATCCAGAGCAGGCTGCACAGGACCTCGTCCAGGCAGGTCTTGAATATCTCCAGAGAAGGAGACTCCACAACTTCCCTGGGCAGCCTGTTCCAGTGCTTCGTCACCCTCAGAGGGAAGTTCTTCCTCATGTTCAGACGGAACTTCCTATGCTTCAGTTTGTGTTCTATTGCCTGAGCTTCTGAAATTGCTCTTGTCATGGGCAGCCACAGCTTTTTGCACGAGGCACCCACACCTGGTTATGGCTGAATCCACTGAAACCCCTTTTGACACTACGCCAGAAAAAAAACATCCATTTCATATTCACTGAATTCAGTGATGTGACAAAAGTTATTTGAAAATACTATGCATAACTAAATAAATTTCACTCATTTTATGAGAAAGGTTTTGCCCTTATAATTATTTACTGATGTAGCATCTAAAGCCTCTGAATTCTTATCTTGCTGGCTGCTCCACAGACACCCAGGAAGCCTCAGAATAACTTAGAAAGGAATCTTATCTACACCTTTCTCATCACCATTTGTCCAATACAGGCCTCATACAATCACTAATTACCTTGCCTCTCTGCAGGTTTCATTCTGAGACGTTTTACACAACTCCCATGGTAACCTTCTGTCACCCCAGTTGCCAAAGTAAGCAGCAAAATGTGCGGCCCAGCTCACAACGGGCCAAATTCGAAGTGCTGCCCCGCGCACGACCACTCCTGTTCGGCCCAAGCGGGCCAACCTGCCTCACCAAGGCCTCCTGCCGTGCCCCACGGTGTGTTGGAGCAGCAGAGACATAATCCTCTTTACAGACCTGAAACTCCCTTTGATTACATGCTTCATTTTCTTGGAAGTGTCCTTAGTATCGTCTAACTGCAGAGAGTAAAAACTGGCTGTGCAGGTGTGCTCATGTGTGAGCACCTGCCAGTGGAAGACAGGGCAACCCCACAAGTGTCCCTCTGCTTAAACGCCTCTAAGTATCTCCTCAATCTGTTCTTTTGAGGGCATTACAAGCTCCTTGCCAAAACTACCACATACACACATTTTAGGAAATTTCTGTTCACTAATGGATTCCATTTCACTCCTTTAACACCTCTATTTGCAGCTTTTCACTCTTAGATATGGGAAATGAGCAAGGAAGGGATGCGTAAGCTTTTGTGTGATAACAAGGAGTGCAGGAATCAGGATGTGAAAACTGGTGTCTAGGGACCAAGCACTGTCAGTGTTCCCAGCGCTGAAGTCCAGACCCTGGGCAACAACTTGGGAGAAACATCTAAACGTATCACCAAATCAAAATCATAGATTTAGCGGAGCTTAGTATAATTACGTCTGTAACACTATAAACTATATTTCTAAATTAATGCTTTATTTCTTTAATTACAACTCAAAGAACAAGTTCCTTAGTACCTCTTCTTTTGATTTTATCTGTTAAATGCTCTTAATAGAACTTACCAAACTAATCTTCAATCCCTTTCCTTTGAACGGTTGCAGAATTTTTGAAGGACTGTTTGGATGCCAGCAACTCTGCCTAGAAGGATCAAATTAGCCTTTGGTCCTTATGTTGTTACACAGAAGATTTCAACACATCTGAGCAGAATGCCCCAGGCATTTCCAAATACTCCCTGAAAGGCCCTAGGACTATGACTCACTCACGTTTCTACTGCTAATGAGATCTGGAGGGAGTTCTTATGTCAAGCATGCTCTCTCCTGTTGTGCACAGCGTACATTACTACACTAGATCTTTCTGACTTCAGCTGCACAAGAAACCCACTAGTAAGAAACATACTGTATGTCAGTACGGTGGAGTTTTCTTCAAAAAATATAAACATCAGTCATTCAGCACAGTAGAAAATAATCTGACTGCTTTTAATAGAGTATACTCATGTTGACACCAGAACTGACTTGGAAAATGAGAAAATGTCTAATCATACCCATTATGTGTGACACAATCAGATGGGATTGATTTGACTAAATATAGATGTGCACAATGCAAACATCTGCAACCGATCTAGGCACCCCAAATCACCACAGCTGATGGACAGAAATAAGCCCTTCCACAGCATGACTCATCGCCCCAAGTAAATGTCTAAATTGAATTGCACATTAGAAGTGCCTATTTATCTCTGTTGATTATAAAATGAACTAAGCATGCCTTCTTGAGATGTACTTACATACAGTTCACTAAAATTATCTGAGAGCATGAAGACTTTTTCATGTTCTGACTCAGGTCTACACTAATTGGTCCAAGAAAATTATCACCTCTATCCACAAATCTTACCTTGCCAATGTCCTTAAATCATTCTGATGATAACAACATTACCTCTGGAATCTGAGGGATACTAGTTATTCAAACTGTGCCTCTCTCTATAAAGTACAATACATAGAATTATGCTTGAAGGCGTACCAGATATCAGATTTAAACATAGACTACAGAGGTTTACATCAGAAACAACGCCTTCTTAAAAACATAGTTTTCTGATATTCAATCTAAGCTTTTGCAAAAGGTCATATAATGCTATGAAAATTCCCCAAGCAGTTGCATTTGTACCATATCAGTATAAGCTAGATAAAGACAAACATCTCTTCAGATGTGATCCAAGTGTTACTGCCTTGTGTGGGAACTGGACTGAACCTTTAATGGTCAAAAAAGGTCTGAAAAGTCCTGCATTGAGATGAAGTAATACAATCTGTTTGTAAGAGATGAATCACTATTAAAATAAGCAGCCATTACTTCAGCTACCACACTGAAATAGAACATGAATGTTAAAAATGAAACAACAAAAAAACAAAACAAAAACAAACGACCCAAAACAACAAAACCAACAGGGATAAACCCTTTATCCATCAAAGACAACGGTTCAAAACTGTTGCTGTTCACTTTAATGAGGTTGAGATTTCACTGTATGACTTAGCAATGATCAATTTTGCATATCGCATTTTTGGTAGAGGTGTGCACTTGAATTTAACCCTGTAATTAAGACATAAATGTTCACAGACAACTGGAGTTATAAGTTTTACTGACTTGTAACAACTTACTGGCATATATTTTACTAGATTTCTACAGGAGACAAAGGCAACAGATGAATTCTAAGTGAATTCCTGAAACAAAACTTAAAATGTGATTCTTAACACAAACTCGCAAACGAATAATCTTTGTCAATGAAACAATCAATTAGTAAATCTTTCACAGCATTTAAAACAACCACGTTCTATCACTACTCTATTATCTCCAACATGAGAAGCCACCCAACACCCTCTTTCAAACTCTGTAGAAAAGATTTTCAAATATTTTATGAAATACGTTGAACCCATTTTTTAAATTTTCTTTAATTTCAAACTGCAGATTTCAGAAGTAGTTTTTTTAATTCACACTTTTCATAGGCACTTGTGGTTGACTATCTTAGGACTCTGGTTTCAGCAAACCAGTATAAAGAATTTCAATCAGAAAGTTGTTGAAGCTTCATAGTTTCATATAAATAGCTTCTATTCCATGAGGCTGGATTTGTATGAGTATGTGCTATGTTTCATGGTAACCTAAGAACAAGCAGCACTGCAATAAAGTATGAGACTAGGCAATGAGAAAGTTAAGAATCCTTTCCTCCTCCAGTAAACTCACACCTGAAAACTGAAGGCAGGTTTCTTGAACCTTCCCCAAAACCATTCCCTGCAGATTACATAGCACCAGTGAGATCCTGTGGAGACAGGATACAAGGATTTACACTGCTGTACAACCAATTAAAAAAATCAAAAAATGTGGGAGAGAGCCTTGCCAAGCTAAAAATACCATACCTCATGGAACTTCAAAAATGTAACTTCACAATTATTAGGAGCTTCTTGGTCTGTATTCATAAGAAATTACTTGGCACTCTCATTTTGATTCTTCTGGCATTATTAGCATATATGCACTTAATGTTTTTGGCTGTCTACAAAATCAGGTATTTCATATGCACAGCATGGATGGCTTACTGTTCCCACAGAGGACCTCTGTGTGGCCATGTAGCCACAGTCCTTCACACGTGGGTGCCAGCTTGGCCTGAACTTGCTCTTAGCTTGTAAATGCCATTGGTATGGTGCAGCATTTGGGTTACGAGCTCAGCTGGAAGGCAGACAGCTCAGGCTGAACTTTTGGGTTAGCTGTGGTTACGCAGCTTTGTAGCTGGTGGAGGTTCACATCAGGCCAGCTTAGAAAGTCAGCAGAACGAACGCCTGCATGCAGGCAAAGATTATACAGATGCCAGGGTGTCATTTTTTGATGTCCGTTAATGTGTCTGACCAGGAACTAAAATACGACTGTTCCTACTACATGAGGAAAAAGGAGAATCTCCAGTGATTCAAGGTGTCTGATTTACTCTTCTTCTACCATTACCTTAATTTAATTAAGGCACTGAACTGTCACTTATCAAAAACATTGATTGCAAACTTTTACCCCCACCAAAACATTCATTTCCTTACAGTTTTATTTCGATTTCACATTTAAGAACATTTTCAAAGCCTTTGTTTCTTCTTACTGCTCTATTTTTCCACTCAGCCAGTGCTTACCTTCACGAACAGGAAAAAGATTGCAAATTACCTACATAGGAGGACTCAAAAGACCCAAAGGATCTTCACATGGCCATTAGCTAGGATGAAATTGCTGTGCTGTCTTTTGTGGGGGACTTTTCCTCACCTTCTGTTTCATTTTCTAGAAATTATCTTGACATATCATTTAACAATTGTAGTCTTAGAGATATCATTGTTGAAGTTTCAATTTCTTTCAATTGTTTTAATTTTCCATTCTTCAAACTCCCTCTTGTTTACAGAATCTACAAGTTTCACATAACATTACTGCATATGCCTCCCTTCTTTTATTAGGCTACAAACTATCTTTTAATTGTAAAATAATATTTACATTTTTACATTGCAAACAGGATGTCCAGAAAAAAAAAAGATGGTTAATTTTTTTCTACTATGTGTAAATCTGAATTGATTAAAAAGGAATTAAAGTAGACTGGGAAAAAAGCTGCTTCTGCTTCTAGTAGAAAGGACTGTTTTTGTGTTAGGGACATTACACATTTGCAATGGCTGCGAGACCTCAGGCTTTTTTGTCTCCTTCTCCCCTCAAATCCATCAATAACAGCACAGTGTTCTTTCCTCCTCTTTGTTTCGTTCCATCACTTGTCTTTGGAAACATATTGGGGGAGGATCTTGTCATTTAGCTAGCCATGTTTCCTGGGATATGCAAGGTTTATTATTTGTTTTGGAAACACAGGAGCTTTATTAGGGTTATTCTTGGGCATCTGCTCTCTCCATATTTTTCTTTGAGGACCCAATGTGCCCTTTTGAGCTTTTTGTGAGTACCCAGGAGTTTCATAAAACACCTGCAAATGGATTCAGTAGGCACTGGGAATCAAAACAAAATTTTTATCTCCGTCTCCCTCGTAAAGCTATTGATCACAAAGGTATCGTGCTTTCTTACGTGTCTGGACAGCATCTCACACAAAGGGTTCCTGCTCAGTGAACAGACACTCCCTAGGCTATGTCCGTACTAATAACTGAGTAAGTGCCAGGGAATGTTCCTGGGCAGCAGAACTCCGTCGTCTGTACAGCTAAATTGTCAGCATGGTCCCTGGTATGTTTTTGGGCTTAGCCAACTAGCACTCCCAAATATTCCCATGCATTGCTCAGGAGTTAACCCAGGCCATAGAAAATGTTCATTAGGTAGCCTGGATGCTGCCACCCTCCTTTGGTAACTAACAGACTTTAATAAATGGTCACGGGCTGTTCAGCATCAGCTTACGTGAGTGGCCCCAGTACACTTCATTTTTTAGTGCAGATACAGCCTTAGAGCTCTTCCCAGCTCCCAGATGTGCATCTCGCTGATACTCTGTCAGAACAAGACCCAAGAACCCATCATTTTCTTCACACAAGAAAGTAAATGAGAGTCTGCTGGCTCGAATGCAACCACACCATGCTCCAAAGTGCCTGGACAGGGACAGGACCAGGACAATGGAGCACGCAGCAGAAAGCACCTGCCATTCTGTTTCTCTACAGCCTTACATAATATGTTCCATTCTCAGCATAAGACAATTATTTCAGCTCTTGTCAGTTAATAGTTAATACAGCCAACCTCCCATTAGCAGTGTATCAGCATTCCGAGATTACAAAGGTAATGACAAAGCTGTGACAAGACGCACAGTGGAAGTGTGGGACATGGGGCCTGCACTGCACAAGGCCAGCCTAAAGCTACCGTGCTGGCTCAGTACCTGAAGCTCTGCAGTCCGTAGGACTCCTGCAGTGTTCCAGCACCCTGGGATACCCGAGAAATGACCGACTTCAACAACAGAGCAAACATGGGCCAGTACATACACAGAACCCAGTATCCAGCTACTGTGTCTCTCCGGCAATGCTGACTGGTATCAATACAGTCATTCTGCAGGAGCCAGCTTTGATCTGTCCTGGCTCATTAGCTCAGGCTCAGCACAAGCCACGGCAGCAGGATACCTCCATCCAGACTGAGGTGTCCATCACTGCTGAACTGAATGACTAATTGAATGAGGGGAAATACACCTGCATGGTTTACCCGAAGCGAGCCTGTAGCAGGGATACGACAGATCAGCATGCCCTCCAGTCAGCACTGAACTAACACTCCAACACAGGAG
>Ga0065711_1034589_pt1 | contig 23530 bp, 19 predicted proteins | sample Hoacrofraction12_FD_59098 | JGI IMG/M metagenome (GOLD analysis project Ga0065711, IMG submission 59098) | Hoatzin crop microbial communities from Cojedes, Venezuela - Epithelial fraction 12 v2 (version 2) | ecosystem: Host-associated > Birds > Digestive system > Esophagus > Crop | place...
GGACCCTGCTGTAGGTGCAGCCTGCTGTAGGTGACCCTGCTTTGGCAGGGGGGTTGGACTAGATGACCCACAGAGGTCCCTTCCAACCCCTACCATTCTGTGATTCTGTGATTCTGTGACCTGAGTCATCAAATATTGTATCTCCTACAGCTGTGGCCCCTGCTGCTGCCCTCCCGGCTGGCTGCGGGGCTGGGGCCGTGGTGCTGGCGGAGCAGGACGGCCATGGGAACCTGCCCCGGCCAGAGCACGCCGAACCACACGCCTGGCGCGGGTGCCGCGGCAGCGTCACCACATCCCCTCAGCCGCGTCCCCTCCGCCGCGGTGGCCGGGCAGCGGGCTCTTGGCAGCAGCTGCTCGTGCAGGCGAGGGGCAGGACGGCACGGGGATGCCGTGCTGGCAGCACCGGGGGCTGGTCTCGCAGCAGCCTGGCCCCGGCGGCAGCCACCCCTCCCAGGTCCCTGGCTTTGCATTTTGGCCCTCGACCTTCCCTTGTTCCCATCACTTTGTTCTGCTCCTTGTTTGTTTCTCCTGCCCCTCCACACTTTCTGCGGGAGGAGAAGAGAGCGCTTTGTCTTGTTTCAGCGTTTCATTTCAAAGCCACGGTCTGTCAGACCTGTTTAATGCTCCTGATTTTTGTGCTGGAAGGCAAAGTGAACCACCACCCTCCCTGCCTCTGCAGTGCTCCCCCAGCAGCCGCTGCTTTCCCAGGCCGAGTCCCGCTCCCCTCATCACACGGAGGCATCCACACTTCTGCCCACCCTCGTTATTCCCCTCGACCACATCACCACCCTTGCAGCGGGAGACTGGAGGTGCACGCCATGTCCAAGGGATAGGTGCAGCATGGAGCCACGCAGCAGCAGAAGCACATTTGTCTATGCAGGGGTTGAAGAGTTGCAGCCCAAACACAGACACCTATCTGGATTTCCAGAGAGACAGACCTGACCCCCACCTTCTCCACGTGCTCAGCAGCACTTCCAGCAGCTGTAACGGACCCACAGTTCCCGAGCTGCTGCCACGGCCGCACCGCGTCCCCACCGGGCCGGGAGCAGGACACGCGCCTCGGGCATCAGACGTGACTGCACATCCTCACTCACCGCTTCAGTCCCGCTCCCAACTGCAGAACTTAACCCCAGGGTCTGTTTCAGTCCCTTGTCCCCTTAATAGCACCTTTTTGGTTCTGTGAATTAAACAGGCACTGTTTTGAAAAAATTAAACAGCTTTGCCTAGAGAGAAGCAAATGACCCTGCCCGGGGCAGAGCGGGAGCCAGCAGAGCATCCGTGGCCCTGCACGGTGCCAGCTGCCCGCCCGCGCCCCGCCACCCGAAAAGCCACCGCCTGGGACAGAGAGCCCCCGAGCTGATGTTACAGCTCGTTTTTCTCAGGCACAGACAACTTGCACTCGGCAGCGTGCATTTGTACTGCAAACAGAGGTCAGCGTTATCTATTTCATCGCTGACCGCATTAGCGAGTCGGGTGCTTATCAACTACGGCTTCTCCCACTGCAGGTGCTGAGGAAGGGCAGCCGGCCACCGGTGTGAGAAATCAGGAACTCAAAACCTTGAGAAACGCCAGCTCTGTTCTCCTTCAGTCCTCAAAGAGAAGTAGAATACGTATCATTCTGTCAGAGATCCATAAATAAAAAACAAACGTTGTCTGTACCTTCCTACAGGCTTATTTAGCCTCCAGGACTCTTCCTCACTGTCCAGTCATGTCGTTCAGTATTGAAATATGTAGTTACTGTAAAAAAAGCACTGACAGGCAAGCACATGGGCACAAGCAAAGCATTGGTTGAAGGAAGGTCCTAGCACAAAACCCACTGAATTTTATACCAAACTGTACTGCAGAGTCCTACTCTGAGGAGTATGAACATTTTATATTTAAGACAGAAAACAGCTTCCACCCTGCAGTGTGTCTCTTTCTGTCTTTAACCTGTGTCAGAAACGAGAAGGGAGAAAATGCCTCCTTCAGCTGCGAGGTCAAAACGCCGCGCAGCCCTTTGTGGGCATAACCCAGCTACTGAAACGTCTCTTGTGACTCTGCTTCTCCAAACACCACCGCATGTATTAACGACTTTTGTATCAGAGATCCCTCCGCCAAACCTGCTCACTGCACTCCGTGGTGCAGCACAGCCGCCCCGGGAGCGACCCGAAGACGCGAGGCTGATCCCACCAAGCGCTGTCGGCAGGGCGGCAAGGGCTGTCGGCGCAGAGGGAACACTGCAGCCCGCAGGGATGGCAGCAGAAAGCTGCTCTGTGCATGGGAGGACGGGGCTCGCTCTGCTCCAGGAGCCGAAGCAGACAGGGCTCCTCCGCTTTCGGACTCACGGAGGGGCACGTTGCTCTCCTCCGGGCTCCCACGTGGCTGGGACAGCCCCGGAGCCCCGACACCGGCCGCGGGCTGACACTGGGCAGAGCAGGACTTGGCTGCCCGAGCTGCAGATACCCGGCCAGGCGCCGACTCTTCATCGGGAAGAGGGGCTGAGCTCGGACGCGTCGGGCACCTGCCACCACCACGCAGACAGATCCAGCCCGGAGGCAGCGCTTCACAGCAGCTCACACAGGGCGCAAGTAGCTCCCAGCCCTGAGGGTTTGGACACTCAAGGCAACATTAATTTTAAAAGGAACCAAATTGCCTTGTACAGCCCTGAACCTGCAGGTGAAGGAAAGGTGCCTGCCCCTTCCTCTGGACGCTCTCCTGAAACGAAAGGCTCGGTGCAGTTCCCGGCGTCAGTCCCCAGAAGACCCCGGAGGGATGCGGGGAGCCGAAGAGGCACCTCCACAGGGAGCACCCCATGGCAGCGCCAGGCCCGCGTGCCAGCCAGCACAGCACGGCACCCGCGGAGCCCACCCTGCGGCCGGGGCAGGGCCCGGAGCAGGGCAGAGGGGAGCAGCTGTCAGAACAAGTTGCTCACTCTGGTTTGCAGTTACAGGCGATAATTTCTTCCATACAACTATAAGCTCTGATGACAACAATCAAAGCCTTAGAAACAACTCCTGCAAGAAAATGGTACAGCTTCTCAAGTTTTAGACAGCACGGATGACTCCCTCCTGAAGGAAGAAAGAGCTCAGAGCTTCAGATTCAGTCCCCAGCAATGCACAGAATGACAGGCAAGATCTATTCAACAGCCACCCTGCAACAATGACAATAAAGAACTTACATTCAACAATCCCTTATAAGAGCAAAAAAGCCAAAAATTCTTCATCGAAGAGAACACAAATGAGAAAGAGTTGAAAGAAGATTAAAAAGAAGCAGCTGAAAAGGTAATGTGCTTGCAGGCAGCAGGGAGTATATTTCACAATATCACATTAGACACTCTGAGCAAATGTATGGCAAATATGAAAAAACAGCCTCCAAGAGGCCCCTACAGAAAGATGGAGCAACCAAACCAACAGAGCAGAGGAATGCATCAAAAATAAAAGATTTCCTCTAGAAAATGGGAGTTGCCTCTGAATGGCAACAGAAAAGAGCACAGTCCTGCCACACCACACGCAAAATGACAATGGTATTGAAGTCATCAGAGCTGACAGAGGAAGAGGGGAGCCCGACGGAAAGCGGGTGAGGCCGGCAAGAAACCGAGGCATGAGAGTGACCCAAGGAGGAGTGCCAGGGCTCCTCCCGCCAGGACCGGCTGCAGGGTGGGCTCCTCGCTGCTCGCCGTCGCAACGGATGCCAACACAAAGGGTCTCACAGACAAGGAGTAAAAGCTCCCTGGCAGATGCACGAGCACGGCAGATCTGAGAGCACAACTGCAAGCGGCACCAACCCCGTGTGCTCTGCACCACGCTGTGCAAACCCTCCCAGGAGCAGGAGCAGGGCACAGGCAGGAGACGCCGATACCCAGGAGGGGCTCCGCGATTCTGCCGTGCTCTGGGATGAAAAGGCCTGGCCTCTGTCCCAGGAACACAGAGAGAACTGTGACAAGCACTTACATTGCTGAAAAATCTGCTTATTTTCTGCAGAGTCATGCCTCACACCTATGAGGAGAGCCTGGAAGAAACCCACGCCTACCAGAGCAAGGCTGGCCTGCTTACCAATATGCACGCGTGTTTCAGCACGGTCCCTTGCTGCCCTAAACTACAGTGCCCGAAGCAAGCAAGCATGCTTTTGAACCCCTGACCAACAAGGGGGACAGTAAGCAAAGGCGAAGGTCAGCGAGGCAGGTTTCCCGACACCGGGGTCCATCAGCGCGGTCACGTGGGGGCTGTGCTGGGCTCTGGGCTGGAGCGATGTACAGGGCTGCTACGCCACGACCGCCTCGGCAGCACATCCAGACCTTCCATGTCACGTGCAGGTCTGGCGGCCCTGTCTTTCGGGAAACAACAGAAACAGGAAAAAGGTAAAGGGGAAGAAGACAAAGGTGAGCAGAGGCACGGGGCGGTCTGCACAGGACAAACACACCACGTCTGAACTCGGAGCCGGAGCGGAGCATCCCGCAGCAGCGCGCAGCCACAACGTCGAGCCAGAGACTGGCACGGAGCGAGCAGCGGCTCCTTGTAACACCAGGACTGGGACAAAGTCACAGGAACAGACGCCACGTATGAAACAAACAAGCCCAGGTAACTTTGCCCCCTTTCCTTAAAAGATCATGTTTGGTTTTCTCCAGTTATACACTTTTTCTTCCTAACTACTCATTACAAGCCTCTCTGCTTAAGCAGCAGCTTCAGCAGCAAGCTCCTCCCGCGGTCAGGGCGGACGTCACCGGTCTGCTGCAGCGGGTGAAATCCGGCGGGATCATCCTGGCCTCTCTCGCGTGCTGGCGGGAGAAGGGATCGTAGCCAGGAGGCAGCTCTGGCGGGGAATCACCCCGAGCACTGCCACCAGCAACCCTCAAGCCCACCCCAGCCCCTCGGGGCAGAGGCAGCAGCAGCCCCCACGTGCGGACGGCCCCTGGCCAGGGACCAGGCTGAACATCACCGCTGCAGCTGGTTTCCTGCCGTGACCGCAGTCCAGGGAAGGAGCTGGGCTCTGCAGTGACCAGGGCAGAGCGATGCCGACCACTCTGCATTTGAGTGCAGGAGAGCAGAAATCAGCGCAAGCTTTCTGTGCGCTGGATGCTGGCAAAAGGCAAACTGGACCAGCTTAAAGAGCAAGTTGTGTATGCTGGCAAAACAACAGGAATTTCTGGGCTTAGATCACCTCCTGAGGAAAGCTCTGGCCCTGCCGTCCGCTGTGCTAAACGCCACGTTGGGAGAAGCTGCCTCCACCAAAAGGAAACAAGATAAAGAGCAGGAGGGAGGTTCTCAGCTCCCAGCAGGAAAGCACCCGGTGCATGAGCCCTTCTTGCAGAGATATGTGCTGGAGATAACAAAGTATTTTGGCTCTACAGATTTTCCAGCGAAACACTTGCTGCTTATGAGCCAGTCTGGAAGGAAGTCGGTGACTGCTGTGTCATCCCCCAGAATCCATCGCCTGAGACAGGAAGCCATCCAGTTACTTCTATTTAAAAAAATAAGAGTCCAAGAGCCCCCTTACTACAACTCTTCAGTAGGACCGACAGCGACGACCGGCCCCATCCTACAGTCCCACCAGTCAGCGCTTTCAGAGGAGCAGCTGCCTCTGATACAAACGCGGCTTGAAATGAACGTGTAAAGAGACTGAACTCCTGATTAATGGTAAGTGACTGGTTCAGGCACAACCTCCCTCTCACACAGAGCTACGACAGCTTTATGATTTGCCACCTGCATGGAAAGAGCAAAATCGCTGGCCGGTTCCAATAAACTGCTGAACTCTTCATACAGAAAAGACAGCACAGGGAAATGCGAAAGTGTTGGACCTGTAAATCAAGCCGACTCCACCAGAGAGCCCAAGACAGGTTAAAGAGATGGCTATTGCCTTCAGACCTGGGAATGTTTCCTCCCCAGCTCATGGCAACACCACAACCACAGCCACCTGTAACTTGTGAGCAGTTAGAAAATGAGGACCTGGGAAGCATTAGCTCTATCTAGGGCTGAAAAACAGACACGTAGAGCAAAGCTTCTGGAGAAGAGGGAATAAGATCTTCTGCTCATCCAGCATCACGACTGAGACATGCTAGTTGGATAGACAGGTCCTAATAAACACACGCAAAAGAAATACAGAACTTCTCAGTATAAAGGAGCAAATTAAATAAGTTTGACTAGAGACTAGAAGAAACCAGAGAAAAGAGCATACTGTATGCAGTTGCCTTCGCAGCACATATTCCGCACGCCCTCTGATTCAGCAAACTCAAAGACAAGAGGGCCCATAAGATCATCTCGTCTGAGCAATGAATCACTGCCCCATAAGTTTCAACCAGTCACTCCCACAATGAACTGAACTACTTGAATTTGGCTAATAATTTCCTGAAAAGCATCCAATGAGTCTAAAAACATCACATGATGGAAACCATGCTCCCTCCTTGGATAAATTAATAAGCAAACACTCAGCCTCAATGAAAAAAGGTACGTCTTAGTTGACATTTGAGTTCCCTTGTTTAAACTTCCAACACAATCATTATTCCTCGTTATGTCTTTCCCTGTGATACTGAATAGCTCTTTAGCACTCAGTTTCTTGCTACACTGGTAGCCCCCATTTAACACCGTCACCTCTCGGTCTTGTTTAGGGTGAGCAGAAGAGGCTGATGTTTGTAAATGGTAGTGCATTTTCTCCAGATCTCAAATAATTTTTGTTGCTCTTTTCAGCACCCTCTTTAATTTTAAATACTCTTTTTAAAGTGCAGAATCAGAGCCAGAGGCAATATTCCAGCATCTGTCTCCCAGCTGTCATATACAGCTATAAAATATTGTCCTCACCTCAACTCACTATTCCCTTGCTTCCACCTCCAGGAATCACATTAGTGCTTTTCACTACAGCATGTGGCAGTTTGGCTGCAGTTTACTTTGACCGCTCCGTTCCTCTCAGCCGGCCAAACCCCACGTCCCTTCCAAGATACAGCTCCCCCTTTTCTAGATCTGGCATTAGTCCTTAGTTACCTGCAAAACTCTGCCTTTGAATGAATTAAAAGATAATTTATTTTGATGAGCCCAGGTCTAATTTGCCCTACATGTGTATCGAAAAGAAATGAGAAGCTGGGGCTGCAGCCTCTAACAACCCTGAACCAGCAGTTGTTGAGACAGGAGCAGCATGGGGGAAGGGACTGCCCAAGGCGGACAGACTTTGTGCGTTCCCTGGACAGGTTGTCCTTCGGCCACTGCTAGCGACAGATACTGGGGCAGACATACCACCAGTCTGGCCCCGTGGGGCTTTTTTGTGCTCTTCTTTATGGCACCTATGCTCACATCTTATTCATAATTCCACTGTTGCTTTTAGTTATATGAAAAAATTGTCAACAGACGTTCTGCATTTTTACACTTAGCATATTGCAGAACAGTCATTTCTAACATATCCGAACGAAAGAACTCGGGGCTTAATGTAAGTTCAGGTCCTTGTGGATCTTTGTGATCCATAAGGAACTAAAATTCTTACATTAACCCTCGAGTCCCTTTCTGGTGTTGACGCATTCAGTTCAGCCTACTGCACAGGCACTACAGGAGTTCATGTTTCTCTCTCCAATGCACCTTATTTTGCATCATCAACACTGATCCTTATCCATTGGGGGTTTTACGCTTGTGTTCTTGATTAGGTCCCCCTGAACCTCCTCTCTGGGCTTGACCTGTTACAGCCAGCCTTGTGCAGCCGAACAGACCCACTGCCCAGGGAGGAGAGGGAGAGTCTCACCCGCACAGACAGCTGATCAAGAGGTGTGCCACGGAGGGTACCACCAGACAGCTCTCACGGCAGAGTCCCACAGGACTCGTGCCTGTGCCTGTGCTGCTCACGGGTCTGGGACGGCCGGGGAAGAGGAGGCAAACAGTGAGTCAACAGCTAAGGTACCTGGTGCAGTAAAACTGAAAGCCAACTGCAAAGCCCAGCAGAAGGACATCACAGAGCCAGGGCCAAAGGGCACAGCAGACCAACCCTGCTAATGCTAATGACGACAGGCTCTGAGCTGCCATTGCCCGGCTGTGGCCGCCAGTCCTGCGACCCCACCCCACCACAGCAACGCTCAGCGGGTGCCAACAGAATACAGAACAGCAGGGACTGAAGGCCGTTAGTATGTCTCTGTTGTCAAGGCCACCTGCAGTCCCGGCTCCCCTTTCAGAAAGGCCACGTCAGAAGTGGAAAGGGTGCAGCCAAGGGAGAAAAGATCAATGACCTGGAGTGGCATCCATGTGAGGTTCAGCTAAATAGACAAGACTCTTCAGTCTGGGAAAGAGAAGACTGAGAAGGAATATGACAAAACCAGAAGTGGCACGGAAAAGATAAACAGATATTATCTCCTTGGGAACTGATGCAAACACCACAAGACAAGGTGACAGATAGGACATCTTCATTAGACACACTCGCGCTGATCTGCTCAACAGCATGCTGCTGGGCTCTGGCAATCGACTCCAAATTGGTCTCCAAGGTACCTTCCCTCGCATAGTCACAACCACAAATCAGCACGGTGTGCATCGTCGGGCATTTGGCTTAATCCAGTTGGAGCACCCTACCCAGACCTGACTCTAATTGCAGCAATAACTCCTCGGTTACAGTTTGCTACCACTCTTTTCTGCAAAGCTACAGTTTCTCCCATCTTCCATTAACCTACACTCCCTCTGCCTGAAGTCTCAACACCCAGTCTGCTGTTGTGACTGGATCCTTTTTCTTCGTACTTAACACTCCAAGATTCTGTGCATACGCCTTGTTCGTTACAATCGCATCGTTTCTGTTAAATTACACTAACTCCTACCCACCAGCAGTAAAGTCTCTTCAAAACAAAACTCAGGAGGGTATTAAGTGAAACCAGAGGAGTCAAAGCAGGACAAAGAATTGGTATTTCCTCACTACCTGGCACGTGTTCTCTGTGGAGCTCCACACCAGCAAGCCACATGCGGACGCCAAAGGACGCGTCCTGGAGAAAGCTGGTCTGGCTCAGGGCAGGCAGCTGCTCAGGGCTGTGGCCGGGCGAGAGGTGAGCGTCTCCAACACCACAGACCCCATGGCCTCTCGGGGTCCTGGCTGGTGTCCGACTTCCCTCCGGTGAAGGGCTTTTTCTGCCTTGGAGGGAAGATGTCCCTGGCCACAGCTTGTGCCTCTCGTCCCATCCTGGCACCACCGAGAAGAGCCTGGCTTCATCCTCTCTCCCCACCCCGTCAGCCGGCCGCAGTAGGGCCTCCCCTTCGCCTTCTCCTCTCTGGGCTGAGTAAAGCCCGTGCTCAGCCTCTCCTCCGACCTCCCGCGCTCCATCCCCAACCGTCCCGAGGCCCCACTGGCAGTAAGGATGCTATGGGAGACCACACCGAAGATCAGGGCTGACAACTTTTCCTGCACTCCTCTTGTTCAGAGCCAGCTGCCCCCACCAAGAAAGCAATGGGGTTTGTGGGTACAGTCTAACCCTGGTAAATCCATGCTGGCTATTCCCAGTAAACTTTCATCCTTCATGTGTCTGGCCAGGGCTTCCGGGGAGATTCGTGCCATCACCTTCCCATGGACCAACGCGAGGTGGACAGGCCACTAGTTCCCCACAGCTTCCTTTTTCCCCACCCCTGGTGCAAGCACTAAGAGCTAATACGTATTCAAAATATAATACTACGATTTCCTGGAAAAGACATCAGTTGGGGGTTATCACGTAACCCACCTCCAGCCCAGGGAGCCCCTAAGCCAACTGCTGATCGAGGCTGGAAGGGTTCCCTGGGGAGGTGTCACTGTGTGCATGTCCCTCGCCGCACCCCTCCAGGGTTTGTCCTTAGCCCTCCACGAGCCACAGTTCTGCCTGCCACTCCAGACGGACCCTCGTGGTCCAACCTGCTGTCACCGCACTCACATCTGCCTGCTTGCTATGGTCCTCTTCAAATTATTAACACTTTGTGGGTGTTCCCCCCTCGCCAAACTCTCCTGAAGACAAGAACCCATCCTTCGTTCATGCCTTCCCATGCCGATGTTTTTGCCTGGCACTTGGTGTATTGCAACTCTTCTGCTCTCCCCATGGAACTTCCGCAGCCCTTTCAGCAGCTTTCCCACCAACATTTATCAAAACTGTTCTGAAGTTTTGATAAATCCCATCAGGCAGCTCTCTTACGTGCATTCTGTCTTATTAAAGAATTCAAATAGACTGGGGAGACACGGTTTTCTAAACATGCAATGGTTAAATCTCACCAGAAATTATCTTCCAGCTGATAATTTTTCCTGTTTTCCATTAACCATGTAACTACTGTACCATATATAAGTTCTTGGTCTTTAGCTCTCCACACTGACACTAAAGCTTTTGCTAAAGACGGCTTCAACAGCTGCTTCTTGCTAATGTCTTTTCCATGATATAATAACTGTTCTGAGTGAAAACAAAATGCACATTATTACCACCTACTCCTCTGCTCCATACTTAAAATTCCTTCAGTAATTACCCACTGTTTTGTTTTTGTTTTTTTAAATCAGTTTGCTTCAGCACTCACCTGCTGATCCATTCTTTTGTGAAACTTTCCCGCCACTTTACGCTGTTAATTCAGTTTGTTTCTTCGCCTCACTTACTACCTGCTTGTGTGGCTCCACCCCGAGCTCCGGATGCTCCCGTGGGCTGAGGTGCTCAGGCTGGGACCTCACCGCTCTCCGCCTTCGCCGAGGGCTCAGAGAAGGGGCTGTCGTGGCCGGGGTCCCGTCTGCGGCGACGCGGCCGGCGCCCTCGCACAGCCCCCTTGGCTGCGCTGCGCTGCCAGGGGCTGCCGCCCGCTGCCCCCCACCCCTCGCAAAGCAGCACCCCAACAGCCAGCGGAGCCGTGGGGCTGGCAGCAGTGCCAGCTGGCGAGCCAAAAGAGACGCTGGAAGAGGCGTGCCCCTCTACTCCGTGGCTTTTAATTAAAAAAAAATAATGACAATGTTGATAAATTTATTAACCACTCCTCTGATGATCAATTCAGCCAGTATTTGTCCAACATGCGGAGCCTTGGCAGCCTCCCAACAGCAACCCGAAAGCTTGACTGTTCCCAGGCAACCACAGCCTCCAGGTTCACACAGGACAACTTCACAATATTACCATGTTTTCAATAAAAATTCTGCCGTACAAAGGAATTCCATGTTGTCAAATAAACTAAAGTTAATAGTAAGTTAAATAGTATTAGGAGGGCAAATATTGACTGGCTTACTTCCATATTTTATCCAGTTTAAAAAATTAGCATTTTTCTTCTATTAACAGCTGCAGAGTCTGCAGGCTGCTGCATTTAAATACTGCAGATTCCTTTGGGTCTATATGGAAATTTATATCACGCTTCACACAGAAAACAAAGCCCCTGAGGCAGGATGCAATTACTTTGGTCGCACTGGCACAAGAAGTAAGAAAAACTCTGAACCAACCCAGTGAAGAAAAAGACAACAATTTAGCGTGTCCATGCAATAATAATCTGAGGAAACACAGTGGACTAAAAATGGTCTAACCACCACATTAAAATTTCAACTTCTTGGTGTTAAGAAAGGCTTCTCAGCAAGAAAAAAATGGTCACTAACAATGAAAAATCTAATCCATATATTCACTTTGGTCAAATGCTAATTAAAACAAGGATATCAATTAAATCGACACTGTTGAAACTCTAAGGAGAAGACGCAGAGCTTTCATCAGCATCACTAAGAAGTAAAAGAAGGATTTCAACAAAAGAAGTATGAACAAATACAGAGAAAGAAAACATCAAAATTATGTGTTGCTTCATTTCTAAGTTTTTTTGTTATCAAATTCAAGGCCAGGCTGGACGGGGCTCTGAGCAGCCTGATCTAGTGGTAGATGTTCCTGCTCATTGCAGGGGGCTTGGACTAGATGACCTTCACAGGTCCCTTTCAACCCAAACTATTCTATGATTCTAAGCAAAACATTTCACAAATCTTTCTGCATTGCTACAAACATCCATAACTTACAATGACAAGTTCCTCCCGAAGCATACGCCTTAATTCCAGCTCCTTAGTACGTATCGGTATTTTGCTCAAAATTCGGAGCAGTACCAGCAGGTGAGCGAGCCCAGAAGAGAACAATTCAGTGACGATCCTACAGGAGGAGGTGGTAGCAGAGGTACACGTGCTCTCCAAAAGGAGGTGGTCCAAGCTACCACCATTCAACTCATCATCCATGCCCGACTTGAGAGGCCTCAGCCTCTGGCCGTGCTGGAGAGACCCCGCTACGTGCCACCACTGCAGCTTCCGGAGCCGCCACGCTCACCAAACTGCGGCACAGCCGCGACTCTGCTTTCCCCGCAGCAACTACAACACTCCCTACATGGAAGATAAATGCCAAGGCATTACTATGGGAAGAGAACGAAAAGCCCTCGCTGTACAGAAGCAGGCATTGCTGCTCCAGCAACCCCCATTTTGCACTGGGCTACGACCTCTCTCCACCCATCAGCGGGTGCTGCGCCCTCTCCCCTCAGCGCTCCCTGCCCACGTCATCCCCAGTGCCCATCAGCTCTCCCTGACACCCTGCACAGCACAAATCCTGTCCTCAGCGCCCATCAGCTCTCCCTCACACCCTGCACAGCGCATGTCCTGTCCCCTGTGCCCATCAGCTCTCCCCCAACACGCTGCACAGCACAAATCCTGTCCCCAGCACCCATCAGCTCTCCCCCAACACGCTGCACAGCGCATGTACTGTCCCCAGCACCCATCAGCTCTCCCCGACACCCTGCACAGTGCATGTCCTGTCCCCAGCACCCATCAGCTCTCCCTCACACCCTGCGCAGCACAAATCCTGTCCCCAGCGCCCATCAGCTCTCCCTCACACCCTGCGCAGCACAAATCCTGTCCCCAGCACCCATCAGCTCTCCCTCACACCCTGCACAGCGCATGTCCTGTCCCCAGCACCCATCAGCTCTCCCTCACACCCTGCACAGCGCATGTCCTGTCCTCAGCGCCCATCAGCTCTCCCTCACACCCTGCACAGCGCATGTCCTGTCCTCAGCACCCATCAGCTCTCCCCTGACTCCCCCGACACCCTGCACAGTGCATGTCCTGTCCCCAGCACCCATCAGCTCTCCCCTCACACCCTCCACAGCGCATGTCCTGTCCCAAGCACACGCTGCTGCCCGGCACATGCAGCCTCCGGGCACTTGCTGCCTTCCCCATCACCACTCATGGCTTCCTCCGCTCCAACGACTCACCGCTGGGAGCACAAGTCAATTCCATAAAATGATGGGTATAAAAAAATAAGTACGAATTTCCATCAATTAACCAGTAACAACAAGGAGCCAATCAGAAGCAGGGAGGAGGATTTTGTTAGGTTAGCTGGCTGTTTAATTAATCAACCAAGCCTTTAACGATGCCAATGACCTGTGAATGTCAGGACACATTTAGAGAACCAGTGGCCTACAGCAAAGCCGACCTGTAAGCCCAAAGTGGTTATGGCGGTTTTATTAAAGCCAGCACCAGCAGGAAAAGCGCGGCTTTCAACAGACTGACGTAAGCTTTCTTTATACTGAGAACTACAAACTGACTGGACCATGGGAATGGACTATATGCCGTGTTTTAGAAGCATTGTTAAATATTGCTTCATGACATCTGGTTTGCATGATATTAATCAAAATTGTAATGGATGTGCCACCATCATACCAGCTGAGGGCTGAAGAACCATATAATAGCAGCGATAAATAATGTCAAAGACCTGAATGGAAGAATGAGATTGGATGGCATCTGGCGTCAATCAAACAGCAAAGATATTAAAAGGAAGCTAGATGACACTAATAAAGTTTGCATCTTAAATAAGCAGGATGTTATCCCCTCGAGTACACACTATCGCAAGTTACACCACACAATGCAACATGTTTCTAGACAGCAGGTTGAGACTCGGCAAGAACTAATCCCGTCTTGTGAGACTTCCCACACACACCCCCCCAGTAGAGGACAGAAAATTTCCAAATTACAATGCCTGATAATGACCTGCACATGAGACAGCAAATTAGAAGTACATTTTTTGCCAGCAACAAGGAGGAGGGAAGAGAAAAAGAAATGTGGAAAAATACAGTCTGCCAGATCACAGAAAAGGGAAGAGGAATGACCCCATCCAGCTCCAGTTCAGCTTCATTTGGAGCACCAGTCCCTAAATTAATCCGTGCCTTGATAAACAAGCACTAGCAGTGGGAAGAAACACCATTTAGTTTTAGTTGCTGGTAAACACCCACGGTGCTCTCAGAGAAAAACCCAGCAAGTGCAAGCAGCCAGCTCATGCCTGGGCAAGGCTAACGCCAAGGCAAAGGGCTTGAGGATACAGCACCATCACAGCTCCAGGTCTGTGATCCCCCGGGAGACACCACCCGCAAAGAAAAGACACTGCTGCTTCACCCCCTCCACCAGCGTCACGCTTGCTTCCAGTACAAGGCAAGACGCAGATTCTGCCTTGGGGATCCCAGCCGTCTGTGACCACGGTGCTGCAAAGGGTCTAGGGGAGCAGCCTGGCAATCCTCCATCACCTTTACACCACCCAGTGGGACGGGCAGGCTCCCCAGGGAAATTCCCCCAGCAGAGAGGTAAGATAACGTCCTGCCCAGCACCATCAAGGAGAGGGGGCATGTCCAAGTGCCCCGCTCCCTTTTTGTCCAAGGGCAGAGGAGCAGGGCATGCCTCCTGCTCTGCCTAAGAGGTGTGAGGCACTCGGAACGGAGGGACACGTCTCCACACAGGCAGCCCAACACTGTCAGGAAGCACCACTGCGCTAACAGGAACCGTAAGTGGCTCCAGGACGGGGATCCAGCCCTTACAGCCTGGGACTGGCGCTCGTGCTCTGTGCTGCTCTCCTGCTCTGCAAAGAGGTGCACGTTCAGGGCCACTCAGATCTGTCTTGCGGGATGGTCTGGATGCCAAGGCAGCCTAAGGAGCGCGAAGGTAGCACGGAGCCCTTTCGCTCTTCATTTCCCAGCCCCTTCCGCTTTGTTGGTTTTTCTAAACAAGCACGGCCTGGCAGCCCTACTTCACACGAACAAGGACAGAAACGGCTCTCCTGCAGGAACACTGCAAGTGCCTAGAGAAAACACTGGAGGACCGAGAGAGGTCCTGTCTGCAGCAGCAACCCGGAGGTCGTTGCAGCAGCCGGAGGAGCAGAGCGCAGGGAGCCTGTCAGGAGATCACTGGCCTGAGCTGCTCTCCATGGGCAGCCGCAGGACAGCCATCTGCAGCCCAAGCTCCTGGCCACCGCGGCCACAGCTTGAGCCATCAGCGACGGGCAGTGGGACAGCAGACCCACCTGCTCCATGGTGCTTAATGCTCTCTGGTGTGAGTGAAGTTCATTTCTACACAGCGTTTTGGGCTGGAACCAGAGAGCCCAGATCCCAGAGCTACTCCTTAGCCAGTCCTTGGACTGAGAAACGCTGTGTACTCACCGCTCCACAAATTTCCTTACATCTTCCCAACAGCCAGGGACGGTAAACCATGCTCTAATCTCCCACAGAAGCAAATAAACCACTTTCTTGGGATATATGGGATGAAGAGTAAGTATCAAGGTGACAAGACAGGCTAGGAAAATGCTTACTGGATCTTCTAATTGTTTTGGTTCTGGGATGTGAAGCTACATTGCAAAAGCACTGCCCCACAGAATGACTGAAGTAAATGCATTTAAGATGACGCATTAATATTGGGACTCTTCAGTATCAGAAAAGTACCAAAAAGAATCAAAGGAATTCAGAAAACAGTCCATACTTATGAGTTAACCTGAAGTGATCAATGGAAGGAAAAGATTAGTAAAACAAACACTAAAACGCAACAATTACTTTAATGGATCGCTAGTGTTCTACAGTTACTAAGGCAAACAATTTATGGTTATTAGTGAAACTAAATCAATGCTCCTGCACATCCTTTTTTATGCAACATATTCACTGGGAAAAACGCATATACTGAAACAAAACTTTAAGCAGGAAAAGCGAAATAGAAATAAGAACATTTGCAGGCTGGAAAATTTGGCTTTTATGCGTTCAAACAACACTTAGCATACTGACACTGCAATCACAAATGAGAACCTGGGTATTGCCATAAACACGTATCAGTATCTCTACCAGTTATGAACCCATAAGCCAGCATGACCAATTAAGCTTGCTGCAGAGCTACAGGAAAAATTTGTAAGGTCCCTTGGACTCAATTACCAACAGCAAGTGTGCACTCTTCCATCCCCTATTTTGTTCACTGCCAGAGCAGCCATTAGCTCTGCCTCCCTGCCACAGAAACCCCGGGAGCACGGCCGGCTCCGCAGGAGTCCAGACAAGGCCACCTGCACCAAACACGCGCAGCCCCCAGCCCAAAGCAACACGAAATCCCAGACCCTGTTTGGCTCTTCACTGAGTGCAAACAGGAGCCAGCAGCAGGGACTAAAAAGCAAGCATCCTTGTATGTAAAGCCCCATTCCCGAGGGCTGCGGTGACCCGTCCGTCCTCCTCCCCGGCAGGACTCCCTCGAGCACTGCCCCGGGCGCAGGCAGCGTGACCGGCACAGGCGAGCTGCATCCCAACCCAACTCCTCAGCCCTCAGCCAGCCCCACCTCACATTCCAGCCACCGGCACCAGGTCGCTGCGGGCCTCGCTCCTCATCCTGCAGGCAATCGATTGACCAAATCCAGCGAAATCAAAGATAAAGTTTCCGTTTGTGAATGGCTGAGAACAGAATACTGCTCTGAGGCAAAGCCAGCGGTGTGCGCTGTCCCTGGGACCAACAGCACACAACAGCATGTAACACCAAATCTTCATGCACTGCTAGTAAGCCAAAAGCCAAACTGAAAACAATACCAAAAACTTTTTACTAGGTAGTTTGCAATATAAGTTTATGGATCTCATTCCATTTACTTTTTGAAAGAAGAAATGAACAGGCCAGAGATGAAACAGGAGAATCTCTGATATCAAAGATATGCTTTTTCTCAAACATGCTTATACATCCTGCTGGGCTTCTCTTCAAAGAAACAAGCAACTAAATGTATGGTCACTATACCAACAGGTCCCATCAGTGGTAGAGAACGGGGGGTAGGCGGTAGGACAAGCTTCAAAATTCTGTATGTATAAGCTAATTTGAAATTAAAAAGCATACATTGGAGATCAAGATTTCTGCACAAGAAAGTGCTCCAAATGAGTAACTTGGATGCAGAACACTGCCAGGTAGAACACTCAGCTTCCTGTAGCTGAAAGAATAAAAATATAAATGCAAGATGTATTCCAAAACTGCGCTCTGTTACCTCTTTTGTAACTGCACTGCTGACTTTGTAATCTGGGATTTAACATTTTCTTTTCCTAGCGTAAAGCTCGTGTTCCCACTCTGAGCTTGCCTACCACATCAAGTGGATTTAGGCGAACCAGAACCACACGATTCTTTCGTGAGTGGTGACTCCCCATAAACCATGTTGAGAACAAATCCTCTGGGGTCTCTGCAAACTGAGGAGCCCAGGAATGGGGGAATGCTTGCTGTCAAGGTACAGAGATCACCCGAGCTGGCTCGTGGTCCCAGGGGCACAGAAGCCATCACGGCAGACCTGGGACCACCAAGGAACGGGCAGCTGGCATGCCCTGGGCACCGTCCTGGCACCCAGCTGCACATGGCAGTAACTAACGGACAGACTGGGTTTTCTGACTTAGAACTCACTCACAGCTTGATCCCCACAGCTCTTGCCACATCCTGGCCAGGTGCCACAGGCCAAGGTGAGGAAAGACATGTCCCCAAACGCTTGCTATCCCACGCTTTTTGGGCAAAAGCAGCACTGCCCTTGCCATCTGCAGCTGTATGATCCCCAGGTATAAAGCAAGAGGTATCGTCTACGGTCAAATTCAGCTGATACAGCCAAAGAAAACAGACGAGGCTTCAGGTCCACCAGTCATTCCTCATGTGAGGAGAGCTTCATCTGCTACTTCCAGATATTTTAGTAGGATAGTGCTGCTCCACAACCATCTCCTGTCTCCGGCAAGAAGCAGACAGTAGGCAAGTGGCCCAAAGTTCTAGAAAAAAGCCCATGTTGCCATAAAAATATCTGGGACGAGATCCGGAAGAAAAGAGGAAATCCACCACCGAACCAGCTTCTATGGGATATTTGGCAAGTTCAAGTTTGAGTATCTTCAGATTTGCAATTACCTACAACCTACTGCCAAACTCTCACCTTTGACGTAATCTCACCCACTACAGCAAGGAGGACCTTCACACAATTGGCTTGCACAGTCCACCCATCCTCGCACACATCCACAACATTGCAAGTTTTTAAAAATATACTCTGTAACTAAATGCACAAAAAACCTCCTGACACAGCCAGAGACAGTCAGGGTGCTGTTGAGCAACAAACTCATCTCTAGAGCTGTGCATAACACACCCTCCAACTCCTCCCTCTTAAAGCCTTTTTCTGTTAACTTCTCGTACTGCCTTTGGGCCCCGCACGACACTGAGAAAGAAATAATTTCAATTATGTTTCTTCAGCACTTGTGTAGATATTCATTTTTAAGGTATATGATTCACAAACTCGAACCGCAGCCTGAGAAATGCTGGGAACAGCAAAAACCACAATTTAAATCCAGAGGTCCGTGCTGAATAGCACAGCAAGGCGGTGAATTTAGACCAAGGCCACGGACAGCCCCTCTCCGCATGCACAGGTCCCAGCCCTCCTCCAAAACCTAGGGAGAAAACACCATGAGTCAACGCACTCATGCTCGATAGAACTGTGGTCTGGAAACGAACTGCACGCTCTGATGTATTACACTGAGCCTCTGAAAAACGTGGGCAACAAAGAACCCCAACAGCGGGTGCTTTATGAAAGGTTAACTCATAAATTTATTATTACAGTCCAATTAACTTACCGAGGGAGGGGATGAACAGCACAGAGGGAGCTGAGGCTGCGCTGTGGGGTGAGCTGAACCCAGCGCAAGTGAAGCAATCCCCCCTCTCCCTCCCACGAGTGCAGCGCTTGCAGATGATGAGTGGGATCAGGGAACTGGTCCAATGGTAAACCCCAGAATCCCCACCACTCCAGACGTACGCTCAGATAAACCCAGAAATAATCCATTAGCAGTTGAGACCCATAGTTAACAACAGCCATCACCAAGGCGTCAGCAGAGAAAAACTCTTAGGTGTGAGAGCGCATCAGGAAGTTTTTCAGTCGCAATTTAAAAACCGTGGGACACTCCTGACGTCCCCGCAGGCACCACATGGCCACTGAGGAGTCCGGCCACCCCGCAGCATGTCAGCCGCACAAGGCAGCAGCAGGACCGAAGCCGCAGCCCTGGCCCCGACGTCTGACCAGGAGCACTGTGTCCCCAGGCACTGCCGGGCGGTTGCACCTCCAAGGGCACCTGCTGGTTCCTCCTGAGAGCCACCAGAAAGACACTGCACAGGCTTCCAGGACAGTGCTGGCTCCCTGATGCGGCGCAAGCCTCCAGCCTGGCCAGACGCCAGCAAGGGCAGTCAGCAGATCTCCTCGTCAGCACGCACCCTCCCGGCAGCCCTGCGCTGGGGAGGCACTGAGACCTGCTCGCGGGTGTGGAGACCGTGCCCAGCTCACCGCTGGCAGCCTGCAGTGGGACCCTGGGTGCCCTGGGGCAGGCGTACGTCAGGTTACTTTGGTGCTGGCCCTCCAAGGCTGTATCTACATGGTCCGTTCTTCCCACACCACGTGGCGCAGGCAGCCCTACCTCCTCCCTCCTCAGCGTTGGCGTGGGATGTTCTTCCAAACCCCACTGCTGTCAGGCAGGGGAATGCACCAGTTTCCGCCCTCACCTGTGCATCAGTTCACAGCAGCTTCCCTCAAAGAGCACCTCTCAGACGACAGTATCAAGCAGGACAGCACACGCAGCCCCTCGCGGGTGCAGACGCTGGAGCGTGCCGACGCTGGATGCTCCCACCGCCGTCACCAGCCCTGCAGAGGGGCACGCGTCTCAGCACACGCGCAGCCCACTGAGAAGGGGCTGCTCCGTGTGCCCGCACCGCCAGGACCACGGCACACGCAGGGCTCAGCGCCTGGCTCGCTGGCCGGGCTGCCGCGGGAAGGAGGGGGCACGAGGCGCGGGGAGGGGGCTGCCCGCCTGCCCGACCCACAACTCGGGGAGCTACTGGCAAGGAGGGTCTGCGCTCCTTGCAGCGGGGGCTTTTCCCCCAGCCCCACAGCGTCGTAACAAGTCCCTACGCGCAGAGATGCTCCCTCCTCTGCTTGCACTTCCAGCTCCGCTATCGCACGTTTTCCTTGCATGCGAACAGAGTTGGAGGAGGTTTTGTGGAAAAGTGGGTCTGCAGCTCTGCTCATTTTTACTGTAAATTTTCAATAATTTATGTGGTTTTTTTCATTTAAGATTTCATATCCACCTTTTTTTGGAAATGTTGATAAATAACTTCGGACGCTTATGTCGATCTGGGCATCTTCAGCACACTGGGTGTCGTGTCACAGCGCTGCCGGGCACAGGGACACCAACAGCTCGGCAGCTGCGGACAGCAGGATGCCTCTTTTTGGGCTGATCCACAGAGAACCATACATTAAAAATGAAGCTAATCTCAAAGTTTTCCACCAACCCAGATTCTAATAAAAATAATCTCCCCTGGAGATAGCTGTAATATAAAGCTCCAGTACTGCTTTTCATACTGTGGCCCATGCTTTCTTTCCAGTAACTGTGAATTATGACTCAATTATGCTCACTTTGCCCTCAAAGCACAGGCAAGGAAAGAGAGGGAGGGCTGCCCTCACGCCTTCCTTCCGAAAAAAAATTAAGTGCATAGCACAAGCTTGTGCCTGCTCCTGAACTCCTCATCACACGCACAAGCAGGACCTCACACTGCGGGATCTGTGAAACCCACGCTGTGCTGTCCGTGTCAGCCACACACAAACGTTCAGCTCCCGGAGTGGATCAAAAGTTGAACCTTCAAGCTGCAAAAGCTCTGGCAACTACAGGCCTGCAGCTGTTTAGGAGACAGAGCTCAGAAAGATGAGAGAAATGCCCATTTTGACCATCTGGCCCAAGGAAAATGCGCCTGCTACATCCTTGATGCCTTGCTTACTCTTTTTCCTCCAGTCATTTCCCTAGCAGTTCTGCACTCCCTGAACCCCAGAGAGCCGCCCCATCTCCTGGCCCCCAGTCCCCCCACACCAGCATCGCCACCTCCATGCCAGCAGCTCTGCCCTGCGCGGCTGGACGGGCACCTCCTGCCTCGACCACCTTCTGCCCAGAAAGCCGGCTCGTGGGACAGGGAGCCAGCGAAGCAGCGACTGTCAGACAGACTGACGGTAGAGACTTTGCAAGAAAAGAGGTTTTCTCTTTTTAAGTAGAAAAAGCAACAGCCAGGAACATTTCCCCTTTGGTCAGTGCAGCCAGTCTGTGACTGGGGCACAGCTCAGCCCTGGGCAGAGCCCCTCGCTGACACCCATGCCAGCCCCTCGTGCCGCTGCGCAGGCACCTTCCCTTCCTCCAGCTCTCGAGGAGAGCAAGCTTCCACAGCCCACGTGCTGTGCCGCCAGGAAAGGAGAAGCCACAGAAATAACCCTGTGTCCTACAGCTCTCCTCACGAAGCTGAAAGCACAGGAACAGTTCTTCCAGAGCACAGGACACAGACATGCTGCAGGACAAAGCTCCCACAAGGACCTCAGGTCCATCGTGCAGGCTGTGCCCAGCGTGCCTTACCACAAAGCTGGCTCTGGCATCAGACGAGGATGAACAGAAGCGCCAGCAAATTATCCAAGGATGCTGGAAGCCCCCAACTGAACCTGATGGGCAAAAATGAAATGTGGATCCTATTTACATGTTAAACGCACTTACAAGCATGTCCAGCTGGAAGTCAGGGAAGCAAAAGCATAACCCATGTTAATGAGAGAAAAATTCTAGCTCAGATGTGTGGTCATCACAGGTGAAACCTCCTTCTTCTCATTTCTGTCTCCATCACTTCAAACCTCTACCGTTGCTGTCTCTGAGCCTCCAGGGAGGAACTGCGACTCTTTGCCTCAGCTCTCACACCAATGATGCTCAACGCTGCTTTTGTCGCCTGCCCTTAAACAGCGAAGGGCACATCCTAAATGTTAGGGTGAGGGAACGGCTATTGACCCACTTAACGGACAGCGAGGCTGAACAGCATCACTGAAAACAGGAAGGAGACGTGAGCGCTCAGCTCCAGGAAAACCCCTGCTCCCGCACCCTCCCCCAGCGAAACACGACAAGCCGGGTGTCACGACGACCTGCAACGCTCAGCACCGACCAGCACGGCTACGGGAGCTCCAGCCGCCCGCCTTCACCCCTTCCTCACGCCAGGACACGCGGTCCCAGCGCCCGCGACAGCGGTGCCAGCGACCCCCCAGCGCCGCTCCCGCCTGGGAGCCCCACGCTGCCCTCGGGGAAGGACGCAAGCTCAGAACGGAGGTACAGGATGGGGGCATGTGTCTCGTTAGCCAGTGTCCCGTTCAGATCTTCTCTTCCAGAGCAGCTCTCTGAGGAAGCAATGAACTGGAGAGTAAGAGGGGCTCCGAGCAGCGCCGGCCTGCGTGCCAGGGACGGGGCCGGGGACCTGCCTGAGCCAAGCCCCAGGACCCACAGGCTCGTCCCAAGCTGTCTGCCTCGAGGAAGGGTCCTCAGCTCCTGACTGCCCCAGAACCAGATGGACCCCCGGTCCTTTTTCTGCCCCTACACCAGGGGAAGGTTTGGGCACCCGCAGCTGCACCCCCAGCTCGGGCGCTCCCGCTCCAGGGACCATGCCCAGCCAGCCTTGGCCACACACGAACAGCCACGCCAGCCACCCCACCGCCCGGGACAAAACGCCAGCGGCCAGGTCCTCCTGCCCTCCCTGCAGAGACCGCCCGGCTGCGGGAGCCATTCTGCGCACCACGGCTGTCGCCATACTTCGGGGCCGGCAGCTAACTGGCCTGGGAGCCCGAAACACCCTCCCCGCTCTGAAGACGGAGCCCCGTCCCCAGCCGCTCTCCATCAGGGCTGTGGAACGCTGCAGAGCAGGACCTCGGCGCCGACTGCCTTGCCCTGTTGATAAGCAGAGGGCTGAATCCGCTACGCTAGCGCACACATGCATATTTACACGGCTTTCTTTAAATCAAGTTTGAACAGTTTTATGCAAATAAATTGCATTTATTCAAAACAACTCATTAAATAATTCACCCACAACGTCCCAAAGGACGCTGCACAACACTTGGCAGCTAAACTTCCCAGTCCCCAAAATAACCAACCACAGCCACGGATCCGACGCAGTGACCCGCAGCTCTCCCGCTGCAGGCAAAAGCCTCCCCCCCACGCATAATAACGCAAAGTCGATTGATTTGAGTCAAAGGGATCACCCATTTTAACCATGATAAATCAGCTGGCAGAAAATCTGGTTATAAATAATCGAGTCTGATGTTGTTTTGCATTGGTAGTCCTCAGCTTCATTCCTAAAGAAAGGCTGAGTCAGATCAATTCATAACCATTACATTAGATTAATTTGCAATTTAATATAGACTTTACAACCAAAAGTGCTTTTTCCTAAGTAGATACACTGTAACTGTATGCATCTATTTAAGCAACTGCCTGCCCCGCGGGTTGCAGCATCCCGAGCCAGCACCACGGGGCTGCTCCGCGAGTCCCTCTCACTGCCTGCCGCC
>Ga0065711_1034590_pt1 | contig 23528 bp, 15 predicted proteins | sample Hoacrofraction12_FD_59098 | JGI IMG/M metagenome (GOLD analysis project Ga0065711, IMG submission 59098) | Hoatzin crop microbial communities from Cojedes, Venezuela - Epithelial fraction 12 v2 (version 2) | ecosystem: Host-associated > Birds > Digestive system > Esophagus > Crop | place...
TTTTTTTTTTTTTTTTTTTTTTTAGTATAGTTCCCAGTGCAAGACAGTTTATAATAATGTGAAGGGAAAAGAAAAAGATGACAAAGCATCCTAAGCTACAGCATCTTCTCCTTCTCCCATCTTGCATCATACCTGAATTTGGGTATAGGTCATGGTAGAAGTCAAGACATGTGACCAGCTTTCAAAGGATGAGCTTCTGTAATTTAAGAGGTTTTTAAATTTTATATATGATGAAGTTTCAGCACATTGTTAATGCAAATTAATAGTCAGAGCTTTACTTGTAGTTGTGACTCTGGTCCTGGATAGATTCCGTATTCCCAGTGGCGAAATCTCAAAATTCACTTTTCTGTAAGCCCCTTATTATACAGGAAGCACAGATGCTTTTTTGTAGGAGATTACAAAAAGTAGGTTAACAGTAAAGCTAGGGAAGAATAGAGTTTTAAGGCTGTTCAAGAAATGTCATCATTGCAGTAGTTCCCCTCCAGACTGAAAAATTTTTTTTGCCCTTCTAAAAAAATATGTAATTAGTTATGTGAAATCAACAAAATGATGTACTTAAAACAAAGGAAAAACAGTACCATAAACTGCGATTGCATTTGCTAACAAATACGATGAAAGTAAAAGTTAAAAATGCTTTAAATGTCTGGTCATTGTTTTTCTTATTAATCCCTGTTCAGTGAGGTGGACTAGCATATTATTATTCGGGTTTAATGGGTAAAAAAGATTTTTCACAAACAGTTTTCATTTACTGAGGTGTGGAAACATGTAGTATAGCATCTTCATTCGGGGACAGCATTACGAGGTCTCTGAAAGTACATGTTGCTTTAAAAATTGTTGTCCACAGCTATGTATTTTCTCTCTCAAGAGTGTGCCAGGGATATTTGGAAAGCATGTTTGTAAGGGCCACTTAACAGCATTGCTGGATAAATTGAAAGAAACTTCTGAAATGCCATTTATGTCATATTTTGTGACAGTTCATAAGGAAGTTAATGACTACATGATCCTGTTTAAATTGAGGTCTGTGCTGACTCAGCTGTTACCAGGAGGCAGATACCTTTCCAAACCATAGGGCTTCCTGCTAGATGGGTGAGGGAATATTAAAGAAAAAGTCCCATGGACTGGCTATTCTGGATGCTGTTTCTCTTTGTGGTCGCAACTCATGTGCCGTAGTGTGTGCTTTGTAAAAAACTGCAGTGGGTTTTCCTTGTCTTAGTCAGATACGTGTGTTTGCTTTTCACTAGGCTTTATGAATAACTCGTAAATACAGGCTTGTGTGTACTGTACGGCAATGCAAGTGAATAAAATACAGCCTATGAATGTTGTGCAGTGCAGAGCTCAGGTCTGTGCAGAACATGGGAACTGTGGCTGTGCTTGGGCAGAGGTGCATCCAGCCCAGTGCCTGGTCTCTGGCAGGAGCACACAGCACAGGTCTTAGGAAAGAGGATGAGACCCCAGCAAGCAGCTAGTGGGACTTTTCCTGAACATTGCTGCAGTGTCAGGCTCAGGACATGCCTGAATTTCACACCGCAAAATGGGAGTGTGTAGGTATTTCAAAACTGGCAGTGGATCCTTTTTCTGAGGATCCATCCAATTCCATTTTGAAGCTATGTAATTTTTTAAAATCAACGCGATCGTGTAGTAAGGACTGTCGACTGAACTGCTACTACTCAGAATACCTGAAAGCATATTTTTACAACAGAACAGCTTGTGTTGTATGCCATGTTGATGGTGTTGACCATCTTTTGGGCCTTAAGAAAATGTATTTGCTTTGCCAATAACAGTACTAACTGGAAAAGGAGCAGGCAAGTGTGTTATAGAGAGAAAGGAGAAGGTGAAATGCAGGTATGTGTATGTAGATCCCTGAATTGCTACAGTTCTTCCCTCTCCATTTCCTTTTCCTGCACTAGCTGACACTTCTTCCCTCCCCTAGCTCATTTTCACGCCTGTCCTTTGGCTATTAAACTTCCTCTGATTTTCCTTCCAGCTGTCTCCACTTCTCAGACCTTCATTTGCAAACAACGATTACGATTTTGTTTTTCCATTAAGGTTATTTTGTAAGGGGAAAAAACTGTGCTGGCTTTGTAGTCTGTCTGAGGAGGAGAATCCCACCTTCGTCAGACTGACTTGTGATGGCCAGACTGAGGATCACGGTTCAGTGGACGTCCCAAGTGATGCATGAGGGAAGATGCTCTGGGTGACTGGACCAGGAGAGTAGCTGTGAGGGGAAGGAAACTGGGGCTTGAGAGGATACCAAAAAGGCCGAGGTCCTAAGAGATAACAAAGAGAAAAAGTGATTTGAAAGAGCTGAGATTTTGCTGGACCTTGGGCCTAGGTAGTGCTGATTTGACTACTTGTATTCTTATCTCTAAGCTGCTTGTGGTGCTTTTCTGTGTGGACCTGCTGGGTCGGCTGGTGCTTGCTCAAGGAAACTGTGGTCTGCTGGCGCTATGCCCCACTGATGAGGCAGATGTACCCACGGTGTGATAAATGAGATCTGCAGCGTTATTACAAACTTCTTGCTTCACTCAGGCCACTGTTCCTGAAGGAGTGCTTCATTTCCGGAGAGCACAAGTGTCACAGCTCTTTGAGCAGCGCTGGAGAACTAGCTTTGATGACAGATTCTTCTTTTGCAAGTTGTCATCATCAGCTACAGATATTAGCAGAGTTTTGGCAGAATGTCACTATGAATTTAAGGACTGATTTTTGATTGTGTTAGTCAATGGCAGCTGATGGGTGACTGCCTCTTGCAGATCTGAAAATTCATGCCACTGCAGAAAAGAATGGTAATGTTAAAAAAAAGTTGAAGGAACTCAGTAATCAGTTTGTTAATTGAAACTGACTCTCACTTTATGAGAATACAAATTAGAATATGCTACTCTGCTGCATAGCAAACAGTCTGCATTGCTGGGTCCAGTGATGAGACAAGGTAGTGTACGGCTGGATTATTTCACTACAGAAGCTCTATAGCCTCCAGTCTCATCTTAATGTTTAATGAGGTGATTTTTGAGCTATTGCTCTAATCTAATTGTGTATCTGAGTGATATACAAATTGTTTTTCTAAAGATACACTGAGTAAGGGATGTATTTCAAAGTAATTACATTATAAAGAGGAATAGCTTTTATTTGTGCATTTGACAGGGGAACAGGATTAATCACTGTAGTAAAAACTACTGTTTGTTTTTTTGGAAACAAGATGTAAATGAGTTTTGGTATTTATTCACCTTGTGTCTATATATTATTAGAAGAAGGGTGACTAAAAAGAAAAAAAATAGTTAATTTGTGAAGAAAGTGATATGTGAATGACACACAACTTTCACATTTTTCACTGGAGGAGAGGTGAGCACTGTTACTTTAAACTGATGTAGCGCTCTTGATGCACCCTCCCTGCCTCCATCCCTTTTTCCTTCTGGGCTCCAGAGCTTGTCGCTTGTGGTGTTGCCAGGTCTGGGAACTGAGAGCATACACATTGCCTGAGAATTTAGCTAGATTTTTTGCTAAGTGTGATGACAGGGCATTTTTTACATATTCCTTTCTCTAGCAATCTTCCTCTCGGATGATTTGTATGTATTTGAGGAGTTTGGCTTTAAAAAATCAAGAGCCATTACAGGAAAAGACACTGAGCTACATCGTAGGGGTGTTCATGTATTCCAGTTTTATGACCATATGACTGATGATACCCTTTTTTCCAATTTTTCTGTATGATTACAAGCAATACACAACAGCGTGGTCTTTTTGTGCTAACGATGAAACAATAGTTCTCCCTGTCTGCGCATTATTTGCAGCAGCAAGCAAATGTTCTATTTTTTAATAAATTGTAAAAAGGTACCAGTAGCAGTACAGCGGACAAACTAGGTATTTTTAATAAAATAGACATGACCAAAGATGAAATAATTATTATTAATTATTTTAAAGTGTGTACAGTAGCAATATGTGAGAACATCTTTCTTTGGACTCATAATTCTGTTCTAATGAACCCATACAATGTATATATAGTCTGTTTCGTTAGACAAGTACTTTTTTCAGGTTCGTGCTTGCGCACAAAGGTGCATATTGTCTGGAGTAGGTAGTTAGCATGAGTAAAACTTAATCAAACTTTTACTGTTTTGCAAGCTAAGAAGTGGAGCGGAGCACCCAGGGAAGTGGAATGAGTCTCCCACAGAAAATCAAATTAGCAGTGTCTGCGAAGGTAGCCACTGGTGTGCCCGTAAAGAAATCCCAGACCTGCTTGTGGATCATGGAAGGGTTTGGGTTGGAAGAGACCTTATAGATCATCTCGTTCCAACCCCTGTGCCATGGGCAAGGACACCTTCCACTACACCAGGTTGCTCAAAGCCCCATCCAGCCTGGCCTTGAACACCAGGGAATGGACATCCACAGCTTCTCTGGGCAACCTGTTCCAGTGTCTCACCACCCTCATAGTAAAGAATTTCTCTCTTATAGCTAATCTAGATCTACCCTCTTTCGGTTTAAAACCATTACCCCTTGTCCTATCACTACAGATACTTGTAAAAAGTCCCTCCCCTGCTGTCTTGTAGGCCCCCTTCAGGTACTGGAAGGCTGCTATAAGGTCTCCCTGGAGCTTTCTTTTCTGAACAGCTCCCAGCTCTCTCAGCCTTTTCTCACAGGAGAGGTGTTCCAGCCCTCTGATAATTTTTATGGCGCTCCTCTGGACCCGCTTCAACAGGTCCATGTCCTCCTTGTGCTGAGGACTCCAGAGCTGGATGCAGGACTCCAGGTGGGGTCTCACCAGAGAGGGGCAGAATCACCTCTCTCGACCTGCTGGCCACACTTCTTCTGATACAGCCCAGGGTATGGTTGCCTTTCTTGGCTGCGAACGGACACTGCCGCGTCATATTGAGCTTCTGGTAAACCAACACCCCCAAGTCCTTCTCTTCAGGGCTGCTCTCAATCCGTTCACTGCCCAGCCTGTATTTGTGCTTGTGATTGCCCCGACCCAGGTGCAGGACCTTGCATTTGGCCTTGCTGAACTTCATGAGGTTCTCACAAGCCTGCCTCTCAAGCCTGTCCAGGTCCCTCTGGATGGCATCCCTTCCCTCCAGCATTTTGACCCCATTACACAGCTTGGTGTTGCTGGCAAACTGGCTGAGGGTGCACTCAATCCCACTGTCCATGTCACTGAAAAAGACGTTAAATAGCATTGGTCCCAATACCGACCCCTGAGGAATACCACTTGTCACTGGTCTCCACTTGGACATCGAGCTATACCCAGAACTCGTCCTGAAACTGGCACCTTTTAACCATGCCAAACTATGTTGTTTGTATACTCATATTGACAGAAGTTCATAATTCACTGAAAGTGCAGTTAAACTGACACTTAACAGAATCAGCAAAGACAATTATTTGAAAGCATCTTTGTTGCTGGACAGCTGCATTTAGTGTGTCAAGTCTTTTATGCAGCAGCTTATTTTAATCAAACAAAAGAAAATGTAATTTATAATTCAGAGGTAAATTGTACTTCCAACAGGGTGTATTTTAACTGATCTAGAAATATTGACATCCTGATTATTTTATTTTAAATAGATGACGTCAGTGCCTGGAGGGAATAGTCTCTAAATTAATCTGCTTGGACCTAGGAGTAGCAGTTACATGCCTGGCGTGCTTAGCTGTTCACACTTTTTCTCTTTAGCAATAGGTATCTTTTGTTGGCTCAGCTAAAATAGAAAATCTTGAACTGCTATTTTTTTTCCTCATAAAATACTGTTGATGGAGAAGCTAAATACTATGTTTGTAACAAATACATTTACCTGATGGGCCTCATTCAGCTTTACATTTCCCCTAGGCAAGCTAGATCAAAAAAAGTGAATGAGGGAAAGAGTAAGTGCACAAGACCCTTTACATAGAGAAATAAAATCATGTATTGAAATGTGTTAAATTTTATAATTCTTCTTTTTTTTTTTCTTTTTGCATCCTCAGATTGTTTTACAGACTTGTAAAATGCAATTTTTTAGAAGTCTGATTAAGGATCTGTGCTAGAAACACTGTATAAATAATATAGGCCCATGTGCTGGTTCGCAAATGTACGACAACAGTTAAAAAGACGGTCGGTGTCACTATTATGGATATGTTTTGAAGAGTTTTGACTTGATCATTATATTTAATTGTTGAGAGAGATTTGCATATGGAGATTATACAGAAATCAAGGAAACTAGCCTAAAATGTCGTGTTTGGAGTTCTCTTGGCTTTTGTGCATTATGCAGCAGGCTGACCGTCACTTCTTGGCACAACAGTTGCACGTGCATTAAGGAGAAGGGTCTGTTTCAGGGGAGACTCCTCTGCCTGTGTCAAGGCTTCTGACTCTCAGCTGCCGTGTCTCAGAGCGGCGTGGGTGTGGAGCGCGGGTGCTGGCTCCTCAAGCTCGCTCTCACAGCAGCTCTCAGGCAGAGACAGAACTTGTGTGGTGGTCCTTGCTCGAGGATGCCCCGGAGGGAGTGGTCTAACCCCTGCAAACTGACTTGTTTGTTGGGAATTTTGGGGCTTTTTGAGTTGGGGGTGTGTGGGGGGGGTTTGGGTGTGGGGGAGTGTGTGGTTTTTTATTTGGTTGGGTTTTTTTGTTTTGTTTTGGTTTGTTGGTGTGTTGTGTGTTTGTGGTGGGGTTTTTTTGTGGTTTTTTTTTCTTACTCTAGCAGTTTATTAGGTGCAGTCTCCAGACTCCTTTTTCTTCTTCTGTGCATATCATGGTGTAATGAAGTGGATAGTGAGTTCCTGTTCCTCCCAGTTGCTCAGCTGACTTAAAACTTGTCCGTTTCTCAGGCAAGAACTTATCATGAGGTTTCTGTCTGCTATCTAGATTTACTGGTCTCTTGTCTGATTAGGGTCACTGAAGACTCTCTGCGTAGTTGCAAGTAAGCTTTTACTTGCAGTTCCTCACAGTTTATTTAATACATTTAAATTAATACATATAATAATAATTAATATACTTAATAAAATAGCACAATACATTTAAACAGGTAGAGGTCGAGGTAGAGAGAAACTTGAACTGTTACTGTTTTTCTCGGAGATATATTGTCAGAAGTGCATTCACATCTTTCTTTGTCTTGCCTTCAAAGTCTAAGCTTGTCTTTGGATGTGCTGATTGAGAGAAAGGACTGTTTCTTGCCTCCATTTTTACCATGTGAGATGTGTGCAGTGAGAGGAGGAGTTCAGCTAGGCAGGAAAAAAAATATTTTGGCCCCAAATTTCTCCTACAGCATGACTATACATGTAAACAATTATGTCAGAGACCAGCTATGGCATGTAAATAGCCTGTCTTTCCAGAGGATGCTGTTTGGATTTAGAGGCTGAGCAAAGGTATTGTTGTGAAGGAACCTTGCTTCTGTTACGGAGTTCTGCACACAGGGGATAGGTGGGGAGAAATCCTCTCGATACCTGCAGGATAAGAGACGTCAGACCTGTCCGCATTTACATCTTAGTCCTTATTAATCCAGGATTAGTCCCATGAAAGTCAGTATCCCTTTTGTAATGGAAACCATGGCATCCATAAATATGTACAGATTTAGTATCTGGATGAAGAGTACTGGTCCTTTTCTTTCTTTCTGGAGAAAGAGAATTCTGTCTTCGTTGTGTCCCGATAGAACTGTTTCTTGAAACCTCGCTGGGATATAAGAGGCTGGTTACATAAAGACCACAGAGCTTCATTTACAGCCAGGGAGACAAGAGAAGGTTGAACTTCCAGTATAAAAGTTTCATTTTATTCTTGTTTAATTTCTGTCCATTATATTCATATATTTCTGGGTATTTTGAGACTTCACAAATTAAAAGAAATAAAGTTTGTGTTTCCTTAATGCGAAAGTACCATATTCCTAGGTGTTGGAATACCTGCTGCTGTACTGTGTGCAAGAAAACCAGCTTCTGAGAATCTGTGATGTGGTATCTGTCCTTCATTTTGCTTCCTAAATACACATACATAATCTTACAGAAACCTGAATTAGAACTAGCTCTTAGTAATGTACTTGCATGATCTGTAAGTTAGTACTATCCATTAGCTGTGATATAATCAATATAAACTGGTTGAATTTGGATAAGAATAGTGCATAGTACTCGAAATACCACTCATGTGTTTAAGATGTTAATTTTACACAAATAGAAAGTTTCCACTTTATTAAACAGTACAGTGCAGTTTAGTGAGATCAAATGTGTTAGAAGTCAGTATGGCGGATTATTTTTTCCTGAATTGCTCCATTAATTAGCAGAATGACATTTCTGCCATTATGGAGTTGTCTCAAATCTCCAGTCTTCCCCTCTTGAAGGGCACTGATGTCTCATAACTGTGTGCAATCAGCCAGCAAGCTCGGTAAAGCTGCTAGTGGTGGACGTTTTTTGGGTGGCAGCAGTAGTTGTTGCCGTTTGGAGTGTTTGTTGTGATAAAGCCAAAGGAAATGGGTTTGATCTAAAATGATATTGACACCATGAATATTCTGTTGCTTATAAAATAAGTGTCTGGTTATTGGATGTTTCAAAAAATAAGGGAGTGGAACGTTCAACTTTATTCTGATACTGAACGAAAACCATTATATTGTTGATTGGTGTCTAGGTAGATTTTAGTAGAAAAGGGTCTTTAGCACTAGAGTCTGCGATACGCAGACTTGTCCATCACTCTTGGCAAGTTGGGTAGGGATTAAGCCAGTGTCAGAACCAGTGACTCCCCTCCTGTAGAGCAAAAGTGCGTTGTCAGAGCATTGAGGTGAACCTTGTCCTACTGCTTTCTGTGCTGTGCTATACATACTCTACAGATAGGCCAAAAATACGTGCTCGAGGGCTGTGGTGCTGTTAAAACAGTAACATGCAGGAGCAATTACTTTCCTAATTCATACTCACAAGCACTCAATGCACTCTTTCCTTTGTAAGGAAGGCAGAGTGAGGGGCAGTGGATCCAAGCGAATGAGGAACATAGATTTATGTACATTTGCTGCATCTAAAAAAACCAAAATTGTTGCAAAACATTATTTTTCCCAACTCACATTACAAAATGAAACTTTAAAGTAGAAAAGCTGGGAATGAATAACAGTTTTTTGAATCATGATGGGTGATAAATCGTTATTCCTAAATTGTATAACTGATGATAAGATTAAGAAGTAATTAGAGGACAGCATACTTTTGAGGAATCAAATACTACACAGGCAGAAAGTAATGTTGTTTTGTTTTTAACATCAAGAGTTGTCCATTTTTTTTTTGTGGTTTTCTCTTGTGCTTGAGTAAATTTCTTTGAATTTTCCAGGTGCTTTTCCCACATGCGTGCAAGAAGAGTAGCCAGTTAAAAGAAGTGACTGCTGTGGAGGACAGCATGACCACCATGAAAGGAAGCTGCCTCCTCTCACTGCTGTTGGCAGGACTTGGGGTATTAGGAATACTGGAGCCAACAACAACAGAAGATACCCACTGCCACAGAGCTGAGCACCCAGTTATTGCATACAAAGGTAAGGGGTAAGCGCAAAAAACTTTTCCAGAAGTAGGCTAAGGATTGTGTAATCTCTTCAGGGAACCTCTGTTTTCAGTGTATAACGGTATGGAAAAAATAAGTGCATTCAGTGCTGTTACATAGTAAACTGCCCTGTATTCCATACAAGTACAACTAGGCTTGCAAAGTTTGTTCACAGTTTGGTGGTGAATGTGTCATTTAAAGGTGGGTGACTCATTTTCCTCTGTCATTAAAACCAACCTGTACAGTTGCATGTGGTTGTCCTTTCCAGGTGCAAGACTATAGGTCTACGCTTAATTTAATGAGATTTCTCTTGGCCCATTCCTCTAGCCCATCTAGGTCCCTCTGGAGTGCAGGCCTGCCCTCAAGCTTATCAACTGTTTCTCTGAATTTGGTGTTACATGCAAACTTTACAGACTGCACTCTGTTGACTCCCCTTTGTTGTTGATTAAGGTGTTAAACAGAACAGGTCCCAGGATCAACCCTTGAGATATTTCACGTGTTACCAGACTCATGGTGGAGTAAGGTCCATTAAACATTTACTCTCTGGGCTTGATCATCCAGCCGGCTTTTTAGCCATCTGGTTGCCCACCTGAAGAGACAGACCGTAACATTCTAACTTGCAGTGAGATAGTGTTGAAAGCCTTGAGATAATTGACATCCCCTGCTTTCCCCTCATCCTTAAAACTAAAACATAAAAGCAGAAGGCAATTGATTTGGTCAGGCATGATTTACCCGTGGCAAATCCATGCTGACTCTTCTCAGTCACCACCTTCTCCTCCATATGTCCAGAAAAGTGCATTCTGAGAGGACTAACTCCATAACTTTCCCAGGAACTTAAGTGAGATTGACTGGCTCGTAGTTCCCACATTTGTTTTCCTGTGGTTACTGAGGACCTTGCTTGATCTCTGTGACTTCTCAGAGATGAAGAGTAGCCTGTTATCTCGGTGTCTGGATACAGGTTGTCTGATCCCATGGATTTATATATGTTGACATCTTGCAAATCATCCCTGACTCAGGCCGCATCTACTGCTGGTAGTTCTTGAACCCCTTCACTAAACACCAGATGCTTTTGAGACCTTGTTGGTGAAGACTGAAACAAAGGAGGTATTGAGTCCCTCAGCATCATCTGTGTCTGCTGGCACTAGATCACCTGCCCAGTTCAGCAACAGGCTTATATTTTCCCTGTTTGACCTTTCATTACTATTGTAGCAGTAGAAGCTGCATTTGTTGCCCTTGATATTCCATGCAAGTCTTAAGTCCCATTGAACTTTAACTTGACACAAGCCTTACATGCCCATGTGGTGTTTCTAAATTCCTCTTTGGTCACCTTGTCCCTCTTTACACCTCATACATACAGCCTTTTTTGCACTGGAGCTCCACCACGAGTTCCTTGCTTCTCCAAGCCAGCCTCTTCAAACATGTGATTGCTGTCTTGAGTATTGGGATGGACTGCTGGGAACAGTTGGACCAAAGTGAAGAAAGTTTGTAGGACGTTGCCTGGAAAATCCTGAGGCATTTAATAACTTATCTCATTTTTTATTTATTTGAATTGAGATTTTTCCATTAGTGTTGCAATTTAAAACAAGTTCCAAGTAGTTTGTAGCTATGAGGATGTAGAGATTAAGTTGTATTATATTACATATTGCATTCCTCCTGTTTTTCTAAGAAAGCACGTGTGTAACTTTCTTGTTCCAAAGAATTAGGATTTATTGAATTTTAATTGAAAAAAGATTTGTTTCCATTCTTTTAATAAAGTTAGAGAAAATAATGTTGTGTTTTCTACAGAAAGTATTTCTCTTCTGCCATTTTAATGGTTTAATAAGAGTAATGGTGCCAGCTGTCCCTTTCTCCGGTACATTGGAGAATGAACTAAAACGGTTACATTCTGTACCTGGGAACTGCAAACCATCAATTTGTTGTGAAGGAGGGATCTTTATCTCTTGTTTAGTGATGGACTAAAGAGTGTGATTTATTCTGATAAAATATGTGTTTTTTTTAGCATGTGTGTTGTGTGTGTAATTTAGTTAAAAATGTTATTTTTGTCGTAACATGCACACACAATTTTGTAAATTAAAGTAGCACAGTTAAAATTCTAGCACTTAACTGCTTAGTTTCACAGACTAAGAGATCATCACGTTTTTTTTTTTTGTTTGGTATATGCAATTGTAACAGCAAATAATTGAGACTCATTACCAGAGCAGTGTGCTAGAAGTTGATTTAAAATGTGTTGGGTTTTGAGTCTGATTCGGCCAACATTTAGGAGAGTAGCTTGAATTTAGCCTAATCCTACCTTCTAGACTGTTATTTTTCTCTGTTGTATTTGATTTCTAGTGATGTCCTTCCAGTTCTAAGTTACTATGCTAAGGCTTTTTGGGGACAGAGACCTCCTCTGTCGTCTTGTTTCAGTTGCATCTTTTGATGTGGCAAGAAGTAGTGTCACAGCTGGAGTCTACTGAATGAAACCAACTCCTTTTTGGTGCAAATATATGTGGGAAATACAATTATGTATAAGCATTTATTGTCAGATTGTTAATATGAGATTTAGTAAGATTTTCAATGCCAGACTCCCTCTTGAACTTTGTGGTAAAAATATAGTTAATGGATACATATCCATGACATACCTTAGCTTTTATGAACTGACATATCTTGAAGAAGTTTTCCTTCACTTGAAAATACTGTGACAAGCTGTAGCTCCCACTCACCACAATATTCTGTCGAGAATCATCAGTAAATCTTAGAAAGTACATGTAGAAACATATTTGCAATGCAGTATACAGTATGCGATAACTGATGTGGGCACACAGCGGTTAACTTGTAGTTGCAGGACTGCTAGTTAAGGGAAAACAGAAGATACGAGACCGAAGGAAAAGATGACTGAGAGGTTTGTCTTTGAACCTGTGTGTTAAGAATGGACTACTTGGGGTATCAAAGTATGAAAAAAAGAAATGTGCATGAGAAGAGCTACGCTGTGAATGAATCCTGCAGTATAAGTTGGCAGGATTGAACCAGACCTCTTCCCAATTTCTGTATTGTTCCTGCGGCATTTACTGACTTCAAGAATGCCTATAGAAATATGCCCCCTCTATCTATTGACATTGTTAGTGCTGTTAGACCAACTCAGAGTGCAGAAATCAATTCTTAACAGCTATGAAATCTTCAATTTTAATGCTGCATTGATACTTTATTCTGTAAAGTCATCTTACAATACTATTAGACCCACCAGAGCTAAATGCTGCGTGGGATGCTGAACATCAACCAAAGCTGAGTGATATTGAGTGGTAGGTACTTTAAAGCTTGTAAACTCAGTACTAACTTTACAGAGATATCAGCTCTTTTGTTTTATTTATATCTGACTAAAGCCTTTTTTTGTAGTTTCTGGTATGCCAAAATAGCAATGTACTTATTTGGTTTGTCTTCCTTTGAGAGGCACGGTAGATGGAGTGTAAACTATTAAATAAAACTAATGGAGTGAGAGTCTGGTGTAGCGTATGGATGAACAGCTGCAAAAAACTAATAAAAAGAAAAAGTAGTCCCCAGGGGTTGTCATGGTGAAATATGGAAAGGGAGCTTATCTCCTGAAAGAGCTTACTTTCTTTCCCACTGCCCATCAAAAATTGCTCACTTAGGTGATGATCCTGTCAAGCTACCTTTTGTAGAGAGGCATCTATGGTTTCTATCACTGATTTTCCCAGCTAAATAGTTTTAACTGAAAGACTGTGTTATATCTCCTGATATCAAATAGCAAGAATTTCATCCGCCAGTTGAGAATCTTTACTCAAGTACTGCCAATGGAAGAGGAAAAAAGTTGCAGAAGCAGGGGAGATGCATGCACTTTGAAAGGGTTTTGACATGATCTAAAGGTCTCTTTTATGTCTCTCATACACAGTAGTAATAATCATGTTACAATTTGTTTATCTGCATAATTAATGTTAGGAACACGTAAAGCACCTTTTCTCTTTCCCAGAAACTGTAATAAATAAGGGAAGTCTACTGAAAATGTTTCAGCTCTAAAATTTGTTGTCATAGGTCTTCCCTAGCCTAGAATAAGGCACTCTGTGTCTTGCTTGAAAGCTGGAAATCTCCTTTTCTCATTATTTAGAGTTGGTAGGCACTGTCACATAGATCAGATTTATATAAAAGCAGACCTCTAAGTATGGGATGGTTTGACACGTTCAGCACGGTAGTGTGCATTTCAGTGTTTTATGTGGTGGGACTAACTGTGATGATGCATAGTCTCTCTTTTAAGTTCCTTTCTCTCCAAGGAGGAGTCTGCCTCCAGGTGTACAAAGGTGTGCTAATGTGGTGAAATTCAGGCTTAAGTTAGAAAAAAAATCTGCATATGTTACGTGCATCTACTGAGGATTCATCAGCTGTGTTAGCATAAGTCTAATAGAGGCATTAGAGTCAAGAGGTTATAAATTGTGTGCAACTTATAGAACTGGATGCGAGGAAACAAGGTGCAGATGACAGAATGGACACACAGAGACTCATAGCATGAGATTATTGGTATTTGCATACCTTTCCATACATTTATTTGTATAGAAGTGTATTTATGCTTGAAATAACTGAAGAGTTAAGGAAAAAAAAAGGGCTGAAATAAGCTGGTCGTTAAAGATAGAGCCTTACAATTTTCATTTTTATTAAATTTTGTTTTATCTGGATATGCTTTCATGTGCATGTAGATACGAAATGTTAGCTCTGTAGAGTGTATTAGGGTTTGGTGATGGTCAGCTTCTTGGAAAACACACTCTCTTAAGATAGTAAAGCGATGTGATAAACATAAATACTTAGAAAAGCCTGTGGAACCCAAATTCCCCTTGAGTAGGAGCAATGAGGGGTAAATCACAGGCAAACAGTGTTTAGAAAAATAAGATGCTCATGAGAAACAGTGACTGTTTATAAAAGTTGAACTACTCTTACGCAAACACCAAAGCAAACCAGTTGAGTAGTGTAACATTTGTCTCGATATTTCCATAGGTTTCAAAGCACTTAGCCACCTGCTCTGCAGAACCTCTGTGTTAGCTGTCTGTAGAGATGATATTTTATTACTGATTCAAAAAAAAAAAAAAGTAAAAGTAGTTACAATGGCACCTTGTTTGCTCCCTATATTTGCTGAACTTTGAAACAGTCAGACCTGTCACAACTCGCACGCTCAGCTGAAGACTCGTGCTGTAGGCAGACCCCATCCATGAGGCAGAACTGAAGCGGCCATCCCAACTGCTTAGCAGTGTGTGAGAGTAAGCTGGAAAAAAAATTAACCGAACTCCAATTTCAGATACGAAGTTATAAGTATTGACTGTCCTGAAGTTTATCTGCTTAAAATCAAATTTCTTGGGCTCTTGTATCAGAAATGAAGTGCAGTTGTGAACTTGACTTGAACTTGATGTTGAGGGTACAGCTGATGTCATCTGCTCTGGGGCAAATCTAATTCTTTTATGCTCCCATAAAGTAATCAGAATTTAAGGTCTTGCTGTCTCAACAAAAAAGCATCAGTTGACATAATTTTAGAAGCTGTATTTAGTGATATTTTAAATACATGCTGTGCTGTGAAGAAGTTGTCTGTTGAATAAACATGCTCAAAAATAACATGTTTCAATCCATAGAAGAAATGAACGTAAACCCTTCATTTTCACTTAAGCTTAACCAGAAAAGGAAAATAGCATAGTTATTTTTTGATCCCTTGGTACAGGAACCCTAAGAAATATATTTTCTTAACCTTATTTTCTAACCGCCATAGAATTCCCTCACTTGATGTTTGTCTAAGTAATATAGACTCAGTACATCGCACTGCTGATTTTGTCCTGTGGTTTGTGTATGGAGTGCATGCGCTTGACATGTGCCAAGAGGAAAGAACATGGGCTGGATGAAGAAGGATACATGGTGTATGAACTTGTTTTTGTTTGCATGCTCTTCTCTTTCCCCTAATCTTGTTGCAAGCTACTGATTAAACTAATAGTACTCTACTAAGCTGCTCATTTTTAATTGCTTTTTCCTTCTCTTTCCATTGATTTTCAAAAATAGACTTTAAAGACCTCCTGCCAGCTTCAGCAGTGGGGTTTTGGTGTATTGCTTTCCATCCCTATCCTCCTTTGGGTTTTTCTTTAAATAAAGATGATTCATCAGTGAAGAAATGTTGATTGCCAGATATTGTAGCTTTGGTTTGTCTAGACGACAGGACTATGAGATTGCTTGCACTACCCTGCCAAGAACCAGTCGCTCTTTAGGAGGAAAACAATTCCTCCACCAGTTGTCTATTTTTTGTATTGAATCAGATTTGCCTTTGCTTTTGGACAGGAGATTAAGCACCTGGAAAATGCAACTTTCAACTGCTTAGAGTTAATTTCAAAAATTATAGCTTTGAAGATTGAAGGATACTATCCACTTACTATTTCCCTGAATCACCCAGTGTTTTCTGATGTGCATTCCCATAAAAACAGGATATGGCAGGGGCTGAATTCTCTAAGCAAAGGAGTTTTGCTAACTACCAGCTAAGTATTTTTTTTTTTTGGTGGAAGTGATCATGTGTAAAAGCAAGCATCAATTTATAGTTCTTTTGGCATCCCAGCCAAGTGCTGGACTGTCACAGAATGTTAATAATTTTAATAAGTTCTGATAATTGAAAATCAGCAGTGGCTGCCATGGCTAGTGAGCTGCACGGACGTGTCCTATGAACCTTTCCATAGCCTTTCTATAGCTGATTTCTTCCCTGTTGCCCTAATGTAAAAGTTTGGAACGTGTGAAATTTTCTGGTTGTTAATAAAGCAGCAGAATGAGTGAGAGGCTCCTGCCACATTCCACTAGCTGTACAAAGCAGGCAGATGGAATTAAAATCTGGGGTTTTTTGTTCTTTTTTTTTCTTCTTCTTCAAAAGAGATGTATTTTTAATGGAGATGGGCATTTTTACTGAAAGGTTGCAAAACATCCAGACTGGAATACGTCAAAGAAACAGATCAGCAATGAGGAATTACAGCTCTTAAGCAGCTGAAGTTCTATCATCTTCTAGAAGTTTTGGTGTGTTTAAAGACAAGAGGAAGCACAATACTGCTTTGATTTTTCTCTATTTTATTTTTTTTTCCACCAGACAGTATTTTAATTTTTTTCATAAGATATTTAAGGTATCCTCTGTCCCTTCTATTGACAGCTGTCAATGTGAGTATTCTACTGATCTACCCCTTGGAAAAGACATTAATGAAGCATATCCATTGCTTCTAAATCATCTGGCACAGTGTAAATTATGTTTTACTGGAGTTAAGTTCACTGTGCATAACCTCCATGCTGGTTCATGTGAATTCGGTTGTTCTCCCTCTTCAGGGACTGCGTTGCAACACGTCCACAGCTAGTGAGTGTTGGCTGAAGAGGAGGAGCGTGTCTATGGCTGGGTAGCATTGTGCAACTGAGGAGCTGAGAGCTGGCCCCTAGTAGCTTGCCTTGGTGTAACCCGCTTGTGCCCAGCTCTGCACGGAGCTCGTGGCTGTGCTGTTGTCGCAGCCTGGCAGGACACCGCTGTGCTGCATGGAGCAGCCATGGGTCGCCTCTCACAGCCACAGCAACAACACGGCTCTATGTTTCGCAAGAAACGTCCTTGATTCAGTTCTTCTCCGTTACTTCTGAAGTAACCTAGACTGCTAGTTCACAAAATGGTGACAATTGCAGTTGCTGGCCTTCTGATCCTGGGCAAATCTGTTTTCTTACTTGGTAGTGACCAAATTTCTGGAAAGACTCGTTCCAGAGGTCTTTGCTTCCAGGTTCTGTGTAGCGTCTATGGGGCCTGTCTTGCACGCACTTGGTGGCACCTGCTGCCCTTCCTGCCTGTCACTGAATGTCACCTTCTTCTCGCTGTTGCATCAGCTGAGGGATCTGGGGAAACCCTGGCCCACCCTTGGGCCTTGCCTGGAGCTCTACAATTTCCAAGAATCTTAGAGGTGTGGAGGAAAAATGTTTGTTAATTTTCCATTTTTCCTCTCAATTTCTTAAATAAACTTTCAGAGATACTTTGTGTTTATTTGACAGAATGGGTGGAAGTAGAGAAGTGCAGTCAGGGCTTCTTCAGAGTGATTTTTTTCACGTGCTTTCTTTCCTGCCTCCCTTCTGCCACACTACTCGTTTGCTGTTGACAAGACTATAGGATGCTGAAGAGCAGCTGATTTTGTTTGTGTGGCTGGACATGGTAGATACCCACTCGTTACATGGCAATTTGTCACATTCAGGTGAGACCACACTTTGACTTGTCATAAGCTTGTCTTTCCACTTACAGTGCTCATTGTATGACATCCAATGATTCTATGAATCTATGATTCTTGTGCCTCCTTACCTGAACATCATCCCATCTCTACTGCAGTCTGCTTCTAATCTAATGACAGGCTTCTGGTCACCTTTAAGCTTAAAACTATTTGTTTTTTGGTGGTGGTTTTTTTTTGGGGGGGGGGTTTGTGTTTGTTTTTTTTTTTTACTTTGCAGTTTGTATGTGTTTTCTGTTTCTGGCCTGGATGCCTCTTCCTTTGCCCGAGTGTGTGTGTGTGTGTTTATATGTAAGAATCTTTAGTTGAAGTGACGTAACCTGAAAACCATTCCAGCACGTGTAGCCTGCTAGAGTAAATTGGTTTTAGTGGTTTCCAGTGATCCCTCAGATTTCTCTGCTTCCTGTCTAGGCTCCTTCTAATGCATGTTAAGCTATTCATTGATATACAGAAGACTCATCCTGGCTGTGAAATGCGATGGAGGTCACTCCTTTGTTGCCCTTACAAACATGACACCTGAGATCTGTCTTGTCATTCTCCAGGTGCTCCCCTCTGGTAATTCTTTGTTATGTTTGTTTTCTCTTCTAAGCATCCACTGCCCCTGAGCTCCTGTCTGCTGTACAGCCAGGTATAAGCATGATTCAAGAAGAGTGAGGTTGCTAAATCTGCTTCTGACAGCTTCCAGAAAACAAAGTTTAATAATTGCTAGGATGACAGCAGTTTCCCACAGCTGAGATTGTGGAGAATCTCAGCAGCGAGAGGGCAGGTTGCATTCCCTACTGTGTTTCTACAGCAATGGGTTTGACTTTATGTCAGGGTGATGTCATTCAGGCTGATATTTGTGAATATTCCATCACAAAATAATGACAACAGAGGTATGCAATGACGAAATGGAGTAAGAACGACAGTTGAATGCAATCTGCAAGTAGACAAACATGAGTCTGTATTCTATTTAAAGGCATCATGGGGGAAACCCCAGAAATGAGCCCCCCAAACTCAGATGCTTCAGTTTTGGCTCTTCCCTTCCCCTTTTTCCTTAATTTTTATTTGTTTCCTGGTGATAGTGTGCTGGCATGATATTTTCATGGTTCTTAATTTGAACAGTTAGTAAAGATTGGTAGGCCTTTTGCTTTAAAGCAGACCAGGATTTGGACATTCTGTTTCATTTCTTGGCTTACTTGACAGTCACTTTACATTTGTTGTTCAGAATATGGTGTGGAAGATCAGGCAACTGAAAATTTTTAAGCACAGTTCTTGGCAACTTAAACTGTTGTTAAGCATACTTAGTTATTATTTTTAAGTACAATGCTATCCTCAAATGACTGATACTGTATAATTTAAAAATATTGTAACATCAGATACACCATGTTTGAATCAAGGGTTTGTTTCCTTAGAAGTGGGAAGGGTGTGGTTAATGAGGACTCCTCCAGCTGGCTAGTGTAACTTTGCAAAGTAGGTTTTATTTTTTATTTTTTTTTCTTTTTTGTTCTGGAACGGTCTGGGGCTCCAGTTTCATGCTGTTTCTGTGTATGAGAGAAAGAAAACTCAAAGGAGTTGTAATTGTATATCATGGCTGATACCTTGTCACTGCATAATTTCTGTAGAACTCACGAGTGATTCTGAGTATATAAAAACTGTGCTCGTAGCGCTGAAACCGCTTTCATCTAGGTGGGGGTTCAATCTTTCTTCCCTTACACCTTCTTGTATTTGTATGCAGTCTGTGTGTTTGAACAATGAAGCATAAACAATTCAAAACCCTTGTACAGAAAAATAAGAAATAAGTAGTCATTCCAGCAGATGTTACTGTCTCTTCCCTGAGGGCACAGACGGTCAGAACCCAAATTCCCTTTAATTATCCCAGTAATAGACATATGCACACACATAAGAATACAGAAATATGTACTTCTAGCTGGGGAAGCTCTGGCAGGACAAAGAAAAGAGGAATGCAGGCTGGACTTTAGACCTTGAGACTTTGGAGGTTAGAGTGGATTGTAAAAGCAGGGCAGGGAACCAGGGCAGCACAATTGCTGTGACTGCACCTGCCCTGCCGGGGAGTGGAGGCAGTGACTTCGTGCCTAATGAGAGAACTAATGAAAGACACGAGGAGTCGGGTAGAAGGAAGTAAGATTACAGTAGGCTTAAGAAAGAAGTTAAAGTTCACTTGTTTAAAGTCAAGAAACATATACTTTATGTATGCTTCGTTTTCTGTTTTTTTCCATTAATAACAAATAAATTACTTATAGCCCTGCCTCGTTACCTCCAGAATCGTTCTGAAGCTGTAACAGTTGTCTAAAGCATGAAGGCCCAATAAGCAAGTGGTGAACTTTCTGGAGAATGTCAAGAGGTTTATGGTCTTGGGGTTTGTTTTATTACAGCTGATTTAAAGTGGAGAGGAGCTCAAAGAGCTGGCAGAGCTTCTAGATAAGGGTAGAACAACATGTTTATTTTTTGGCCTCTGCAGTTCCCTTTGTAAGGAATGGCAAGCTTCAGGACTGGGTTAAGTTGTGTTGGGTAGTAAAAGGAAAGCAGCTGCCTTGTTTGTCATCCATAGAGACCTCCAGAATAGCGGAGCTTGAAAGGGAGCTGTAGTTTTGACGTTGGTTTTGTCTTTTTGTTGTGGTTCCCCCCCTCTCCCCCCCATAAGCAAAGATGAGCTCTGGGCTGCAGATGGAGATCTGACACATTTTTGTGTTTCCAAAGGGGAACCAAATGTAGTGTGGTAGGACTTAAAAGAGGAATCTTTTAGTTTGTGGTTTCTGATTAAATCATGACTGGGCTAAATCATAACTCCAGCTTTTCTTTTATAGAGGACTGCATTGTGTTAGCTAACCTTGCCTAAACAGTTGTTTTTATTTTTTCCTTGGTGGGAAGGAATGATGTTTTATTTTCTTATAACTTCCTGGTTCTCTATTTAGAAACCGTACAGTTCTTATTAATTACAGGCTAATTACCAGAATGTCTATATTTTTTGGTGTACTATCTAGATAAACAAATTCTGAATTTTTATAAGAAATATTTTTAATTTTCAGTTTTATTAAAAATTAGGGATTAGCCACTATAAGTACATATTCTTTTGTTTCCCAGATATGATGACCACATACTCTTGATCCTGTATTACTAAAGTCAGCGGTGTACATGGCCCCAGTATAAATGTGTTCTGTATAGTAAGGGCTACATGTAATGTCCTTTTCATTAAAATGCAATCCTGAGTATTGTAACAGACTTATCTATCCTAATCCTTTCATTTTACAGACAAGCATGAAATGATGTCAGCTGATGCCATCTTTTTGTTGTTGAGCTAGTACTTTTCTCTGCATATGTTGCAACCAGTCTGCTTCTGATGTTCTCCATTTAGATTATTAGAGCTTTCTGGTAGCAAAGACTGTTAGAACTGTTACGTAATCCATGACCCTCCTTAGCCTTGACACCTGGATGTTTGCACCATATGTATGAAAAAGTGGACATGCCAGCTACCTTCTAACCTGAGTTACAGGTGGACCAAGAGTTTCGCTGAGGCATTGGGCTGGGATTGACTTGGCTTTTCAGTTTTTTCTTTTTTTTTTTTTAGACCAGAGTTGTCTCTTTCTGTAAGGTTTAAATGTCAGTGTTGCTTTTTTTTTGTTTGTCCATTTCACTAGGTTTCTTAATGCAGTAGTTTGTCTGTGTGGTACACTAAAAATTACAGAAATGGCACCTTCCTGGCCTTTAATTCATCCTGGTGGAGTGTATATGTGCTTGGTGTTTAAGGGTCAGATCACTTGTTCCTTGTACGTAACTTCCACTCTGGGACTAAAATGCAATGCCAGTACTACCTTTAAGCTGTGCTGTTTTAAGGAGCATTAATAATTATTTTCTCTGCCCCTGAAATGCATTCTAAAGAAGGACAGCATTAGGAGTGTCCTGGCTTTGCATCCTCCAGGGAGCCTGCCTGCATGCACAGCATGGGGAACAGGCACTCTGCAGCACCTCCCTGTGGGCTTTTCCCCAAAGCTCCTGTGGCAGAGCTCCACGGCGTGGGCAAGACGCAGTCACCGAAGGGATACAGTTCTGCAAGACAACCTGCCTGAGCAGTTGGGATCATAAAGCTAAGGAGGTATATGATCCTGGCAGTGGATCTGCCAACACACCACTGCATATAGAAAGCATATGTCTGGAATTACAGGTTTTGGAAAAGCAACCTGTGACGGGCAGACCTTCTCTGCTTTCTACTGTGCTGCTATCTTCAAAGAGTTCCGCTGCTACCATGGGTGTTATGGAAGAATAGCAAGTAGCAGGGCAGATGTTTGTGCTCTGATTTGGAGATGAGTATGATTAGCATGTTGTTTTTACTGGGGTACTTCTAGAATGAGTCTTTTCTGTAACAGAAATGGAAAAATATTTGCTGTGCGTACTATATTTGTTAGATGAGTTTTTCGGTTTATGTTTTTCTTGTCTGGTCTTGTCTTTGCTTGTCTTTCTCAAAACAAATGGCACTTTTAATGATTTCATGGATAATGCTTCCAACAGCAATATACCCATCAAGAAAAGCCCATTCTGGCCTATTTTGCAACAGTGCTAGGCTAGGACAGAGGAAGAATTTGGTCCAAAGTAAGTAAAAATATGTAAAGAATGACTTTCAGTCATTAAGTAATGTACAATAATGTACATTAAGTACAAATATATAAAGAATGACTTTACAAATATGTAAAGAATAACTTGCATTTCTGTGGGTTGAAACACTGTACCAGAAATAAAACCACCATAGTTATGGTGCAGCTTCACAGCACTGCAGCCTGAGGAGTGCACGAGACAGTTTGTTCAGGTGTAGCGTAGGTTTCTTTCCACTACAATGACAACCGCACAAGCCTTGATGCCTGAGCTAGAAGTCTGTTTGCAGCTGTGTTTTCAGAAGCTCATCTGAGGAAAAACACACCCACGTTTGATGTCTTATATTGTCACTTACATGTTTATAACTATAGCTGCTTTCTTCCTGTTATTTACTACTTTGTTGTTGTTTTTAAAACTTACTCCTTAAAATTATTTAAAACATGGAGTCATACACAAATGCTGAGCAACACATGTCTTGAAGAAGTCGTAGAAAAATAAGCTATGTTGCTGACAAACGAAGCCTCAGCCTCTTTCAGATAAGCAGGGGTGGATTGTGATTGGTTCTGCAAGTAGTACAGCCCTTCTTTGGCATGAACTGTCATGACGGAGTCCGCTTTTTTTTGTTGGAACCTGTGGAACAGTATTTGCATGTATTTCCTTTCTTCGCTTCAGCTGTGGTACCTTTTTTCCTTTCATCTGCAGTGGGCCAATGACTTAGCAGCAAGGCTGTGTTTAAAGCATTTCTGTGAGGAGAGAATACAGTGAAAGAGCTAGTAAAGACTGGTGACTGGAAACGTAAAAAAAATCCAAAAGTATAGACAAAATTGAATTGTAAAAGATGGAACAGGCTGTGACGTGTCATTTTTCTTCTCTTTTTCCCAGCACAGAGCAGTGCTTGTTTTCCTGAAGGTCTTATAGTGAATTTATTATTCATCGGTATATTTATATTATAATGGGAATTTTAAAATCACACTGCATTGATACTGACGATCCACAGAAATTATTGCAGAAAATCTTGTTTTTCTTGGTCCTGGTTTCAAAATAGTTAGGAACAACGGAGTTCTGAAGTGTCGCAGCAAAGTGTTTACAAGTGCACCTAACTGTGTCCTTAAATCACAGAACCACAGAATGGTAGGGGTTGGAAGGGACCTCTGTGGGTCGTCTAGTCCAACCCCCCTGCCAAAGCAGGGTCACCTACAGCAGGCTGCAAAGGATCTTGTCCAGGCGGGTCTTGAATATCTCCAGAGAAGGAGACTCCACAACCT
>Ga0065711_1009235_pt1 | contig 23527 bp, 13 predicted proteins | sample Hoacrofraction12_FD_59098 | JGI IMG/M metagenome (GOLD analysis project Ga0065711, IMG submission 59098) | Hoatzin crop microbial communities from Cojedes, Venezuela - Epithelial fraction 12 v2 (version 2) | ecosystem: Host-associated > Birds > Digestive system > Esophagus > Crop | place...
AGCCTGAAGAAGAGAAGGCTGAGAGGGGACCTAATAAATGCTTATAAATATCTGAAGGGTGGGTGTCAGGAGGATGGGGCCAGACTCTTTTCAGTGGTGCCCAGTGACAGGACAAGGGGCAACAGGCACAAACTGAAGCATAGCAAGTTCCATCTGACTATGAGGAAGAACTTCTTCCCTCTGAGGGTGACAGAGCACTGGAACAGGCTGCCCAGGGAGGTTGTGGAGTCTCCTTCTCTGGAGATATTCAAGATCCACCCGGTCAAGGTCCTGTGCAGCCTGCTGTAGGTGACCCTGCTTCGGCAGGGGGGTTGGACTAGATGACCCACAGAGGTCTCTTCCAACCCCTACCATTCTGTGGTTCTGTGATTCTGTGTCAGTGAATGTGGCCCTTGACATTTAAGATTTTATACTGTAGCTTTTTAAATGCATAGAAATAATACACTGTTATACTTGTGTTGGTCTAATTAGTTTGTATTAGACTTCAGTACTCATAAAATTTGTTCTCGTTTTACTGTACACCAGGATCCTATTCTTTTGTTTTTAATAAATCTACTATTCACCTTGGTCATCTGTGGATTCTTCAGAATCAAGAATCCTAAACTTGGAGGATTTAGACTTTAGTATCTCAAGCAGAAGTAGCTGAAATATATACTACTCAAAGTAGCCTACCATAAAGGGTAAAAAATGAAAAACACTGCATACGTGTGTAAAACCACATGTAATCTAAGGTAGGACTATAAATAATCTGTGTATTAATCAGAATGTTTATTGCACAGTGACTTTGTGCTAAGGTGGTTTGGGTGTTCTGTCCAAGTATTTCAGAGTCAATTTGTTTAGGATTCTCTTTCAGCAAAACCTTAATCTGATTTTCTGTGCTTATAATGTTGTTCCAAAAACAATTACAACATCTCTGTAACATGTTTCATCCCATACTGCAGATGAGTATCCCCAGTTTTGTCATCTCTACTGTTTTGCTTTGGGTTGTTTCCAGTTCTTTGAATATTTTCATCAGCACTTGTCCAGAACTTCTCTTTCACCTTAGTTATAACAAGTCTTTTTTCCCTGGCACAGTCAGATACAAAATTCTTCATGAGGCCAAAACTTTAAGAATCATATATAGCACGATAAAATGTTATATCTTATTTTCAGGTTTAGGTGAGCAGCTGGATACTAACATTTTTTCATTAGTTTGTTGTTGTTTTGCTGTGAGAGTCAAGATGCATCATGGCACAATTTTATTTAAAAAATTGCAGCACATATATCATTTTACAGTATCAGTAATAAGTATGTGACAAATGTGATTTACTGAAACAGAAAATAAAAACACTGTTATATGCATGTAGAAGAAATTATAAATTCCTTCCAGTAAGCTCCAAAGGAACTAATTTCATGCATCTGTCAAATAGTCCATCCTGTACAGTCCTAAAAAACACAGGTAGGAAAGGAGGCAAATCCAGGTCGAATGAGCAGGCATCTCTTCCAGCAGTCTCCCTTTACAGTAGAGCGCTTGTCCCTTCTTCTCAGAGATTAGAACTAAGGTCAATAGTTCATTTGGATTAAAGTTTTAATCACCACAGAATTTCATATATATTCAGTCTCCTTTCTCAGTTTTTTATAGTTGCAATATAGCTGTTTCCATGAAACAAGAAAACCTGAGCTAGTCTTGCTAGCTGGTTTTGATATCAAAAGAAGCAAATTAACCTGCATTTGTGGTTTATTCGCATACCTTCTCCCCCCTTGCAAAAAAAAAAAAAGAGACAAAAGAGACACAGAAACATTAATATAGGCAAGAAGATTTAGAAGAGTAAAGAAAAAAAACTTTTCACTGCTTTCTCAAGTGTTTAATTGCAAAAAAAAAAAAAAATTGAAAGTGAATTGGTTGAGTGGTCTCTGGTGGAAAAAGTAGATGTTTTATAGCAAAGTACACAGAAAAATCAAAGCATATGGAAATTGGAAGTTTGACAACATTGTACTTTATACCTTGCATTTCGAAATGAATGGATGACATTTTTCTTTTGGGGGAAAAAGGGATCACTTGAACTGCAATTAGAATTTTACTTTTCCTCTTTCCTTTATATCAAAAATGTCTAACATACTATCTGTTTCTAATGGAAATCATACACGTCTTAAGTCAACATCAATTTTGTATCCACAAAACCCAATCATATTATGGACACCAGGCCATCACGATGTGACAATTCTCTTCAACTTTTGGCAAGATGAAATTCCATTCACACGTACAAAACGTTCTCTTTAGCAAAGCGATTAGAAAATGCTCTTCATCATTTCAGTTTGTTGGGTATCAGATGCCTGAGACTGCTCCCTAGTCACATCAGCAGAGCGGCATTACACCTGCACTTTGAATGATGACTCAGTGGGAGACGAGGAGCTGAGCCTGAGGTGGTTTATAGCCACCCAGAGCCTGTGCCAACACCGCTCCCCGGGTTGGCAGTATCACTGCTGTTGCCACAACCGGCTTGGTGCCCGAGGAGGTCACCTCTGGGACAGACCTTGGCTTTGGGGCACAGCGTAAAGGAGCAGATTAATCCAAGAGGCATCTGCATGACTGGATGAGAAGACTGCGTATATGTTACCAGACCATGAAGAGATTTCTGGTTTCCAAGTCCGTGTGCCTCAGTTTCCTCCCAGTTTGGGGTTGGTGTGGACCGGCATGTATCCCAGCCCTTCCTCTCATCCCTGCGCCCCAGTCTGGCTTCTGCGCAGGGGCAGCGGAGCCGTGCTGGCTGAACAGGGCCACAGCACGCACTGGCGACTCCCTGGGTGGTTACAGGAGCAGGGCCCTGGGCGCATGAGAGCACACCAGCAGGGAAAACAGCTGGGGGAAAAAATGGACTCCCTCCCAAAACAAGGCACACAGACTCACTTGTTACTTTTGAAAATGCAGACGCGGCTTTTCATGCTAACTTTGTTTTACCGCTCTTTCATAACTGTTTCAGCAGAAACGGCTGGTCTTTATTTTTCCTACTTTTACTTTGCATACCCACTCTGATCTTGCAGCCAGGTTACTTTCCCCTCATTTCACAACTTCTCTCAGCAATAGGATTTTTAAGGTATCATAGAGAATTTAAAATTTTCTCCATCAAAATTTTGCGTGGTTGCAGTTGTTAATGTTCTGCTGTAATGTTTGTTCTTACTGATGACTTCAAGATTTAAGCACCCAATAGTCCCTACCATCAGGCTGTGCCATCAGTGTAATGTGAACCGTGTTGCATGGCTCGTTTCGGGCTAGGCTAGTTCCAGGGGCAGTTTCTGTGGCTTTTGGGAACTCTCCCTCCTGGAGGAGGAATGAAGTCTGACTTGAAATGTTGGGATTGTTTCAGAGAAAGAACTGGTTTCAGATGTGCCATACGTGTGCATTTTATGGTGGTTAATGTAAACAAATACAGGGTTAAATTTCTCGTTGTCCCGTTCTGTCATGTATGTTTTGAAGCACAAACCTATGTGGCACAGGTGTCAGGGAAATGAGAAGTTGACATATCCCACACCTTTTTCTGCCCCTGAATGTCCATTTCCTTCTTTCTCCCTCAGCTCTTTTGTTACTGGTTTGTTTAAATTATGTTCTCCGCAAGGCAGGACAGGGAATTTCATTATCTCTGTAAAATATTTAGCACTTTAACTTGATCAAAATAAAATATAGCTGTAGTCCTAAGTACAGTATCAGAGAGATTAATGAGCTCAATAACTGCAAGAGAAGCAGCAGTGGTTTTGTGAGGAACTGGATCCTCTGTCTCAGGTCTCCCAGAGGGCTAGAAGGTTAATTAAACCCTGGCTCATTGTTACAACACTAAAGCCTAAAATATGATGTCAGTCTTTGGCTCCCTACTGGGACAACCCTTGCTGAAATTCTTTCAAATATTTAAGAAGCAGGAAAAAGGAAGGAAAGCAGTTAAATTGTATCCCTAATTGCCTTGTGTTTTGATGGAATGTCCATTACAGGGGGAAATCCACATTTCAGAATCTCCCTGCTGAGTTTGAAGATGGTATCAACTGCCCCATTTTGGGGCATCGGAGAGAGAAAAGAAGACAAACAGAAGGAGGATGGTGTTGAGGAAGGGAAATGATCCCCAGCAGGCAAGGGTGTGACAGGAGGGAAATAAAATCCCTACGCACACCAGGTTTTGATCAGGATGATCAAATGAATGTCCACAGTGCAATTTGATTCCCGCTCTGCTGCTTTGTCTGATGGCCTGGTAGCCTTTCAGATAACGGAAGCCCAGACTCCTGGTATCATGGTAGATGGTAGGATCCCAGAATTTGCTAGCAATAACCGTCATAAGTGTAAAATTCCTTGTTCCCTCTAACCCACATATCCCACTGCTCCCATTTGGTCACCTCCATATAAAGATTTTTCATGAAGAAGCACATCTGTACTCTCTACATCTGACGGCACTGTAGCGTCTCTTTCTGTTTCACATGGTGGGCCAGCAGCGACACAACCACTCACTCGCTCTCCCATCCCCAGCAGGATGGGGAGAAAAGAGGAGGAATAAAAGTGAGAAAACACACGGTTGAGATAAAGACAGTTTGACACGTGAATGAAAGAGACAGAAAATGAAGGAAAGCACAAGCAGCCCAGTGCCCAGCCAGTCTCTGAACAGCAGCCACCTCTGAAGATGAAAATCTCCTTCCTCTACCCCATCTTTTGCTGCTGAGCGTGACGTTACGGTATTGTATGGTATGGAAGAGCCCTTTGGCCAGCTAGGGTCTGCTGTCCCAGCTGTGTCCCCTCCCAACCTCTTGCCCACCCCAACCTGCTTTCTGGAGGAGAAGAGTGGGAGAGAGAAAGCCTTGACACTGTGCAAGCTCTGGTCAGCAACAGTCAAAGCTTTAGTGTGTTAGCAGCGCCATTTTAGCCACAAATTCAAAACACGGTGCTATATGAACCGCTATGAAGAACGTTAACTCCATCCCAGCCAGATACAGTGCAATATCGAAATCGCTTAGATCATCATTATGCCAACTCGCAGTTGCATGGAGAGTCTTGAAGATGTCTTCCCAGAGCTTTTCAATGTCAGCACAAAAAGTAGTACTGCTTACACTGTGCCCAACTTTTCTTCTTTTTACACCAACCAGTTGTTTAACAGATTGGGTTGGTTTTCCTGAGATGGCTTAGTGTAGCAGTATGCCAGAGATATGAGTGAAACAATACCCTGACTTTGACATATTATCACCACTATTTAAAACAGCCTGTAGGCAGATGAACAGTCCTGAGATTTCCATGAAACAGTAGGAGATAGCTTACACACCTGGTATTTTAGCAAAAGTTCAAATCCGGTCTGACCTGGAAGTGCTCACAGAAGAGAAATTTCATAGGCTGAACGAATATTTGAATGTTCAAATCTATCATTATCTGGATGGTAGCAAGGTTTGGAAAGAAATTCAGAAACAATTTCTATAGAAAGCCTCCTTCTGCAAGATGAGCATCAACTTCTACCTATGGAAAAAGTTTAAAGAAATTTTTCCAGTGATCAGGTTAGAACAGAAGTCCTTGCTTGTATGGATTTCTTGCCTTTTCCTTCGGTAGATTTGGCTAATATTTTGGGAGAAATGGCTATTGAAGTTCGTGGACTTCCAGTGAGATGCCTGCAGTTGCTTTTCTAATTCACTCTGTACAGTGTTTGGGATTGAAAAATCTGCTTATTAGCTGTAACTAAATTTTACAGAAGTACTGAAGGAAACCTTATCCCAAAGGAAGAATAACTTGAGGATATAGAAGCAGATAAATGTTTTCATTTCAGTTTGTGCACAGCAGGCAAAATGCTGACGCCAAACAGTGTAGTCTCGTGCCGCCAGCTTGTGGCCCATCAGCGAACAGCGCTCTGGCACATAGGCACCAACCTGTCCACAGACATTAATTTTAGATGTATTGTTGGATAATTCCTTTTAATCAAACTACTGCAAAAATGAGACACTGTGTTTGCCCCATTAAAGAATTAACTGAAGTCATTCCTCTGAACTTTCAGCACTTTCCTTTCTTTGCCTAGACTTTGAAATTTTAAGGTGATCCTAATATTGAAGTCAGAAGTTACTGATTTATGCATTCAGTATCAGCCTAGCAATGGCTTTTCACCTTATTGAACTGCAAGAGGAAAAAATACGGTGGATTCACTTAATGAATTTGTGTATGAAAGAAAGTTAAAAAATAGTGCTGTAGGCATACTTAACTTTTTGTCATCTCTGGGTCATAATGAATAAAACACTTCTGCGTGCAGTCAGTTGATTATTTTTAACTGAATGAGTTTTCCGTAGGAAATTATGTGTTTAATTAACTAATTTCATGAATTCACATTAACCTGCAGAAACATAGAAAGAAATTAAGATTTTTTTACATTTGGGAAAATTCTTTTCCAATATTGTAAAGTGAATTCTTTTTTCAGAATGAACACTTTAAAAGCCAACTTGTATTTTTAAATTAGCATGTCAGCCACAAATCATTAGCTGTACAATAATAATCAGAATTTTGTTTTCTTTTTCAATTCGTATCATTGGGAAAGGATCATTGATTAAAATTTATTTAATAGCAACAAAACCAGTATGGGGAATCCATTTCCATACCAGCTCTATTCAAGCATATTTTCATTCCATCCACAGATGTCTGTCTGTGTTTCTGCAGCAGAAAATGCTGTGTTTGGTGAACAGAGGTATGAAAATACGGGGAATGCAGAGGAAGTGATAGTAACTTTGCTGAAGGGCTGCATGTGTCCTTGCTCTGAAACCCCTAAATGACCACCAAGAAAAACCAGAGGGACAAGGTTAAAATGTGGGATGAAAGACCTTCAAAAAGGGTCAGAAAAAGCTAACAGCCTGAAAAAGTGGAGAGAAAAGAGAAATCATTTAAGGAAGAAATCTACAGAAAAACTGGCCAGCAAGCCAGGGCAGAGCAGCTGGAGCAAGAAGGGGGAGATGCTACCTAGCCTGGAAGAGAGGATCAGTAGCATCTATTTCTCTGACATATTCATCATGATCTTTTCAATATCTGTCTTCCAGGACTCAAAGAAACCTCCTTTCCTGGCAATGCCTCTCTTGCTAGCACTCCTTAAGACAAGTTTTCCTCCTGTCCCAATCAGCTTGCTTTGACTAGCTCACAAAAATCCTACTCCTGCAGGGAAGATGGTACTGAAAGGCAGCATGTTTGAGTTATCAGAGGCAGCTCCACCTTGCAGGCTTAAGGAGAAAGGCATCTGAATTCACAGACCAAATGTTACAAGTGCACTTATTCACCTTGGTAAAACAGACTGAGTGCAAAGTATGAAATTTTGAGTACGAACTTTTTGAGTATGGAAGTATGAACATCATTATCAAGATGATAATGTTAGGTGTCTAATGGTGCAAACAACTGTGCTTTCTCTCCCTATACCACATAAAAAAAAAACAAAGAGGGGGAAAAAGTAGACATGACAGCTCTTACCTCAAGCTAATCCTGAAGACCACAGGAATTCAACCTGATCATGTCTGCCATCACTTGCCTCCTTTTCTTCTCCCCTAGCAGGTCATTTATCTCCATTGCCTGAGTCACTCAAACTTATTTAGAAACTAACTAGTAATAGTGTGGTGGTCGTAGAGCCTTTTTCAGCTCTGCTGAAACCCAAACCACGTTCCAACCAGCATGCTTCCAGCACCTTTCCATGGCAGAAGCGAGGTCAGGTGCCAGCAGACAGCGGCAGCCCTCAAAGCCCAGGAGTTCCTCTAGCTCTAGAGTGTTCTCAGGATGTCAGTCCTGGACCTGAGCTGCAGAACAGGAACACAACAACAGCCAGTAGGGAGGCACTTGGGCTAATTAGCTGGTCTTAAATGGCGAGATCCAAACCAATAGCATCCAGCGCACTCTCCAGCATTTCGTGGGTGCTGTTTCTCCGTGTCACCCACCTCTGAGCCTGCTCCCTTAGCAGCCCCCTCTCTCATATCATCCATCTGATAACTGTAAATGTAACAAATGTAACATGTAGGGGATGTTATCACTTCAGATGGTCAGAATCATTGCACAACCAAAACAAGTCTTGGTTCTTTGTGAATAATTGGGACGGGACAGTTGTAAGATAAGGGACTCCTGAATAATGCCGTTAGGCGCCTGGGCCTTGGGAGAACAGGTATGCAAACTACAGAGATAAGGAGGCTGCAGGATAATCTGAAGATCCCGCCGATCACTGAGAGACGCCAAACAAACATGCGTGACGGACATTACCATATACTAATGAGTTCTCGGTAAAACTANGATAAGCATTTCTTGCAAATGTAATGAGTGTGAACATTAACATAGCATAAATACCTAGTAAGTGTGTCCTTTCAGTGCACACGTTTGGAGGAGAGATCCCCGGTGTGCCCGGCGCCGCCATAAAGAATACCTGCTTAACAGTCTGACGACTATTGAGTCTTCAATTCCGGCTTTTCACGGCATCACATCCCTGCCGAGCGTGCAGCCATAGTACCTATTGAGAGATAGTCAGCTATTGCTGCATGAAAACTGAAAGCAAGAACCCTACTCGAGAGCAGGGTTCTCATTTACGCCATTTATGCCACGAGTATGAGTGGGAGAAAGTCCAAGGCAGAGCCCAAGGTGGTTTTGGGATTCCTCTTGAGACTGAAGACCTTAGAAGAAAAAGGCTTGTTTCTTGTTTATCTGGAAAGTTATATTATGCTGAGAAAAGAAGTTAGAAGCGCAGAAAGATAGAAATTTGAACACTGGCCACACTGGAGAAGGGGGAGGTAAGACACCATCACGGGAGGTTTCCATGCACAGTTTGAGTACAGGAGCTTTGTTGTCACCGCTAGCACTGCATTGCTGGATGTGAGCAACCCGTCCTGACCTGCCATGAAGGCTTGGAGAAACCACGATTTATGGAACCTCTGTCACAGCCAGAGAGTTCCCGCTTCACAGCTCAGGAGGTAAATCGCTGTTACTTAAGTTGTTTTAACAACTACACGCTGTCGTCCAGGCACCTGTACACCCACAGCTGCGGACTGTACTGACAAGACAAAGACAACCATTTCCTCCAGCGTATAATCATGATTCTATTCATTTTCACTTAATACACTATTAGAAACATAGATGTGTGGTCATTTCTATAAGTCACTTTAAAAAACATTACAGGAAACGTTAATAAAATAGACCTTTACCAACTAGTTATGGTTTTTGCACAAACATATCATAACAGACCAGTTGCGGGTTGTTAATTCTTTTCATTTATCCTCCTGCTTAGGACTAGCTTCTGAAAAGTACGGGTGAAGCTGTTAAGAGCTAGACCATAAAATTTCAAATTTTATTTTCTAGGCAATAAGGATCTCTGTCCATCACACCAGCCTGGGAAAGAGCTCACACATCCAAGATATAATTAAAAATTGATGGGATAAGGGAAGGAGGGAATCTTAAAGCGAGTTATGACATTATTTAAATCCTCTTCTAATTCATCAAGGGAAAGCTCATTTCAAAATCAGCATGTCAAAATCTATTAGTTATTAAATTAAAATGCAGTATTAATTAGAAATGAGATTCCCTTGCAAGCTTACCTTAGGCAGGTGCTCCCTGGGTGGCAAAATGGAAGTACTACAAGAATAATGAAATCTGAAGAAGAGGCCCAGAAAGCCATCATCATAAGCCTGGAAGTAAATATTCAGATAAGAATCCTTTGCTTCAGAGTCTATTTTTTTCCTCCTCTGGATCAGTAGAACTGCATTCTGCAGTGACATGACAGGTATAATCAAACTCATCATCTTGAGTTTGGATGGAGTGTGAGGACAGCTTTTATACGCACGCTGGAATGTAGTTCTGAAGACGTCAGATGTTTTCATTGGTGGGAGCAAGGATGGAGCATGGTTTGTGGTAGCTGAAATATTCACAGGAGTCCTATTAAGAAGAGACTTTTTTTCTTACACCACCATCAAACAGTAAGATGCTCTGTTAGCCCTAGCCTTCACTTTTGAAGGGAAGGCCTGATACCCTAATTACCATAACAGTATACTTCACAGAGGGTTAAACTGGCTGTTGCCACCTCTTAATTTCAGTCTATATGTGTTTTCACAGAGAAGAAGGAGGACTAAGCAACCAGAGACACAACAGTACCGTATGTTTTGAGATCACAAAGACATCCAGGCAGCATGGGCTTTTTCTGCTGCAGATTTCTGTTTCAGGGTTTGATCCCATTAGACATTGGTGCTCGTAGTAATAAAGCTACTAAGACAGCTGTAAAACAAAAGATATCATTGACATGTGAGAAAGGATGAGTCTCTCATCGATTCTTCCTCTGACCGCTGCTGCCCCCCAAATAATAAGGCAGTACATATTTCTAATGGATTATGCTACTTACATCCAGAGTCCTCTAGCAGCACTGTAAAGAAGTGTTCACTACTTTTAACACCCTACGTTAGTCTTTTTCAGCAGTGCCTGAAGATGGAAAAGCACTGTGAATCTTGCCCTAAGCACCAAACTGAAGTTGAGCAAGACTCAGCTTGAAACCCATCTCACCTGAGCTGTTGGTAAACAAGAACAGGTTTCCTCTTGTAAGTGGAAAAGTGCAATTCAATTATTTAATTTTTGCAGAGGTACTGTACAAAATTACAGTATTTTGTTTTGCTGTATATCTTGAGCAGGAGCGGGTACTGTTTTGTCACAGGTTGCACACAAAGTTCTCTTCCTTGGAAAGGCCATTTCCCTCTGGTGGGTGGATTAGCACATCTTTTCTCACCTAGGGGACAGCCAGAGGCAAACCTGGGTGTACTGACGGTTTGGGTGCTGCTTCTGAATCCATGCTGAAATCTCAGAGAAGCCCAAGGGGATTAAACACTTGACTCCCATCAGATGGAAAAGGAAGTCACATGCCTAATCCTATCAGTGCCTGTGAAATTCCCAGACCTGATGTTGGCTCCAAGGTCGCTTCACTGAGAGATCCCTCTGAGAGTAAGGAAAAAAAAAATATATTGCTTCAGAGCAATTTGTTCTCCTTAACCATGTTATTGCATTGGAGTTAACAGGAATAATTTATGTTCCATTATGTGCGGTACTTAATTTAGACAGGCCAGCTGCCTTCTTGTACAGTTGCCAACAAAAGAGTGCGGTGTCTCAGGAAATAACAAGTTTGCAGGTTTCCCATTTTGCTGCGGTTCTGGGCCAGGGGTTGTGGGGGGATGTTGTTTGTTTGTTCCCATCTGACAGGGAACTAATCCTGATGTGAGCAAGTTTCCCTCCCAAAAATACAGGGTTCCACTCCGCAGCACCTGGTTGTGTCTTGTCCGCTCCTCACAGCTGCAGCATATTCAGAAGCCCTTTCACAGAAGCATTTCTCAGCAGTCGGAGAAGGTCTTTTCCATCCTCTACTGAGCCATTAACATTAAATTCACCAGATGATAAGAAATACGGGATTTGCCAGACAAACTCTTTTATCGTGCTCAGTGAGTCTTGCTCTGAACCTACCTGCTGGCAGAGAGAGCAAGCAATGCTTCCCCATCCTTCCGTACTGCAGAAGAGGTAGACTCTGCCATTATAACCCCAATAAATGCTCTGTACTGAAAACCTTCAAATTCTTAAAAAAGAAAAAAAAATTAATATAGACCTGTGAAATACCAGACATTTGGAATGAAGCTTTGAAAATGATGGGAATTACATGATTATGTGCTGGATGTAACATGGGAAGAAGAAAGCAACAAAACAGGGAAAAAGACCTAATGAAGAGGGAGAGCTCAGCCCACCCATTTGGCATCAATTACATTTTCCTTATGCCTCATTTTTGTGCAATTGCTTTAAGTCATACCTTACAGCTGGAAGAAAGCCCACTTGCATGTGAAATGAGTTGGCCTTGTTTGCTCAAACGTGACACTTGCAGAGGTTGTGTGAAGAGAGGAGTAACTGCAATGGGAAGGATTTTTCCCCCAGGAAGCCTCAGGGGATCAGCTCAGCTCTGTGGCACAGTGGACCCCACTTCTGCAGCCTGCAAAGTGCAGAAGAGGGTGGTCCTTACATCTGCAGTCCTCCACCTGCTGTCCTTTCTTGCCTACAGAGAGGTGAGAGTAACTGTACCAGCTGCACGGGGCTGTTTTCTGGCTGCTCATCCCAAAGGAGACAAGTACACACACCCCACTCACCCCAATGGTCTGAACAGGATTTAGCTCAGATAAACTCATCTTAAATGTCACCACGTAAATGGAAATGTTTCCTGGCCAAACAAGCTGCAGGGCCCACATTCTGCTCCATGAGTCCTGCCTGGCTGGATTATAAATTGGAGAGCTTTGACCAGGTGGAATAAGGCACAGCGTTGTCCTCCATTCTGGAAACCACCACGAAAGGGCTCCCAGTTCCCCGGGGTGATTTGGGAAACGCTAATGCCAGGGGAAAGCCTGAACCACTGCCACGGGAGCCTTCTCGCCGCAGACTGGAAGCAGCAGCCCGTAACAGTGCACTGAAGTGTATCTGCATGGTAGAGGTCTACAGTTACAAGATGCAGCTTCCAGCCCTAATCTTGACTATGTAACTTTGCTACAGTTGAATTAAAAGATGGCAAAAAAGATGAGTCTAGCACTTGCCTGCCTTTGACAAGGAGCTTTGAGCTGATAGGAAGCATACAAGAAATGGCATTTTCCTGAAAACATTTGTAGGGTTTGTACTTCCTTGCAGCCAAGGTGAGAGGAAATTTATATCTGTTCTTAAATCCTGCCTAGTGTCTCTCTTCTACTGATTTTCCTCATAAATGGAGCAACTACTAGCACGTAGCCCCTTATAACTTTATTGGACAAGAAAATAAAAAGGGATGTCACAGGACAACCAGGCCACTGCTGAATGTGGCTTTTGCAAATGTTGCCCTACATGAGTGAGATGAAAACTAAAGGCAGTTCACACCACAAGTCACAGTGAAGAAAACAACCTGTCCTCAGAGTCAGCTGTGCTCCATACCATGTTCTTCCCTGCCCATCATACTCTGTCAGTTACGTGCCTGTGCAGAGGCATTTACCACAGACGGCAAGGTGGCATCTGCTTTTGGTAGTCTGTTTTCTAGCAACTGCCTTGGGAAGCAACAGGCTTTGCCTTTCCAGCAGTGAGCAGGAATCCCTGCTCTAGCCACACCACCTCAGGTGGCAAGAGCTCCAGCCTCAGCAGGCTCACCATACAGCCCACTGCAATCCTGCCCCTTCGGCACATACCTTGATCGCAGCAGGAACACAATGATGTTGGCATTATAGGGGCCATATCTATAGAATAGAATATTGCATTTGGAAAGGACCTACAACGATCATCTAGTCCAAGTGCCTGACCACTTCAGGGCTGACCAAAAGTCAAAGCGTGTTATTAAGGACATTGTCCAAACACCTCTTAAACACTGACAGGCTTGGGGCACCGACCACCTCCCTAGGAAGCCTGTTCCAGGGTTTGACCACTCTCTTGGTAAAGAAATGCTTCCTCGTGTCCAGTCTGAACCTCCTCAGGCACAGCTTTGAACTGTTTCCATGAGTCCTATCACAGGATCCCAGGAGAAGATCTCAGCCCTTCCCTCTCCACATCCCCCTCTCAGGAAGCTGTAGGGAGCAGTGAGGTTTCCCCTCAGCCTCCTTTTCTCCAAATGAGACAAACCAAAAGTCCTTGGCCGCTCCTCACAGGACATGCCTTCCAGCCCTTCAACCAGCTGTGTTACCCTCCTCCGTACACATTCAAGAACCTTGAACCTATCAATACAATATATTGATACCATACCACATCTCAAATGATATACTGAGATCATGTAAGATGTTATTGTGAGTGACCAATAAACGCCTAGAAGGGACAAAGGCTCTGTGGAAACGGGCAAGGGCGACGCGCCTGTGAAGCTGAGGAAATAATGCAGGCTGTCACTGACCACAGCCCTTGCAAAGCTGACTTGAGCTCAACAGAAAGGGGACCAGAGGGTGGCCTTTGTTTTCATATAAACAGCGATCAGCAGTTGAGTGGATCAACTGGCGGTGTAAACATCTCAGCGAGTCAGCCAGACTGGCATAAGGGGAATGAATCTGTAGCTCAGCCCCACACAGAATATAAAAACTAAATAGCTAACAAAAGAATTTTGAAAAGAGCAATGGGCTTGAGCTGTCTTCAAGCCACCTATTCCTTACCGGTGACTGGGGATGCCCAGCATCGCGATGGTGAGTGTATCACAGAGATCGGTGATGGAGATCACATTGGCATTGTGCTTCAACTGTGTATTGCAATTGCTGTATTTTGCTGAGCGTAACTTACATTTGTGTTGTGTTTTCAGTATAATTTGTAGCACACTGCTAAATCGGAAATCCTGTGTAATAGCAACTATCTTCAGATAAGTAAAGTTGATACTAAACATTACACCCTCCACACGTGGGGTATCTATAAGAACCCACTCGGAGAGTACTGGACTCTGACACATATATATAAAATTACAGGCTCATGGATGTGAATCCATAGGGTGGCAAAATCCCAGAGAGTATTTCATTGACCCATACCACAGTTATGAAGCTTACATCTACCTAGAAAAATCTGTTTTACTTGCATAAAGTTTTGTTTCATAGATGGACTCAGTCTGCCAAGCCTCTCAGGAACAGATTCCAGCTTCAGAAGTACGTAGGAAGTGCACTCACCTGTTCCTCCCCCTCCAAGCCCTCTGCCCAACGAAACCGCAGTCAGCAGTGTAGCACATCTCAAACATGAACGTGCTCCCAGTGCGGCAGTTGATTGTGTTTGGTGTTGAGAACACACCATTGCTTCTACCAGCTTGTTTTTCCAAATATATTAATGCAGTATTGGAAGACAAAAGGGTGGAATAAGTGAGATCAAGGAATCTAGAAGAGTTACACCCAGAAAGTGCCACCACCACCACAGTCAACTTCCTCCTGCGTTTGTAATTTAAAGAGAACATGTAAGAAGCTCCCACAACCTAAAAGTCATTGCAATATGGACTGCTTAGTACAGAAACGAACCACCCAACAGCATTCCCTGTGCCTTCATCCAAATAGTGAAGGTTTTCTTCCATTTCCACAGCCACCTCACACAGTGCTAGCCGTCAAACACTGTGGTGACACGCTGCCCCATTAACCTACCCTTGTCCCTCCACCCCACTGCCTGACTGCTTCTCCTCCAGTACAGGTGGTCATGACCTCTGACACTGGCTGGTTCCACAAGAGGAAGCAGCTCAGGAAGGAGGACCTGCAGGAGGGCAGGTGGATGGGCAGAGAGGGAAGACAGGTACCTCTGAGGACAAGAATTAACAACAGTAATGTCTCTTCTGTAGCGCACAGCAAGACAACAGGCACTAGGGAACATGGCTTGGCTTTTGCACGTGTGTGCTAAGGATCATAACATCTTAATCAAATTAATTTTTTATTATGCTGTATTGATAAAAACTTCAACCCACATTTTTCACCTGTAAGGTGAAAAGAATAGTCCTGGAACAGAGCATTAAAAATTCCAGATCAAAACCAGCAGCCTTTAAAAACGAATTATGGATCTGAGGAGATTCGATGGAGACACAGACATAAGAAAAGCTGTATTTGTGCAAAGTAGAAAAGGAACAAAAAAGAAGTTTCTGCTTGTGTACTCAGAATCAGAGCCCATGCTTGGCACAGAGGTCTGCCAGTACAGTGACACACAGTGCAACTGATCTGTCATTTTCAGGCCGCTCAGCACAACCTGGAACATTCAGTGGAGCAAGGGATCAGGGAAGGGAAAGCCTACCAGAGAAACCAAGACCTCAGCGCCTGCAGCCTAGCTAGAGAAGAACACTTCTCCCTGGTCTAGTGGAAGGTGTCCCTGCCCATGGCAGGGGGGTTGGAACTAGGTGATCTAGAAGGTCCCTTCCAACCCAAACCACTCTGTGATTCTATGATCTTATCACCTGCCTGCCACTTGTTACAGGCACAAATACCCTAAAGAAGAGCTGATGTCTGTGGGGACCAAGCAGGTACAGAGGCAGGCCAGGGATATACTAGAGGTAGAAATTACAGAGATCTGCTTCTGTTGGGCAGCGTTCTGATAAAAATATGGGGAAGGCAGCAAAAATGCCAAATGATCTTCCAGTGCGTCTTGGCTGTCCTTCAGTTGGGAGCGTATGACGTGGTGTACAGCTAAGGAAGGAGGAAGCTCTTTATCTTCCAGTGAAAAATAGAAATTTGAAAGATGACAGATTTTAAAAATTGATTTAATCTACAGCATCTATCCGTACAGCCAGCTTACCCTGCTGGAGTCTCAACTTCTCAGATCATACAGCTTTGGGTGTATTTTGGAGGATTCTTCAGGAAAGGAACATCCCTCCCCTCCATCCTGGTCATTTGGAGAACCATGCAAAACCTTATATACTGTTTCTGTAAGTGCTACAGTAATGCACAGTCCTTTTCCAGGTCTCGACTGGCTTAGTGCAGGGAATGGCCGTAGGGTTAAGCTTGTTCTTTACTCCCAGGCTCCCAGTCCCCACAAAGTGATCCACTCAGATTATTGCTGCAGACACGTGGCCCTTGCATGGACCAGTTTGCAGGAATGAGACCAAAAAAGCAAAAATGGAAATAAAACCAACCAAACCAAAAAGAAGATAGCCCTTAGTGCATGTTTAGTTACAAAAGCCAGAGTGCCAAACAGGAAAAGGATGCAGATCTCCCAGTTACGTTACCGGCTACTTACTGAGTAACACTGCAGAACACCAGACTCTGGGCAGCCACCCTTTTTCATTCAAGCACAGTTAAAAACCCCTCCATGCCAGACTATTCTGTACAAAATGACGTACAGTCAAAATAAGCAACTGAAAGCGTGAATGAGATTCTAGCATACAGTACTTTCACACAGCCAAAGCTATTTTATTTTACAAGACGAGTCTTTTGCATTAATCTTTTTCTGAAAGCCCAGTAAAAACAGCATGAACTACTTAAGCAAAATTTAAAGAGACAACTTACAAAGTAATATTTGCATAGCACTGTAAATCTGCGTATTTGTTTGGGAACAGTTCTCAGTAGAAACTACAGTAAGGTGACAGGGTTGGGTTTTCTGAATAGCTTCTTGTTTGTAACCAGATTCCGGCGCATCTCTTCTGAATGCTGTAAAATCAAGTGTAGGAAATGACTGTAAAAATGTACAAAAATATATACACATGCTCAGTAAATGCGTACCCTGTATACAGTTTTATTACTCATTAGATTTGGCTAATAATGATCACCTGGTACCTGCACTTCCCTGCAAATGACAAGTTTGTAACAACTCAATCAGGTTGAGGATGACGAGCTTTCTCAGAGAGAAGGTTTTCATTAAAGCTACAGTACTTGCTGGTGATCTTCCGGGGCGAGCGATGCGCCAGCTGACAGCGGCTGCCTGGCACTCAGGCAAGNGGCGTTCGGTTCTCGCGAGGTACAGCTCTGGCAGAGCCAACGCAAAATAACACGAAGGGGCACAGCGTGGCGCTCGGCACAGATCCACATGCAAGTAATAAAGGAGGTCTATAGAGCCAGTTCGCGCCTTGGGGAAGAAAGAATTCATTCCTGATTAGCCACTGCTGCGTGCTCTTCCTGCGCAAGCCAGGTTTTAGTGTGACTGGTAAATCGGTGTGTTTTCCTTGAAAACACACCTTGGCCGAAATAAAAAAAGAAATAAAACTTGCCTAAGATTGCNAACTGGTAGTGGTAGCCCCCACACCAAAGAACACCTCCAATTTAGATTTTAAAAGTACTAGTATATTCCAGCTTCTGCCAAAGTGTCTATTTTTAAAATACATTTCCTCTTAAAAAGATACAATGCTGCTTCTGCTCACATAAAGCATTTTAGAAATAGACAATCAGCGACACTAGACTGCTCTCAAAAGTGAAAGTGCACAAATTAACTTTCTTCACAGTTTCAAAAACCGAAGAGTAGCTTGTAATTACAGGTATAACATTTTAAGAAATACAGGCAGCTTTCCATAAACGTAGAGAGGCCGAGGACAGGAAAAACATGACACGTTTGGCTTACAATGCCAATCCACTGTCTTCCCGATTCCAAAGTGTGAAATATTTTCACGGTATTTTCTGGTGGCTACCAAACGTGGCGCAGACCCTGTAACACTGACTACCAGAAAGTAAAACTGACTTCCAGAAAGTTTTCCCTCAAAACCGTAGCAGGTAAAACAACCAACAACCTGCAAGGATCGCGAGGCAGAGATTGCTGAGACTGTCAGATAAACTAGTCTTCAAGGTAAGTAGGGAGAAGTGTGGCAGAGCAAGAGTTGCCATCTCTAACAAGCCCTTAAGACAAATTCTGACCCAAATCACGTGAGCATGGCAAGGGTTACCCTGGAAGCTGTCACAAGGAGGTTCCACATTCGTATTAGAGGTCAGAGTTTGCCTGCCCACACACACGCACATCTCTGGCTTGCAAAGCTCCTGACAAGTGCTCCATTTTCTCAGGGCAAGAACTTGGCCGATCTGTCTCTGTTCCTCCTCCTTCCAGCAATGCACCTGGCAGTGTTCCTCCTCCCTTCAGTGATGCATGTTGCAGCTCTCAGCATGACTGTTACCTGCTTCAGATCCTGGCTTCACTCGGCGCTGGCAGCTGTGGAGCAGCCCATTCTGGATCAGAAGGTTCAGAAATATGGAAACAAGTAGCTGTGACAAACTGGGTCAAAGTACAAATTCAGCATTACCGTTACAGGGGTGGACTTCTCCCCACAGGCATAAACCAGAACGTGTAGTAATTGTCTGCTGTGAACCAGAAACTTCACACCAAGTGACGTAAGCGCACAGGCATCCAGGAGATGCTGTGAGCTCCACCGCTGTATCCTGTTTTCAAAGGAAATCTAGGAACGGATTTTGCACTTTTATCTGCATTGGCCTCCAGCGTCTGAATGAAACATACTTGGGCTAGGTCTGTCCCATCTTGGCCTTAAGACTTCTTAATACATACTTCTCCGAGATGCCAAAATACGTGAATATTATCTGTCTGCAATCTGAAACACTCTGCATAGTCTGAAGTCAGCATTATTAAAAGCCTCCAACCCCACATTTCTTTCATCAAAATGTATGTGAAGCAAAAATCAGCTTTTGGGGTAGTCCCAGACAGAAACTGTACCTTTAGCAATTATCAGACATACAGTGACCCCTGTGCTTGACAGTTACTCTGACTGTTAGTGAAGACCTTGTCCCAGCTCTCTTTTATTGGCTTCGTCAGTGCCAGAGGGACCTGTTACCGGGTGGTGTTCGCCTACCTGCGCAGGCCTGGGAAGGACTCCTCTTCCCTAATAAAGTTCTGCTCTGAAGCAGCGAGGTTGCGTTACCACTTCACACATCCATGCCGCTTCAGACCTACTGAGCGCCCCAACCAGCGCCAAAATGCAGGAAGACAAAAACCCAGTTATATGAAATGATTTTGGTAGGACTGGTTGAACTGGAAAGCTCCAAGTTCCAGCTAAGAGCTCATAACCGAACCATCTGCAGAAAATACAGGCAAGCAAATATACAGACATCAGCAGATGGAGACAAGTGGCATCACGTGCAAGTGAGCAGACACGCTCGCTTTTTCTGTGAATACTAGGCAATTAGGACAAAGGTAGTAGTCATAATCATTGGTCAGCAATTAAGTGTAGAGCCCTTCAAGGTAAGTTAAAGCAGAACAAAGCAACGTTGCCCATGCTCTTTGTGCCGGAGACAGATATTTTGCTCAGTAACGCAAAGTCAATCGCAAGAGCACATTCAGCCCACAACGAGCAACAGAGAACTGTGATCCCTATCAAGCCAAGACCTCTGGATACGAGTTATCCAGTCCTTCTTCAGCACCAGCTTTTTGTGCCTTCCTAACTGGGAGATGCCACAACGCCAGCAGTCTCCAAACTCTCCGACCAGGTTCTTAGATCTAAGTCCACATGATGCTCCCTTGGAACAGCAAATCCTGCTTTGAGCGCAACATCATTGCTCTTGGTGACAATGACAAGTGCCGCCGAGGCCAAGAGCATAGCATCCGTCCATATGAGCCTGAGAACCGTTCCTCTTTGGAGTCAATGCTGGACATCATGGCAGTTAGCTTGCAAGTCCACACTGGAGAACATAGTGGTCAGTCTAAACAGTCAAGCAGTAAATGAAAGTTTTGAAAGGTGGAGAGACAAAACACTCCCATAGCTTGAAGTTTATTAAACCTAGCATGGTTGAAAAGCAAAAGACGAAAAACATGATATATTTTTGTTTATTATTGCTCTCAAAGGGCTTGGTAGTCAAATATACAAGCTATGCTCTATTAAACCAGAAGAAAATAAGATATAAAATCTATGCTCACTTTTCCAATCCAAGCCACCTGCTAATCTTCATTAGTGACATTAACTTCAGCTATTTCCAGTAATTTTAATTTATACATACTCCATGTACATGTGCGCGTGCGTGTGTATAAAAACCCCTATTCGAGGAGATAAAATTCAAAATGAAGAGATTTGTGTTGGCTTTGTTCTGTTTTGTGCACTGCTGTATATTTCGGTTTTCCAAATGGTTACCGATATGTCTGTTTAGAAGAGCAAAATTTAAATGACTGATGATGTATTTATTATATTTTCAAAAAGAAAGCATGACCAATAAGTTATGATAAGAAAATACGTAGTGTTGATTATTCTCCCCTTGATGTACATGCACTAATCCCATGATTCCTAACAGGGAGTTACATGCACTAAGAGGAGAAAAGGATCCCGTAAAGAGAAAGGCTATTAATTCCTTTCTCCTTTAAGCATCTCCCCTCTTCTCAGCATTAAGAAGGGATTTATTTTGTGAAATTCTTGTCATGCCCATTAAGATACTGCTCAAAATGTAAGTATAAAACATAGTCAATGGTCAACCCGCTTTGCAAGCCTCACTCTGCTAAGCCAGTACAATTTATATATACTCAATATCAGGTTCAGGAAGCAAGTATACAGCATGTGTAACATCTTTCTAAGAAGCAAGAATTGTATCTATTACTGAATTACTTAAGAAAAGAAAAAAAAGAATAAAGAAAGAAAAGCCCACTGCTTTTAGTCCTCTGGCTAAAAAACAGGGAAATGTCAGAGAGTTATCTTTATCAGCATTTGGAAGTCTAACCACAGTTCAAGACGAAGTACAAAAACATCCAGCAAGGAAAACAGAGTCATGGCTAGGCCCTGTTCTCCTCAGTTCCCAAAGCATATTCCAAATTCCACTACCATTAACAACAGCTTGGATCCCCTATCTTAGGGAAGATTTATTGAGGGGACAAAGATGACATACTAATGCTGGGGCTACGGGTACAGTGATTCAGTGAGGATGAGTCTAACAGGAGGCAGACACCACAGGTCATCCTTCAAATCCTCTTGTTGAAAAGACCACAAATAAAAATCAAGTGCATGACAGAACAGTGATTAATGACCCCAAGTAAAATATTTTTCTAAGTTACAAAATTGTTCTTCCAGTGTTTGAAAACAGAAAAACCTGTGGGAGAAGAGGTTACATTCCAACAGTTAGAGTAAATACGAAGAGAAATTATTACTCTCTTGTCTTGGTTACTAGAGCAAAGACGAAAATAACGACCAGTGCTTTGATGAGATCTGATCTTTACAAAAGAGAGATAAATATTGTAGTGGCAGCTGGGTTAAAAATACAAACCCCGAGGGTCAGCTTCTGCCCTCATCTGTAGATCTGCAACCCATTTCACCAACTTCTGAGCATTTCCAAGTGCAGATTGTGGCCTTCAGACATACAGGTAATTCCCATCTGTTTGCACATAATTCTCCAGCTATGCCTACAGCAGCAATCTACAAAAATCTCAGAACGTGTGTTTGTAAAAAAGAACGGAAAAAAAAAAAATAGAGACAGGTACAGCCATGATTCTCATCTCTAATTTTCAGTGAAAAAAAACAAAGGTCAACAAGCAAAACTAGAAATATTTAAAATCCCTGAAGAGACCCCATACTCTTTCTAATGCATAACAGCACAGCTCACCTTGCAATATACTTCACATTAACATCTAAAGCACGACCAAGTAGAAAGTGCAGCACACCCTATCCTCACGGCCCACCGGGTAAGATCCTGGCCCCGTCTGAATCAATGTCGAAACTCTCATGAAAAGTTCAAGAGATGCCAGTGTTTGAAATCCGTTTGCTACAGACCCCTCCTTTTCAAATTTGTGTAAAAGAAGACATTTTGAAAACTATTGTGCTGATTTCTGCTGCTGCCTCCCAGTTTACTGAGAGACATTGGCTGAACTGGACTTTGGTGATGAGAGATGCGAACAGCAATGAAAGGAGAAAACATCAGGACAATTGAATAAATTTCCTCCTTTGCACAACTCCCAATCCCACAGTCACCATTAATTCAGAAAAAAACCCAAGCCCAAACAGATTCAACATGATCATACACGCATGATGCGAAAGAGGGCAAAAAACACTCAAGACTGACGTAATATTTTGAAATGAAACAGCCTTGAGCAGTTAGCAGGAGGCATGATGAGAATTTGATACTGTTTTAATACTAGTGGATCTGTTCTACGGTATGTGCTGATTAGTAACACACTGCTTCCAAACTCCACTATCCATTCTCTCACATTACCGAAGTTTTAAGATGTTGCCTGAAAATAAAAAGTGTCAGTGTAACATACAAATAGGATTTCATCCGTAGCCATGACAACACAGCCTCCCCAAAATGACTCTAACCCAGTGAATGTCTGTCAATTAATGTAAGAAGGGTTGTTTTTTCCTGGCTCATTAATAAAAAAAAGTTGGAAATCAATAAACGTTACGTTGGCTTTAGCAAGAGGAAACATTCAGTGGCTCCTGTTGTAAAAGTGAGTGTAGTGCTCTTGACAGAAACCAGTGTATTCAGCCATCTGAAGATGCACGTGGCCATGGCCAATGCCCTCTTTTCTCCCCCCCACCCCCAAGTCCCCCAACAAAGCAAGAAAAATCAGTTTCTTCTTCTACCCCACTCCAGATTTTCTCCCATGTTTTTGACTAAAGTAATCCTTAAACAGGCAGAAAGTTGATGCGTTCTCTTCAGTTGATGTCTCCAACTTCTTCATTCTTGGCTCAAGTTTTATTCATTAATATTAGTCATCAGTTATTAAGAAAAACATAGTTTCTAAGTGTTTGTTGTTGTTTTTTAACTGAAGTTAATCAGATACCACAGTCTGATTATATGTGCTGAACTGCAGCTGTCAGTTATTCCTTTTTCTTGAATTCTTGGTTGCCGTAGCTGGAGCCTTTTTCTATTTCAGTTACTCCTATCAGTCTACGAACTCCAAAGGAAGCTTTAAAATATAACAGAAAAATGGGAGGCACATTAAAATGAGTTCAAGGATTTAGGAAGTTACACGTGAACACACAAGCAGAACCAACATGAGTTAGCCCAGTCCTGAAGACAGTAGTGACTACAGACCAACAGTGTGCTGTAGGAGGCTGCACATGGATCGCAGGTCAGGTGTCACTAAAGGAGGAGGACAATCCAGATTAAAAATATAATTAATGCTTCTATGTTGATTAACAGGACAGGTAGTATGAACACTGAAGCACAATCCCCTCCTGCCCCCCCCACCCCATTTGTTTTTTGTTTTTTTTTTTTTTTTTTTTGGTTTTTTTTTTTT
>Ga0065711_1004446_pt1 | contig 23525 bp, 13 predicted proteins | sample Hoacrofraction12_FD_59098 | JGI IMG/M metagenome (GOLD analysis project Ga0065711, IMG submission 59098) | Hoatzin crop microbial communities from Cojedes, Venezuela - Epithelial fraction 12 v2 (version 2) | ecosystem: Host-associated > Birds > Digestive system > Esophagus > Crop | place...
GGGGGTGAGGGCAGGGGTGGTACCAGAAACTGAATACCTTCCTCCACTTCCTCCGACCTGATTTTTCTTGTCTTACAATCATTACAATACGGACTCTTTTTTTTTTTTTCTCCTTTTTCTCAGTCAAGGAATATATTCCATTCTGGTGTTTCAAATCCATCAAACTGCATTTCTTTCTAACCTTCGAGTCATTTCTTAGTGCAAAGAACAAATCTATATATGGAATTTCATCCCATATCTGACTTTTTTGACAGAACATTAATTGTAATGTAGTGTTATATTTCAAAGGTCCATTTTCAGGCCATTTTTTGCCATCCTCCGTTTGATATTGTGGCCACCACTGACTACAATACTGTTTTAATTTATCCCTAGTCAGGAGATCCCCTCCGAATTTACTCCAATGTTTTTTGGGATGCATCCCAAGGGAGAGCAAAGGGGAATCTCCTGAGAAGTAGCACTGCCCATATCGGTACCAAAAACAATGTCTCTGAGACAAACAACATCTCTTACACACAAACCAGAACGAGGGATGTCTCCGGTCATTAAAACACGGAAGAAGCAAAACAATATTGCTACTGCTGTGTATCTATCCCAATACATCTTATACGGAGCCCAAATGCCTACTGCTTCCCAAAAGACTACCCCCCTTTCTCTTACTTTTTTTATCAGAAAATACCTCTTTACAATAGCGTTGCACCATTGTGTCGCTTACTGCCCGACTGCAGGAGAGGGGCCGATGGAGTCCCTGATCAACAGGTCGGTGCGCACTGGAGTCCAGTCGGGCCGCTTCTCCCCATCAGGTACAGCAAGATGATCCGGGCAAGGCTGTCAGCGCAGTCCTACCTGGGTCACCAAAACTGTTGTCCCAAAAGTGGGATCGTTTACCTGGTGTGCTGTATGCCAATATACACACAGAGCAGAAGTATTGTCTTTAGTGAGTATTTGCACAGATATGGGTGCCAGGTAATAATTCCACAAAGCTAGCACACTGCTCGGCAGAGTCACAATGATTATATACTCTTACAAAAACAAAGAAATTACTTGTTACGTTCTGATTAGTTCATCACGTTACATGCTTATCTTAGAAGTATACTCCTCCATGCTCGCACGCTGAGGGGGGTGGCAGTCTTTGTGGTGCACTCTGGGCTGGATGTTCCCCTTTTATCAGTCTGTTAGCTCCTCTGTAAGGGCATGATTGTTAGTAAGGCATGCATAGTTTATACAAAGTAGTCAGGCCTAAAATTAAATAATGCCACTGCGACCGAAGTATTTCTGTCATGTGTCGTTACAACCTAAGCATTGCTATGCTCTGAATATTTCTGTCTTTGAATTGTTATATTTGGGAGGATACTGATAAGTTGAAAGGAATTTGTAGCACTGCAGCCCATGTGATTATGAGATTTACACAGGGGGATGCTAATGAAACACACATTTAAGTTTGTCTCCAGTTGATGGGTTTCCATGCTTAGATTGCGCCTGTGTCCAAGGTCCTACCCAAGCCACAGATGGTGTGCTACTGGACAATGAACTGCGTTACAACCCCCACTCCATTTGACTGTGTAAATCTTGGGAAGTCAATAATGTAACTTTCAATCAATCTTAATAAATATATAGAGAAACATCAGAGAGAAAACAAGGAGCCTGAGAACAGGTGTGTGATGGAGAACAAAGTTATATGATTGACACCTCATGAGATTGTTCTGTTTTTGTTCATCCTAGCTGTGCTTTGGTGGAGTCTCTATTCAGTAGACATTGTACAGAAGGAGTTGTGACATCTTCATTTTACTTCTGATTTGGTTTTGTTTTGTTCTATTTTATCATTGCAGACTTCCTTAAACAAACAGGTTATATCAATACTTTAGTTTTTCAGTACTTGCAACAGACTAGTTCATCTGTTAAAGTTTGGCCAGCAAGCTAATCTATTTCCTCTCTTCATAGCATCTGTTGGCTTGTTTTTTTTTCATTTGAAGAGTCTTTAATGAAGCCTTAAGGATGAAGCCTCTAGGCTATTATTTTCTTCTTATTTATATTTTTGTCATGCTTAAGGGTGCTGATTTTGGAGAAGAACATCATTGTTCAAGAAACTCCTCTTAGATATCTTTGTTGCCTCAAGGGAGGTTTCTGCGTTAAACTTACTTCAATTATCTCTATTGTTTTAGTAGTTAGATGTCATAAATCAAGCCTACTCACCAGAATTTCTCTGTAGTCAGTGGAGAAAAATGGGTACTTCCAGAAATGAGTTTTTATCAATTATCCTTAGACATTTTGTTTTAAATGATGGGCCAAATAAATGCTGTGGATTCTAATTTAGATTTAAAACATATTTCTATATGAATTTTCCATTGCTGCCCCTAGACTAGGTGACCAGATAGTAATGAAAGTATTTTAATTTGTTTCACTATGCAATATCAAGGATTATTTACATGCAATATGGAAAGTATTTCTTATGTGCATAAAGAAATTGTATCTTAAATTTCAGGGTGATATCACTTACTTTTCACTGTACATATCTTGGAGCTTCCTTTTGTGAGATTGTAATAGCCGACCAACAAGGGTCTTCAATGTTACAGTCAAATTTTCATCCTGTTATGATAAAGCATCCATGAATGAGTTATACTTGCAGATAATTAAATAATATTGGGGTCTTCCTTACTGTTCTTGTATTTACATAAATGTTTTCTTCATTTTCTTTTTTCCCTTCCTTCCTTTCTGTCTCTTAAACCACACAGAAAAAAAAGGGTCATAATTTAATGAATGACCCCTTGGATCACAGATGCCAACAAAATGAAGCTTGAAAATTTTAAATTGGCTGGCTGCTGTTATCCTAACAGTGCCCATTAAAGTCACACAAGAGAGCATAACTTATTATGTAGTGAAGCTGACTTTTTCATGGCTTCTTTGTAAACATGACAAAATTTATGGATGGCATTAGTGATACTAAGTTGACAGAATTAAAACCACTGTTTATGGATACAGTTCAGTAACTTGATTTAATTAGATTCTCACCACATTGATCTTAGAGGATTTTCAAGCAGTATTTTATGACGAGGGCTTAAAAGAGAATGGTGACATTCTCACACAGGTGATGAACTGAAAGAACATTTTCATTTAAATACATACATATTTAGCTAAATACTTATTGTTTAGGCTCTTACACTTTGAAGCAGCATACAGTGTTTTGTACAGGGGCTTCAGCCACTATGCAATCCGAAACTCCATCTTTGAATAATAGTATACTGAATTAACACTGGATGTATTAGTATAACAGAGAGATTCAGTTCTACTTAGATAGACACGTTACAAATGGGATATGAAAATCCAGGCTCCATTGATGGTATTGACTATAATGGGAGCTTCAGACCCTTAGTTCACTTATTGATACTGCATTTAATGTGATGTATGGAACAGTTTCCGAAGTGAGTGAAGTTATTAGGATAAGCAATTATCTCTGAATCTATCAGAGCAGATAATGCCTTTTAATTTTTATTTCTTTCCTGGTTTGTTCCTGTTCCTTTCCTTTCTCAGGGTACCTGACCCCACTAATAACTAACCTGGCTATAAACCTACTAAGCACTGTATTATAAATTTTTCCTATTTTATAAGCTCTACTGAAAATAAAAGGCAATAATAATCTCTGAGATTTTTTTAAGCTAAACATTTTGGACATTTAAACAGGGTAGGCTATTGGAAAGTGCAGTATAGACCTGTGAAGTGAGCATAAGGAATGATAAACTGAATGCCAATTGAGGCAAGAAAGTTGAAAAATCTGCATGAAATTACACAAATTTACGGAGATGTCAGCGTTGCATAAGGCTTGTGTTCCATTAAATATGGTAAATGGTCATGAGGACATTGTATTCTATGCATCTTAAAACTACCTGACAGATTTTACTTGAAGAAACGACATTACCAAGAAATAACATTCATCATGTAGAAAAAAAGTTTGCATTTCATTTTATTCTGCACTATAATGAGTTTATAAAATTAAAGTAAAAATTCAGAACACTTTTAGAACACAAAATAATTTTGATTCTTCTGAAGTGTGGAAGGTTTAAAAGAATCAGTACATTCAACTAGGAACAAATATATGAAAGCCGGCCTAGTCCCAACTTATTGTGAGCCAAAGTAAATCTTGAAATGAAGTCCTTTGGTGAGGGCTCTGGTAGAAACATAGCTGGGAGATCTTTTAAATCACAGATTTATAAATTAATTTCCAGGTACAACAATTGCAAAAATATGATGGACGGTCAGAAACTGGGATGTGGATATTATAAGTCCAATGAAATCTAAGGCTACTTATGCATAGAATGGTTTGGGTTGGAAGGGACCTTAAAAATCGTCTTCTAACACCCTGCCATGGGCCAGGACGTCTTCCACTACACGAGGTTGCTCAAAGCCCCATCCAACCTGCCCTTGAACACTCCCGAGGAGGAGGCATCCATAATTTTCTGGGCAACCTGTTCCAGTGCCTCACCACCCTTCGTGTAAATAATTGCTTTTTTATGTGTAATTTAAGTCTACCCTCTTTCAGTTTATAACTGTTACCCCTTGTCCTACCACTCCATGCCCTTGTAAAAAGTCCCTCTCCAGCTTTCTTGCAGAACCCCTTCAGGTACTGGAAGGCTGCTATAACATGTCCCCGCAGCCTTGTGTTTTCCAGGCTGAACAGCCCCAACTCTCTCAGCCTTTCCTCATAGGAGAGGTGCTCTAGATCCTCTGACCATTTTTGTGGCCCTGCTCTGGACCCACTCCAACAGCTCCATGTATTTCCTGTGCTGAGGGCTCCAAAGCTGGATGCAGGACTCCAGGTAGGGTCTCAACAGAGTGGAGTAGAGGGGCAGAAACACCTACCTCACCTTGCTGGCCATGCTCCTTTTGATGCAGCCCAGGATACAATTGGCTTTCTGGGCTGTGAGTGCATATTGCCGGGTCATGTTGAGCTTCTCATGAACCACTACCCGAAAGTCCTTCTCCTCAGGGCTGCTTTCAGTCCATTCTCTCCCCAGCCTGTATTTGTGCTTAGGATTGCCCCAACCCATATGCAGGACCTTGCACTTGGCCTTGTTCAGCTTCATGATGTTCCCACTGCTCCAGCCTGTCAAGGTCCCTCTGGATGGCATACCTTCCCTCCAGTGTGTCAACTGCACCACACAGCTTGGTGGCATCAGCAAACTTGCTGAGGGTGCACCTAATCCCACTATTCGTGTTGCTGACAAAGATGTTAAACAGTGCCGCTCCTGATACTGACCCCTCGGAATACCACTCATCACTGGTCTCCACTTGGATGTCAAGCTGCTGACCACAAGTCTTTGAGTGCAACTATCCAGCCAATTCCTTATCCACCGAGTGATCCATCTGTCAAATCCATGTCTCTCCAGTTTAGAGACAAGAGTCTCTTGTGGGACAGTGTCAAATGCTTTGCATGAGTCCAGGTAGATGACGTCAGTAAATCTAGTGGAAATCCCTGACAAAGGAAACATTCACTCCACAATCTGTTTCCAAAACTGACAAGGTTGCAAGTGTCATGTGGTTTCCCTATATGTGGTCAATTCCTCTTCTAGTTCCTCAGCACTGACAGCCATTGGATATTTTCGTTAATATAGTCCCTGAATCTGTCCAGCATCTTTTTAAACCTAAACAAATTAAGAGACAGCTGATCTGTAAATTGCTAAATGTTACCTCTCACTACAACTTCCTGTGACAACAAATTTCAAAAATTATCAGATATTTGTTGTTCTTCATGCAGAGAATATCACAAATCCATGCATCTGAGTATTAGGTGTCAAATTTGGATTTCAGATTTAGCTGAAAATTTTGTGAGTTTTGCATATCTCAATAGCTGTTTATGTAGAATCCAGGTTGGAATGTATGGGAGTCTGAGCACAGTCTTCAGAGCATCAGTTAGATTTGAAGAATCTCTCCAGATCCATTTTTCTCAAACATAAGAAGCTGCCAGTTATGTGAAAAGTGTGTGTTTCTTGCTCAAACTTCACCTTGCTTTGCATGGATATTGTAGCAAAGTGGAGATCATCTTTGAGTAGTTCTCATTTTGTGTACTTCATATACTGTGGGAAGGTATCCATAGACAAGACGCTGAGTTCTGACAGGAACAACATCTTTTCTATTATCGTTAGCTCCAAGCTACTTGGTTTGTATCTAATATTAGATTTATATCTTAGTGGTGTCAAGATGTATTTGAAGTGGTAGTTCCGGAAGAGGAAAATGTATGCCATGATAATTTTTCTTCGTATCCACAATTGTTTAGTGATAGTGCTCTTAGGATGAGGTATATTTATTTGATTTTTAGTTACTTATGACTTTTTTTTATACTCCCAGCTTGCATCTGTGAAGACCATCATTGTGAAATCTATGCAAAATAAAGCAGGAGAAAGGCTCATATACTTTCAAAATTGAACTTCACTGTTGTATTATAGTGAGAAATGTGTGTGTAGCCAGATGTATTGGTTTTGCGTAATTTTTTTTATGATGGTTTCAAATTCTATCAAACTTCCAAGTTTATTATGAATCTACAAAAAATACTTTTTCCCAAATGACAGAACAAAAAACTCAAAGAACTCCACACCCGTGCTGCTCTTTTTTTATTTGTCATACTAATGATTCCTAATGTACCTAATACTGTTATTTGTTGTTTACAAAATGCTGCTGTGATACCCTTCTACTGTGTGTTAAAATTAGTGGAAATAGTAGTGGGTCAGGCAGGGGAGCAAGGTGTATTGAGGAAAATGCTAATCTTTACACTTAAGTAAATCTGGTTTTGTACGTTTCATCGCACAATGGATTCCTTTTTTATGGATACTGGTTTAACTTCAGAAATTTGCAGCGTCTCAGAAATTTTGCTTTTACCGGTGAAAGAATGTCATGACAATATTGAAGGCTGCTGTACGATAGGAATAAAGATTTTATTTTGCTAAATATATGACCAACACTGACGTACTCACTTGGTCGCTTTCTAGTTCAGTTACAAAAATAACCCACCAAAGCTTCCTGCTGTAAAAGGATTATTTTAGGGAACATTTGCTTTACGAAAAATAAAATATATTCTGTGTTACTACATTTGACAGAAGACATGCGATATTCTTATCCTGTATTTACAGTGATGTTCTTTCTCTATTATTAGAATTCAGAGATTATTTTGTTAGAATGATGTAAAACCCCCTTCCTTAAGGAATTTCATGGTACATTTTAAAAAATACTTTCTTTTTATAGTGTTCTTCACACTAAAATAAATAATAGAATCTCGAAGGCATGATGGAAGATATATGGGAAGAGCTTCTACTGTAACGAAAACTGGTGCAGTTTGAAGGGATTATGCAGTAAAACAGGACTAAGAAAACACAGCTATAATATTGCTGAATGTTTTCACTTTTAGGCATTTTACAGAATGCTGATGTAGCCAATAAAAGGGCACATTCATCAAAATGCATAATTTAATTAAAAAAAAAAAACCACAGCAGTTTAAGCAAACAGTACTCAGATTTCACATGAAGGTGAAGAAACCCCTTAGGACATTTAAAATTTATGAGGAGTCTTGTGATTTCATTCATTATGTTGACAATATGCACAGCTTCTTTTGAAAATGGATTGGACCAAAAAAGGTGAACAGACATGGTCATAATAGCTCTTCCCATAGTGTGTGCTGAATTATGAGAGTTACTTCTAGTTATACGTTACCCAGGAGGACTGTTTAATGTGCTTGGTTATATAGATCTGCAAATTTTTAGCTGTGGGCTGGTATCCATATTGAGCCATAAATTTACAGCTGATGTATTGCTTTCTAGGCAGACAACTTATACTTTAGTAGAATTAAGGGCAAGAATTGATTTCCTGGTAAATAAGACACATTTTGGTTTAAAGAATAATAAATGGAAATGGGACTGTCTATGTGAAAGTGGATATATGTTGTAAATATTGCATATAAAAAAAGGCTTTTTACAATTATAGATTTGCATGTAGATATAGAAACACGTTCTGAATGAAAGCAGTATCTATAATCTTTTTACCGTTTAAATTTCAATTGACAGAAACATTTCTACTAACATATCTTTGACTGCTGTGGCTACATCTCTATTCTGACAATATACCATACTGTCAAGATACATTTTTAGCTTTTTTTTAGCTTGTATTAAGTACTGAGGTGACTATTGCATGAGTTGGTGATCTCGTATGCTCATACGTACCATAACAATAAAACACTTTATGGAGAGGGGGGGAATTAAGCAGTGATTGCTTATCAGCTATGTGCCAGCAAGGATCTTTGTGAAATTTGGAGTGAAGCTGATTCACTAAGACTCAGAGCAAAATCTTTTACAAACTGAGGCAGTCTTTTTCTAATCGGCAGTTAAGCTGCCAAGCAAGTCTGCTTAATTTCACTTTCACCCTGTGAAAAGCAGCTGCTCTTTTAGCATTTTCATGTACTGATATAACAAGTAAAGTAGGAAAGAAACTTTGCTGTGTTATTTTGACTTAATTTGTATTTGGAATTACATTCTGGTTCAGAATTTTTAAAAACTCAGTCTCCCCTTCCCCCTTTTCCCCCCTCATGTACTCTCTTTTTTTCCTCTACTATTTCTCTGTGTTGTTTTTGCAGTGAAGAATGTGCTGTGTAAAGTTTAATGAACTTGGATCATTCCTCATCAGAGAGAGATTTATCCTGGAGGATTTCAAGCCACGTTTTTTCTTTAGAACTATTTACTATAAACTTTTTCAGTTGACATGAAATAATGTGTATCCTTCTTGAGGATAAAGGAAACATTTTTCTGTAAATATTATTTCCCAGTTGTAGTCTCATTTTGTGTCAAAGCTATGTTCCTGTCTAGAAGAAACACCCCATCCATCTATTTTTTTATCTCCCATGTGAATTTTTCATTTAATGGGTTTGTTACTGTATACATGTGTAGCTGAAATTATGTATTTACTCTGAAGTAAAGGAAGCAGTTTCCATCTTATGATATTTTAGCTACGTGGCTAAAGCTACATGCCCATTGTTTTTTCTTAGCAAGTGCTAGAATGTATGTGCCATTATTTGGATGTTCAGTTCTTGGCGAGGAGCCTCCTTCCTGATAGCCTTTAAAATTATTCTAGATACCTGTGGCTGCAGAACTCTACTAAACAAATTTTTAGGATGGTGTCAGAAATATATGTGTGTGTGTATGTAGTGAATTTTCTGAAGGTAAGTAGTAACTGCTGAAGAAAGAAACATCTTCCTTCTGAAGAATAGTATAATTTTTTTAATTTACTGTAGCGGATGTAGTATTTTACAGAAACTCAGAAGATGAGGTTTGTGCACCACGGAAGTCACCAAATTCACCAAAGAATTCTGCCTGGGTGATAGCCAGGCTAAAACTCTGCATAGATTTAGGAGTGTATGCCGAATACTTTAGATATTCAAATCTGGTCCTCTCTATACTTTCCTACTGCTGTGCTGACATTTTAAGCTTTTCCGGAGCATTTTTCTGCATGCCATCTAATCTGATGTGTATAACGGATGAGTTGGCTCTGGTCCACCAACCAGTGGTTGATAGAAGGATTTACAAAGGAGGACAGACACCATTATGCAGTGGTTCAAATATGCTTCTAAAGACAACATTGAAAGGAATGCCACCTGTGAACATAGCCCCATTATTTCTTTCATCATGTGACACCTTTATATGCTGGCACTGAAATGAAGTGTAATTCTTTGACTCTGACGTCTACTACCATTATGTGAACCAGAATTTACGACGTCTCCAAGAATTTGAGCTTTGAGAAGGATGGAAGATTCAACTTCCATACTTCTACGTTGGAAGATTTGATAAACCTGGAAGAAATGCATTTCAGCTGGGAAACATTTGCAAGTGTAGAAGTTCATAGTATCAATCGTCATATGCAGTAGCTTTACTTATCCACAATATTTCGTTTCTATAGGAAAAAAATTAATTATGAGAATCACCAAATCAAATAAAAAATAAACTCTCTTGGCAGAGTTGGTGAGACTTGGTGATGCTACTCTTTTCCTACTTATACGCAAATTAGTCTTCAAAACCATCAAGGAGTTCTTAAATTTTGCATATTACCTTTTATTTTACAGTGTCCTTAAATCTTGAAATAAAACGTGTAGAATAATACGCTATCATATAATGCAGAGAGTAAACGAGTGAAAAGTGAAATCACATTGCTGTTAGTGTAAGTTGGTAGAATCAATGAAGGTTAAAAAACGAAGTCCTTTGTTGAGAAATCAGTATAATATAAATGGTTTCACAGTGCTACTGGACTTGACATGTTAAGAGAGGTATCTAGAATCATAGCGTCATTTTTGTTGACAATGGATCATTTAGAGCTGTCAATGGATTTGATTATTTCTGTCATAGCTCTTGTGCCCAGAATGTATCTTCTGAACATCCATCTGATCTTGGTGGTATATAAATTTCCTTAGTATTTAATTTCTATCAGTTAAGCTTCCCTGTGAATATACACATTTGGTAGCATGGCCAGTGCTGAAACGCTCACTGCACATAATTAAACCTATTCAAGGTCAATGAATTGGATACTCTGCCACTTTCCTGTGGGATTCATTTCCTTTTGGTGGGATCTAACTCATTAGGATTTCTTGAAACACCCATCAAAAGTTCAGAGCATTTGAACTATCTGTCCTGCCTTGTTTATGTATGTTTTGCTCTGAAACCAATCTACTGTTTTTCCCCTTCCTCACACTAACCTTTGTATCTCATCCTCCAAGAAGTCCACCTCCCTGTGATCCTCTTCAGCCAATCTCCCTTTTTTTCTGTTTCCTAATCTTGTATCTCTGTTTTAAGCAGGGGCTTCCAGTTCTTTCCTTTTTCCTAGCCAGCACTTTGTTTCTGTGAGCAGATAAATAGTTTTGTCTCTTGACACCTGAAATGCAGAAGGAAGTACCTTCCTCTTTTTTTCTCCTGATTCCTTATAGAAATTCCTAAAGTGTTTTTCTCCTCCTTTCCTAACAGCCTTGTTCCTTGTACTCTGACTGCTCCTTGTGCTAGCCTGTGAGCCTGGTCTGCAAGGAGAAGGATGGACTGTCAGTGGTGCAGCTGTTGTGATGCATTGCTTGGGCCTTTCTCAGCTGTCCGTTTCCCAGAGCAAGGGCACACATCAGGTTTGATGGGGTGGACAGTGGAAGTGCAAGTTGCAGTCTTTAGTCTCCCTTGCATGCCATGCATTGGTTGAAATTCTACATCACTCTCCTGGAGAGAAAAGACAGAATTTTTCTGGAGCTTGTCATACCCTTCAGCTCCTCTTGATATAGTTTATCCCAACTGACCCTTCTCTTCCAGAGGTGGAAATAGTAGAGGGTATAGTGCTACTTTTGAAAAAACATATTTTATAAATAAGGAGTCACTAGAATCTTGATATATCAACACAGTTTTTTACTTTTATATTTTTTCTGTATTGGTATTTACTGAACAAGATCTAAAGCTTTAGAATTTCTAAAAGATTGTATTATCTCTGTTCATCATGACAGTAAAAAAAAAACAGCTGACAAAGTTCTGTTTTAGCCACCGTAGTGTGGAGTTGTATAATCTTTAATGTTAATTCTTTATTCTAAGCTCTTGATTTTGGTTGTCTTCTATATCATTGCTTTGATTCTAGTTATGTTTTTAAAACATTTTCCAGAAATAACGTTTACCTGAGATGCTCTAAATTCACAAGAGCTTTCTTTTATTTCTGTTTCCAGGTTAGATCTTGCAGGCATCACCTCTAAGCAGATTCAAAGTGCTATATCTACTGGTTTTTTTGATGCACTGTTCATATGTATGCTTGCTAAATGTGACTTTTTTCTCCTTACTCTGAGTTGCCAGCTCTTGGCAGCATCACCTGCAGTTGTACATTGTTTTGCAAATACTAGGCGTGGCCCTACATCCCATTGTCTTATGCTATTTCTAGCAGTATTTCCTTTGTGAGGGTTCTTCTAAGTGTTTACTTTGTATCCCTTCATTTTTCATTTTCTTTTGTAGCCAAAGTAAATATATTTATGTTTGTGTGGTGTGTTTTTTTTTTTTCTTTTGGGCTTTTTCTTTTTTTCCTCGGTGATTTCTGGAGCCTGCCATATCACATATTACTCTTTTCCAAGTGTGAAGTCATATATTTTGTTAGTTCCTTGCCCTGCACCCTCCATCCCACAGCTTTGGATATCTGAACTGAATTACTATCTGGTCTGTTATAAAGAAATCTGCCAAGTGCCTTAATTAGAAGTTTGACTTATTAGTTTAAAATGAATAAAAGATTCTTCAAGGAATTCTTTCACTTGTTGCAGTTTCATTTCAATCTTTCAAAAGTGTCTCTTTTGGGGGTTTCGGTATCATTGCAATTTCAGTTCAGAGCTTGTGCTTCCAGTCTGGCTCTATTTGGAAAGTGGTTAAGTCATCAGTAGGTACAGGTTCAGCAAAAGTAAAAAAGTAGATATCAGTGAAATTTATTATTATTTACTTCAGGTGGATTGCACCTCTTCCCATACAGATGTCACTTGTCTGATTTTCTTCTTACCATTCATCAGCATAACACTAATTTTGGCTTGTTAGTGGCCTTTAGTTCCTGCACTACAATTTGTCCCTCTCATTCTGAGGAGTCTGGCTTCCCTTTGAATTCTTTTTATCTTACTATATTATTAGATTTTCTTTAAGTTCTTTGTTCCGTGATACTGGCCATTTTGCTATATTTGAACTAATGTATTCAAATATTTCAGTGTTACTGGGAATCTTAATTTTTCAGACTATCAGTCAAATGTTATATATTTGACCAAATGAAAATCGGTGTTAGGGAGAGATGTGGTGTGGGATGGCAAAGGCTCCTTGATATAAAAATATATGTATATTCTGGAAAAAAGTGGAGAATAGTATTTGAGTGGGGAAGCTTTGTACTTATCTCCTTGAGGAAGAGAGTGTTATATCTGCCCAGTGATAATAATGGAGAGTTAATAAATGCTGTGTAGGAAATAAAAATTCCTATCCACCATTTCAAATATTTTTAGTACTCTTTGGAAATGAAGACTATCCTTGAAGGACAGATGGCAATTGCATACGAAGCACTTTCTGAACTGTTTGCTGCCTCAGGCTCTATGATAAAATAGGAAAGTTGACAATGTGTACTGTATTATCCTTTCATGGAATAATAATCACTTCTGGCAGGTTCTAGAAGTATTTCATTTTACATAGATAGTTTAGATGTAAGCTATTACATTTTCATAACAAAAAGCATTGGTTCTTGCCTTTGCCACTTAAATGTTTGAGAGTGGCTTTATAAGCAGCATTTTGGAGTCGTGACTTTTTTCCTTAAGGTTTCATTAGTGACTACTCTGCTTCTGTCTTCATGTGACTTTAATGTTTTGGGTTCATCATAAATGTTGAGTATATTGAATATTCAAGTATTTGAATGCATTATAATTGTATGAGTGTCTCATCCTTGCTTAGCATGTGTTTAGTTTTCATATACATTAATACCTAAACCCTGATTTTGACAACTCCATTACATTTTTAACTTGGTATTATTGATAAACCAGACTCATTGCACAGTATAACATGTTTCATGAATCAGTAGGAATCACTTTTTAAAAGCTTTTTCTAAAGATAGCTTATACTTACTACAGGAAACCCTGGGAAACTATAGGGCAACTCTTTGTGCTTGGTTCATTTACACAAGGCTTTCAGTGAAGTGCTGCCTCTGACATTTCAGTGAAATGTAAGACCAGAAGGAGGGAGTGCTGAAATAGATATTAAGCCTTTTTAGATGGGGCGTTCTGTCCCCAAAGACCTGCTTATGGTTGCAAATTTTCTTTATAGTGACAAAAAATGAGCTGCGCAAGCACGTATGAGACCTACCATGCTATAATTTTTGGAAGATTTTTAAAGTTTCTACAAGCTCTGGAGGTTCTACCAGGTCAATAATGTAGCCGGATGGATGTATAATGCCAAGAATATTTTTTCCTTTTTCCTTCCTGTTTTAATTATTAACCATACTGCATGCACATCCCTTTCATATATTCAGTTTTTCCTTATTCTTATATTACAGACACTCACCATAAGACACTTACCAAGTTAGAGGTAGCGGTTCAAGAATATTTTTGCTTGCCTTTATAAAGCTTGGGTTCTCTAAATAGATTCTGAACTTCCCATGTTGCCTGCTGACAAATATTGTGCATAAGAAACTTGTATCATTGTAGGTCACTGAATTAATTTTTAAAATGCCAATTGACATGATCCCCTTAGGGGGTTGTAAGTTGCAGCCTTATATTATGTTCTAGCATGAATGTGGAAACTCAGTGTTTTAGAAGGGAAAGCATTTGTAGTACTGAAAGAGCTTAATATGAATCGGGTGATGCTTTTGTAGCATTTAAATTCTAATAGATGGAAATAGGCAGACTTCTAGAGATTTTCCACTGTCATTGCATGTTTGACTCTCAGGAGAAAATTGGGATTGGTGTCCTTACTTCTGGTACCAAACTTCACAACTGCAATTGTTGTATTTTGCATAACCAAAATTGGGAGTTAAAGTACCAATAATGCATACAGCTTAGTTCAGTCCAGACACGGGGACACTAAATGCAGGAAGAGAAATAGCTGAAGATAAGCTATCCAGAGCTGTTTGTGTGAGCGATTTTTGATTGGAAAGATCTGTGGGATGGTACTGGTATTTGTTATATCCTGCTGACATACGGCATGCGTTCTGTTTCCGTCAAATAGTCAAAAATAGAGCTCTGTAGATGAGAGATGATAATTAACCAATAAAATAGGCTTTTCACTGAATTATAACATTGCCCAGCAGCAGTGCTGCACTTAATGGCTTGTCAGCAAGTGGCCTGTATTCCTCGTTGGCTGAAGTTTATGAAAATGGTAATTTTTATTTTGTAGAATTGTGAAACGTGATACTCAGTTTATGAGCCTGAAAGCAGGGTTGCTGTCTTTGGCCTGTCCTCCGTTATAGAAACCTTCTAACGTCATCTTGTCTACTTGAAAATTATAACTCTCTGGGGGACTAATACAGAAGTTACCAGAATTAACAAATAATTTATCGTGAAAACGCGATGAGTTTCTACAAGCACAATTGTATGCCAGCATATCGTTCTCATCTTTTCAATATCAAGATATTTTTCCTCTAGGTATGCTTCTCTGCTTACAGTAAGACCTTTTCCACTTAGCATAGCAGAGTGACTGTGACCCTCTCAAACTTGTCTGTAGCTCTGTGGAGCCATGTCTTAAATTGGAATCCTCACCTTAGTGACAGGAAATACACTAAGAAAACAGTTAATCTGCTTTTAACTAGCTAGGATAAAACACTGGGTAACATGTGATATAGAACATTTATTTTGGCAGCAGGAAGAAAGATTTTTATAGTATATTAAGTCACTTTCCAATTCACATCTCTAATTTGCATGATCGTGTCCTTGGATAAGCAGAGTTGTTTCTGGCATTCTCCAGTGAGAGGTTATATTAATAATGCATCTTTCATTTTAATTTTACATTTTTTGTTAGAGATCATTTTTTTTGAGTTTGGTTTTGTGGCTTTTATCTGTGTGTGAAGCTTTTAATGGCACTGTAGCATGTCAAAATATCATAAACTACTTTATGCTAAACTTTAAAAGCTGTTTTATATGTCTTTTTGGGTTACGTGGTTAATGATGGGTTAAAAGCTAACAACAGCTGAGGGGAGAAGAGGGAGGGAAGCAAATGCTTTCTTTGAATAGTTCAGACTGCACAGTGAATTTACATGAGAATTCTATCAGCTTTCTTGGTGATATGCCTACTCTGAATGAATTCCCCACAGTTGCAAATTTTATGGACTGGCTTCTTTATCTTTCTTCTTTTGAGATACTGGCTTAAAAGGATGGATCTGCCTTTCATGTCTAGACAATGATGCTTTGAGACTTACTTGCCATATATTTCAGACAGTCTGTCCAGCTGTTCAAAGTAAAAAGCAATTCTGCAGACAGCTTTGACTTGCACTAGAGGTGAGGTCAAGGCAAAGAGCTGGGGAGAGTAGCCACTTCTGTGACCATCCCATCTACTACAGTTAGTGGAAATTACTCAAGACACTCCATACTGTGAGCGTAAGCCTGCCTATGTGTAAGAAACCTTAAAAAAAGTTAGACATTTTGTTGAGGCAAGTATCCATGTCTTTGTCTTCACTAAACTGGAAGACATAGATCATAGGATCACATCCTTCTTCATGGGATAATTCAGGTTGGAAGAGACCTCAGGAAGTCCAACCTCTTACTCAAAGCAGGGCAGCTATGATGTCCGACTGGGTTCTGCTGGGCTTTATCTAGTTGGGTCTTGCAGATTTCTGAAAATGGAGACTGTATATCCTCTCTGGGCAGCCTGTTCCACTGCCTGTCTGTCCTCCCTGGGAGAAAATTTTCTCCTTGTATCCAGTCTGAACCTGTCTTGTTTGAATTTATGCGCATCGTCTCTTGTCCACTTGCCATGTACCAGTATGAAGAGCCCAGCTGTGTCTTGTTGATAAACTTGTCGTATTGGCATGCTGCTAGTCTGCCTGGAGCCATCTTCTTTCCAGGCTGAGTAAGCTCATTCTCTTAGCTTCTCCTTGCAGGGCTAATGCACCAGCCCCTGACCAGCTTGGGGCCCTCTGCTGAGCATGCTCCACTTTATCAGTGTCTTTCCTTTTCCTGAGGGCTCAAAACTGGAGACAGAATTTTTAGATTTCCTGTCTGCGAGTGTATCAACTGATCCCCACGATTTGGTGCCATCTGCAAAGTTGATGAGAATGCACTCTGTCACCTCCAGGTCGCTGATAAAGAAGTTGAACAGGACAAGATAGACACATGCAGTACTTCATTTGTTACTGGCTCCTAGGCAGAGCACCACCCATGAACCACTACACTCTGAAGCTGATCATCCAACCATTTTTTTTAATCTGTTTGATTTTCCACCCACCCAGACTGCAATGTCCTGACATAGATAGAAGAATATTGTGAGACACAGGAAAAAGTGCATCATCATTATTGACTTTCATGTTCTTTTTCAGAGTTAGAAAAATTTAAGTTATCATTATTGTAGTAAGACTTGCAGGTGTAATACAGTAGCTTAATATATTTTATAGTGCAATTAAAATAGCTCTCCTTTTAGATAACTAAGTTACAAGTCATTAACATAAACTAATTCTTTGATTTGGAGATGCTTGTGATTGTGGGTTTTTTTTTTTTTCTTTGTAATTCTTTGCTTAAATCTCTCAGTCTTAGCAGAAGATTTTTAAAAACAAAGTTTTGTGGATTGGATGCCTGCAGATGAGCTGGCAAAAATCCAAACTGAAAAATATGTTTATTTAAAATGATGTTTTGATCTATAAAGAAGACTTGAAAGACTGTTAAACAGTGTGTAGTATAGTGGGGTAGTTAATGTCATTTGTTCTTCTAAATTGAGAAGAGTGGTCTATTCTACTTAGAAGCCAGTAATCAGTATCTGTAAGGATCTTTGGTGGTTTTAATCTGAGCAGAATACTGGACTTTACATAGCTTTGAGTAAATTAGTTACGTGAGGGTGTTTTCTAGCACATGAGGAAGACAGAATCAAATTATTGCATTAGGATGAATGTTTGTGTGATTTTTAGAAGGTTTTTTGTTGTATTTTTTGTCTGTTTGTTTTTTTCTTTTCTGTTCCCCTTCAGATGGAACTACTGTAGGAGGTAGCATGATTTCATGGCTTGTTTGGTTCTGTTCTCTTTGGAGAAAATGCTGAGGACTACATTAAGACAAGGTGTAGAATTCATTTTATATAGTACTATGAAATCTGAAGGCTGACATTTTGAGCTGTAAGCATGATCAGCCTAGAAAAACCTAGAAAAAAAACCTCATTCAGCTTGGTGTAGTCTGGGATTTTATGCATTACCTACTACACCACAAGAAAGTCATCGTTTGCCAATGTAACTGAAAAAGGACTGTGACTTCAAGGCAGTGGTGCATGAGGTAGCTCTTGCACTATTGCATGGCACCTGGAGTTCTCAGGATAGGGAGTGGTATTGACAAGTATTGGAAAATTACTTTTGTATTAAGGACAAAACTGTGTTATTTTCTTCCTTTAGGTCCCAGCATCATGAGGATGACGTAGGGCTCCTCTCTATTTCAGTAAATTACAGAAGTTGCAACTTGGTACATTTTGCCTCCTGTTTTGTTACAGGAGTGATACCAGAGAGGGAAAATTACTGTCTGCTCTGGGCAAGAAAATCCAGATGGAAATACTAAATCATTTTAGAGTGTAGTTAGCATGCATTATCACAGGCCTAGAAGAAAACCTGAGGATTTGGGTCTTGATGTATCTTTTGATTGTATATATCATACAGCTTTGAGAAGTGTTGTGCAACTTCCAAATACACTTCATAATTAATAGTAGCTCTTTTTCTTTTTAAAAGTTTTTGTCTCTGTACATAATATTCCTCAGGGGGGGAAAAAAAATCACTTATTCACCCAACTACACTGTCTTCAGCTCTCTATCTTTTTGAGCCTGAGACAGCTTCAAGGAGCTCAATATTTTTCATCCTCCCTTTCCACCTTTCATAGCTTTTTTCACCCAACAGCAAGAAAAAGCAGCATGTGCAATATGTATGTATACATATGTATATATGTATGTGTATATATAGAACATGTAAAAAATATTAGTAGTGTCACATAATATCAGGAAATGCTGTAAAATTATTAATGCATTTCTAATCTGTTTGTTCTAATAAGTTTGTTACCAACCACATAAAAGCTTTTTTCTTTTTTTTTTTAGTTTGGGGCAGTTTCTTAAAAAGTCATACTTATGACTGCAGCTTTGCATACTAGAATATCCTGTAATTTCCTCTTTTTATTGTAAAGAAACAAAATTTGTGCATTTTGTAGTGAGATGAAAAAAAGATGCTTGAAAGAAAGACTTTTTGGTATGGTTGCTTTTGTAACTATCTTCAAAGTGCTTTGTGCTATGAGGGAATGTTTCTCGAATTTTTTGGATAAATGCTGTCTGCGAAAACCTCGTTCTGTGTAGAAACTTCATTTTGGCAATTTTCAAGCATATACACTTAATTTGTCACTTTATTCCACTTCTCATGGTTTTACATTCATGGGACATTTTTTACCTGCGGAGTTCACAGTGGTGTTTTTTGGGGGAGAGGATGTTTATATTTTTGTATGATTTTTTTTATTTCATATTATTATTTTAGTACTGAGGTGATGTTTTAAAAATATGTATGTATGTTTCACTTGCTGGCCTTCATTTTGAAAGCTGTTGACAGATAATATTAACACTCTCAGTGTCTGGTCTAATTCCTGAGGTGTATTGTGACTAAGGGGTCTCATCCGTATAAAGTTTCAGCTTTTTTAACAAATGCTATACCTGGCAGATTGGGTTCAAGGTTATTGTCTGAGTTTTACAATTTGTCAATGGTTGGTTGCTGCCACAGTCTTAATAGCGTTTTCCTGAAAGTCTAGTTTTCCATATTTCAAAATATCACATTTCTGTCCCTTTTCTACTAGTTGTGTAGTTTTGTCACAAAAGTGACTTGCTGTTTATTACTAATGCATGAAATATATGGAAATCTGAGGTCTCTGTCCGTTTATAAAATAGAACAAAATCAAGGTGATGATACTTCGATTTCAAAATGATGAAAACAGGTTTAGGACTGATCTGATCTGGTAATCAATATTCCAGACATAGTATGTGTGTTCTGTGAACTTGACTAGTTTTCACGGAAATTTTAAAAACTATATAAACAGCCAGATTCTGTTCATTGGCTAGATTACATGTATGTGAAATTACTGAATGAATTACCTGATGATTTCTCTTCTTCAGGCTTTGCTTTTGCATATAGCTTTGGAACTGAAAGGTTAATAAATTTATTTTCTTGATGCTTTCCTTCCTCTTTTTAAGTTTTGCCTCATGACAGAGAAGTTATATGGCACGTTTCAGTACAAAGGGAGTTTTGGAACAGAAAACTGAAAATGATGAAATTTATCAGAAATCTGCAAGTATTGATTTAAGACTGAAACTTTTTCTTTGTTTCTTCTGGCACTTAAAAATACCTTTGGCAGTTTACAACTTATTCTGTTAAATTGGAACTGGAAAAACACTGAAGCAGATAAACATTACAGTTATTTAAGAAAAATTTGAAGACTCATAATTAACTACTTAATTTGAGTTTGCTTCCTATACTTTTGTGCTTCTAGAAATTATTAAAATAATAGTTTATCACAAGCAAAAGGCAGATCTGATTTCTAGATTTGATTACTATCATTAAAACCATAACCTTCCTCTCTTATGCTCTTAAACACTGACATATATATTATTAATATATTCACTAGCTATTGAAAATTAATTGTTCCAGGAAATCACCTATTTATCCAATTAATTGGGTATTTTCCATTTTTGCTTTGTCACTTTAACAAATAAGAAATGCAGATTTTTGGACTGCCTTTGTGAAACATTTGCTTTTATTTATGAAAATTAATATGAAAGGAATTTCTTTGCTTGACTTTTGTATTTCTGCCTTTGTACTTTGAATTCTGTTCTCTGACTGAGGCACCTTAAAGGTAGTCGCTATGCCGCTGAATATCAACAGGCTTAATTCCTCTTTATTGGCTTTCTATACTTATGTTTAAAAAAGGCACATAATCATCTCTCTGCAATGCTAATGATGGCAAGTCTTCTGTTAATACTTAGCTATGTAGCTGAAGAGCAGTTAAAGAAATTACATTTCAGTAAATTCAGATTTAAACTGGGGAAAAAGCCTTATTTGAACAATGGTTCACTCTTAGCTATTTTTATTTTTTGTAACAGGATTCTAATTTAATTTCTTCGGCATATAATTCTGTCATAGAATCATAGGATGGTTTGGGTTGGAAGGAACTGTAATGATTAGTTAGTTTCAACCCCCCTGCCATGGGCAGGGACACCTTCAACTAGACCAGGTTGCTCAAAGCCCTGTCCAGCCTGGCCTTGAACATTTCCAGGGAGGGGTCATCCACAGCTTCTCTGGGCAACCTGTGCCAGTGCCTCACCACCCTCATTGTAAAGAATTTCTTCCTAATATCTAATCTAAGTCTACTCTCTTTCAGTTTAAACTGTTAGCCCTTGTCCTATCACTCCAGGCCCTTGTAAAAAGTCCCTGCCCATCTTTCCTGTAGGCCACCTTTAAGTACTAAAAGGCCGCAATAAGGTCTCCCCAGAGCCTTCTTCTCTCCAGGCTGAACAACCCCAAGTCTCTTAGCCTTTCTTCAGAGGAGAGGTGTTTTAGGCCCTTGATCGTCTTCGTGGCCCTCCTCTGGACCCAACTGAGAGGACCATGTCATTCTTATGCTGGTGGCCTCAGAGCTGAACTGTAGGTGGGGTCTCACCAGAACGGAGCAGAGGGGCAGAATCACCTCCCTTGACCTGCTGGCCATACTCCTTTTGATTCAGCCCAGGATACAACTGACTTTCTAGGCTGCGAGTGCACATTGCCAGTTTGTAGTCAGTTTTTCATCCACCGATAACCCCAACTTCATGGGGGTCGTACATCATTCGGAAGGAGTTCACACAATACTGAGGTTGAGCCAGACACGTGGTCATTCCTTAGCTGCAAACATACATCAGAAACCAAGGGACTAGCTTACCTAATAGATTAGGTCATTCTTATATGATTACCCTCCTTATGATATATTTATAAAGGATAGTATTTAGCATACAGAAGGCTGTTACCCTATTGGTAGAATTGTAAAATATCACATCTCCTATCCTTCTTTTGCTATGTCAGCAAAATGACTATTTAAGGTCAGTCACTAACTCAATTATGAGAAAAGGTATTGGGTTTTTTTTGATTGAGTTAGTAATGTTTCATTTGCAATATGAATAGAAAACATTTGAAGTATTTCAATTTTCCATCTCAAGTGAAAGTGCAGTTATTAAAAGAAAGTTTAACACCTTGCAGATAAGGTACAAAACTGTGTATTTTTTCACAGCATTGTAGTTGCCTTTATCACTTTCTGGAATTTTGTGTGTTTCCCTGTTAATTTGTGGCTGCTAGTAGAATTTAATTTTGGCTCCCATAGGTTTTTGTCAAACAGGTTTCTTTCACACCCCCCTAATTTCAATGGAAGTATTAGCATCATGAGTGCATTTTCTTTTGAAATGTAGTAGACTTTTGTGAGTTAGGTACACAAATCCTGTGTTTTCAAGTGTTGTGAAGTTAGAATACTTGCTTGGTAAGGAATAATAAAATGTGAAACTAGGTAAGCATTAAAACAAATAATCACACTGTTGATAATAAGTTAACAATTAAATGCCACAAAAAAAACACCAAGTCTTTTGTCTGAAATTAAGCATATGTGTAAATCAGGCAGCTCACGATGATTCTTAGTGTTAATATGAGCAAATGTTATGACGTGGTACAATAGAAGGATGTGCTTTCTCTATGCTTTCCTTAAATATCCTTAAATGTTTGTCAAGTAAATATACTTTAATGTTTGTCAAGTAATAGATTTTAGAATATTTCATTATATGAACAACGAACCCTTTTTAATGATTCTACATAAGGAGGCAATTTAGCTGACTTTTTAGAAGTTTTCAATATGTTTTCTCTGATTTGTCCAGTTCTTTGTTGCTTGTATGCTCTAGCCTGAAATTACTCTTTGGGATGTATTATGATAGCTGGATGTTTGTCTGTGAGTAAGGAACATGTTCAAAGTCTGCATTTTTTTTAAATATGGGTCCTTAAATCACTTGGATCCCTCGAGCTATGCTTGAAGGATGGAGTGGTGGGCTTGCTGAGCTGTGTTGGTACCTGCTTTCATTCATACTTGTGAGCAGATGGGGTTTTGCAGTGTTGCTGTTTCAGGTTTTCTAGGTACAACATTTCTTCTGGGTTTTAGACACTTGGAGTACACTCCTTAGCAGGTCCAAAATTTGCTCTCCTCCTATTTGTAGGAACAGAAGAGTGGATACCGAAGCATGTTCTGCATGAGGAAGAAGCAACTTGCCAAAACTCCCTCTTTCTCCCTTCATCCTCTCTCCCTCTGTATTCAGCCATGACCAAGGGTCTAAGCGCCACCCCTGCTATGGCATGGATGATGGTGGCTTAGGTTTCTGAGGAGACTGCTGAGTTGAGAGGGCTGGAAAAATGTCTACGGAGTAGAATAGTGTAAGATAAGGAAGATAAAATTTCAGCGAAGCTACTGAAGGTGAAGGGTTCTGGAGCAGAGGCTCGCGCCGAGGGACCCTTTCTCCGGTGGCAAAACCGCAGCGGCGAGGCGGCAAAAAGCGCCGAGCGAGAGAGAGAGAGAGGAGAGCCCAGCCCCCGCGCCCCGAGCGGGAAAGCCGGAGGTGCCAACGAGCAGCAGCTCTGACTCAGCGGGGGCGGAGTCGAGTGTGACAGCGGCCAAACCCCCTCACGGGTAAGAGCAGCCCCAGGGAGCGCGGGCGACCAGGAGCGCGGGCGAACAGAGGCGGCGCAGCAGCCCGGGAGCGGCGCAGCAGTTTGCGCAGCAGTTCGCGCAGGCAGGGCGAGCGGGGAAGGCGACTGGCAGGGTGCAGCCGCCC